>OBJA01000408.1_pt1 | contig 38290 bp, 41 predicted proteins | sample 1519751 | NCBI WGS metagenome assembly OBJA01 (sample SAMEA3881238, study PRJEB22517) | soil metagenome | biome: lake sediment; feature: soda lake sediment; material: sediment, water from around vicinity | place: India | collected 2013-12-23 | depth 3 m
ACGAATTTGAAATGTATAAAGAAAATTTTTAATCAATATGTTAAATCTATTCTTTCTTGTTCTAAATCAAATAATTATAAAATGTTTTTTTAAAAGTATCACTTTAATAAAAGCTATAAGGTATGAGATATTTTTTGTCAAAAGAATAACAAAATTATATTTATTTTGCAACCCTCGGTTCCTTTACTTTTATTATTCAATTTGCCATATGTTAGAATCTTACATTTATTTATTTGGAAAACCATTAAAAAATAGAATGTTAATCCTGTCTACATGTTAACGGGCAAAGATATAATTATACGAATCTGTATTTTAGAAAAAATTTCTTTTAAGTCCAAACAATATCCAAGCTGATTATTTTTAATCAGCTTTTTTCTTGGATGATAAATTTTAAAAATTAATTTTGATTCTGCCTTTATCAGTTAATAATGAAGAAGTTGATTCATAAGTGAACAATCAACAATCAAGATATACCGGAATCTTTTGATAAAATCGTTTATTCCAAATTCTAAACTTTCCTATTACAACTAGATCGATATGGGAATTTGCCTATGCTTCCTTGAAAATGCATTGAATTATCATGGTTTTAAATTTGAAAGAATACTTTTAAATAAAAAAAGAGCGATTCTAGTTTGTTAGAAGTTGCAGAATATAAAATCATATAAAAAAAATATTTTTTCTTGCAAAAAAACATTATTTCTATATAATATAGTTAAGTTTGTATATAATAAAATAATAATGTTGAATTTGAGGATAAAATGGAACGATTACAAAAAATTATCGCCCGCAGTGGTGTTTGCTCACGTCGAAAAGCTGAAGAATTAATTGAATCTGGAAAAGTTAAAGTTAACGGACAAGTTATCACCGAAATGGGTTTTAAAGCTTCAGTTAATGATATGATTGAAGTTGATGGTCAAGAAATTACCATCAAAGAGTTTAAATATTTGGTATTGAATAAACCAAGATATATTGTATCAACCGTTAGCGATGAAAAAAATCGGGAAACGGTTGTTTCTATATTACCCCCTATTTACCAAGAATACCGCTTATTTCCGGTTGGTCGTCTCGATTATGATACGAAGGGTGTTATAATTCTAACCAATGATGGTTTTTTCATGAATGAATTAGTTGGCCCAAAATCAAATCTAGAAAAAGAATATCTTGTTCGTCTTGAGGGAATAATATCAAAAAAGGAACTAGAAAAAATGGAACGGGGAATTAAAATTGATGATTATGTTACTAGAAGATGTAAAACATACTTATCTTCAGTTGATCGAACTAATAACTCTTGTTCAGTTGGAATTATCCTAACTGAAGGAAAATACCATCAAGTAAAACGGATGTTTGAAGCTGTTGGTTTCCCAGTTAAACGTTTAACAAGAATCCGTTTTGGAGAAATTACTTTAGAAGGTTTAAAAGAGGGAGAGTTTCGAGAATTGAAACCTCATGAAATTAAAAGATTGTTAGTTTTAAGTAAAGGTTAAAAAAGTTTTATAATTAATGATTGAAGTTATTAAAATAGTATGTTATAATAGGAAAGTAAATTTAGAGGTGCGATATGAGTTGGCAAATTGCTATTGATGGCCCTGCTGGTGCAGGTAAGAGTACAATCGCCAAAGAGTTAGCACGAAAACTTGGTTTTGAGTATATAGATACTGGAGCTATGTATCGAGCAGTAACTTTAAAGGCTTTGAACTTGAAAATCAATATGTACGTGGAAGAAGAGTACAGATTTCTTGAACAAACTAAGATTGATTTTATCGATCAGCATCTATTTTTAGACGATGTTGATGTTTCTGATGAAATTAGAAGCTTAGAAATCTCTAATAATGTTTCCTTAGTCGCCAAGTTTGGTTATGTACGCGAAAAGCTCGTTAACCTTCAACAACAGTTAGCCTTAAAAAAAGATGTCATCATGGATGGACGCGATATTGGCACCGTCGTTCTACCCTTTGCTGATTTGAAAATATTTTTGGTTGCCGGAATTGAAGAACGGGCAAAACGACGCATGAATGAAAGATTAACCAATAATCAGGAAGTTCAGGATTTAGAAACAACGATTAATGAGATTAAAGAAAGAGATTTTAAAGATAGCAATCGACCGATTAGTCCATTAGCCAAAGCCGCTGATGCTATTGAAATTGATTCATCTAAATTGAGTGTTGCAGAGGTGGTCGATACGATCATCAAGTTAGTTTTGAAAAGAGGTTACAAAATGGAAAATTTAGACAAAAAAGTTACAGAACAAGAACAAGATTCTCCTGTAGAAGAAACAGTTGTTGAAGAAACAAACACAGAAGAAGTTGTAGAAACTCCTACATTAGAATCTACTCCTGAAGAAACTGTTGTAGAAACAGTCGAAGCAGATCAAGAAACAGAAGATACAGTTGAAGAAGCAGCTGTAGAGACTGAAGATTCAGTTGAAGAAACTGTTGAAGAGACAACTGAAGAAACAGTTGAAGAAGAAAAAACTTCTAAATACCGCGAACTTCAAGTTGTTGAAGGAAAAGTTGTTGAAGTTCAAGAAGCAAAACCAGAACAACAACGCGGTAAAAAGACCATTAAGGCTAAAGAAGAAAGAGTCTTAATTCAATTAGAAGATGGTCAAGAAGGTTTCTTATATCGTAAAGATACTGCTGATATCAAAGAAGAGGAAGATTTATTTGATAAGTTTTTAGAAGGTGATAAACTTCTAGTTGTTATTAAAAAGATTTATCCTGACGGAGGAAAATTCTTATTCTCAACCGCATTATTAAAAACTAGAAATGATTTAAAACAATTTGATGAAATTATCAAAAACCATGGAACATTCGTTGCTAAGGTTGTAAGAAACGTCAATGTTGGTTTATTATTAAAATATAATGAATTTACATGTTTATTACCATCAAGCCAAATTAGTGGTTCAGATGAAGACCGAGCAAATTTAATCGGCCAAGAAATTGAAGTTGCACCAATTAGAATAGATTATGGTCGTATCCGTTTAATCGTTTCTCAAAATGTTGCCAATGCGATTAGAAAACGTAACGATAAAAAAGAATTCTTAGAACAAATTCAAGTCGGCCAAGTATTTGAAGGCGTTGTTAAAAATATCGAATCATACGGTGCTTTTGTTGAATTAGGAAATGGAATTGAAGGATTACTTCATATTTCTGAACTTGATCATGTAAAAGTATTCAAAGTCGAAAAAGTCCTAAAACCAGGAGACACTGTTAAGGTTCAAGTCATTAAAATTGAAAATGACCATATCGGATTATCAAGAAAAGCTTTAATCCCTAACTACTGGCAAAACTATGTTGCAGATAAAGAAGTAGGTTCAGTTGTTACAAGTAAAGTTATTGAAATTAATAATGCTGGAATCGTTGTTGAATTAGCTGATGAAGTAACAGGTTTCTTACCAAAGAGTGAATTTGCATATGAACGCGATGTTTATATTAATGATTCAGTTCAAGTTAATGATACAATTGAAGCTAAAATTATTGAAATTGATGCTTATAAACGCCGAATCATTTTATCTAAAAAACAATTAGGGGAAAACCCTTGGGATAAATTAGGAATCAAAGTTGGCGATAATGTTGATGTTGTCGTTGTAAAAGAATTAAAAGAAGGATACAAAGCTTCACTTAACGGTGCAGTTGGATACCTACCAAAGAGTAATATTTATAATTACCCTGTTGATTCAATTACTGAAGGGTCAACATTAAAGGTCAGAGTTCGCGTCTTTGATCCTGAAAAAACTAGATTAGTGTTCGGATTACGAGTTGAATTTGAACGTCCAGAAAAAGATTATGGAAAATATATGAAATCACAAGAAAAAGTTTCAAATACTTTTGGTGATTACATGAGTGAAAAATTTAAAAGTGGTAAAAAGTAGGTAATAGATATGCGTGGAGTTGTAGCTATAGTTGGGAGACCTAATGTAGGTAAATCCAGTTTATTTAATCGCATTGTGGGAGAGAGACTATCGATTACAGATGATGCAAGCGGAATAACTAGAGACCGTATTTATAGTAAAACTTCATGGCTAAATCAAGAGTTTAGAGTTATTGACACAGGAGGGATCATCTTAAAAGATGAGCCCTTTTCTAAAGAAATAAAGGCTCAAGCAACACTGGCAATTGATGAAGCTGATGTAATAATTATGGTAGTTGATGCTCGAAGTGGGGTTACCGTTGAAGATGAAAATGTCGTTTCCATGCTTCAAAAAAGTAAAAAACCGTTTTTGGTTGCGGCCAACAAAGTCGATGATAACAGTTTTGTAGAATTGATTTATGACTTTTACACCATGGGTGTTGAAGAGGTGTTTGCAATCAGTGCTCTTCATGGAATCGGAATTGGTGATTTACTTGATCGCGTTATCAGTCTTTTACCAGAAGCAAGAAAAGATAAATATGATCAAAATGCTGTTAAATATTGTTTAATCGGACAACCGAATGTCGGAAAATCAACGCTTGCGAATGCGATCGTTGGGGAAGAACGGACAATCGTAAGTGAAATCCCGGGAACGACAAGAGATGCAATTGATACTGTTTATACGCGTAATGGTGTTAGTTTTGTTGTTATTGATACCGCTGGAATCCGTAAACAAGGCAAAATTTATGAAAATGCGGAAAAATACAGTGTTTTAAGAGCCTTTCAGGCGATTGAACGAAGCGATATTGCCGTTTTAGTTTTAGATGGAACCGAAGACATCTCAGAGCAAGACAAACGAGTGGCCGGATATGCTCGTGAAAATAATCGAGCGATGGTCATTGTTGTAAACAAATGGGATCTTGTTGAAAAAGATGATAAAACCATGAAAGCCATGACTGATAAAATCCGTGCTCACTTTCAGTTTATTGATTTTGCGCCGATTGTTTTTCTATCCGCAAAAAATCATTCACGAATTCATTTACTTCTTGATGAAATTAATCGTGTTTATGATAACTTTAACCGTCGAATTCCAACGAATTTGCTTAATGACTGTTTACAGGATGCAACCATCATCAATCAACCACCCGTCTTTAATGGTAATAGGCTCAGACTTTCATATGCCACTCAAGAAGATGTGATGCCGCCTTCGTTTGTGTTATTTGTAAATAATGAAAAGCATATGCATTTCTCTTATTTACGGTATTTAGAAAATCAGATCCGAGCCCGCTTTGAATTTAGCGGATCACCTTTGAAATTTGTCTTAAGGAAGAAAGAATAAAAATGGAAAAAATCACAATTATCGGTGCTGGAAGCTGGGGTAGTGGTTTAGCTAGAATCATCAGTGACAACGGTTATCATGTAAAAATGTTCGATGTTGATCAATCAATAATCGATGAAATCAACACTTTTCATTCCAATAAATCAAAACTTCCAGTTGGCACTTTAAATGAAAATGTCACCGCAACAACTTCGATTAAAGAAGCGGTTGATTTTGCTGACCTAATCGTTTTAGTTGTTCCGACGGCGGTTATTAGAAATGCCCTGCGAAATATTAGTCAAGTTATTAGTTCTAAAAAACTATTTGTCAATGCCAGTAAAGGAATTGAACCAAATACCTTTAAACGTGTTTCTGAAATTGTAAAAGAAGAAATAAAGAATGAATATCTAGAAGGCTTTGTGGCTTTAACTGGTCCTTCCCATGCTGAGGAAGTAATATTGCAAATGTTAACTTTGGTTACTGCTTCAAGTGAAAACCTTGAACATGCAAAGACGGTTCAACGAATCTTCAGTAATCAAACGTATTTTCGCGTTTATACGATTAATGACTTAACCGGAGCTGAACTATGTGGAAGTTTAAAGAATATTATTGCCGTGGCAGCGGGAATGCTTCATGGCTTAGGATTTGGTGATAATACTAAAGCGGCTTTAATTACAAGAGGCTTAGTTGAAATCAACCGGATTGCAACACTGCTTGGGGCTGAAGAAAAAACAATCTATGGTCTGGCTGGTTTAGGTGACTTAGTCGTAACTTGTACTTCATTTCATAGCCGTAACTTTCAAGCAGGAGTCAAAATTGCCAGCGGCAAAGATTTAAAACAAACCTTATCGGAAATGTCAATGGTTGTTGAAGGAGCAAGAACAGCAATTGCTGCCCATCAGATTATTGAAAAATATCAAATCTATGCGCCAATTATTGAAGCTGTTTATGATGTTATCTACCGTCAAATTGATCCTAAAGAACGGATCCTTGAATTAATGCAGAACAGTTTAAAAGATGAATATTAGAACGATGTTTAATTCGTTCTTTTTTTATGCTTTTTTATCTTGAATAAATTAGATTTTTATACAAAAGATAATAATATGAAAATTAAGGAAAGAGGTTGATTTTTTATGAAAATATTTAAAAAGAAAGATAAAAAGATTTCGAAAGAAATAATTAATTTTAAATTAACTTCTTCACTAAAAGAAAAGATTGATAATTTTAAAGATCTTTTTAAAAATGATGAAACCATTATTTTCCGGGAAATTGAAAATTATCAAAATCACTATCAATTCTTGATAATCTATATTAACGGAATGATTGATAATCAGATTGTTAATGATAACCTCTTGTATCCGTTAATGAATATCGATTTTAATGTAAAAAATGAAAACAAATTACTTGAGACGATTGAAAGTCAAATAATTAATATTACTAATATTAATAAAACAAAACTTTTGGATGAGATGCTGCAAGCCTTATTTTCCGGACATATCATACTTTTTGATGATTATTCAGAAGAAGGCTTGATTATTAAGTGTGATGATATCAAAAGCCGTTCGATTACTGAACCTGAATATGAAAAAACCATCATCGGTCCCAAAGAAGGATTTACTGAATCATTAATCACTAATTTATCACTAATTCGTAAAATCATAAAAACCCCAGATCTTAAAATCAATTTTCAAGAGCTTGGAAAAAGAACAAGAACACAAATAAGCATTTGTTATTTAGATAGTATTGCAAACAGTAAAATCTTAAGTGAATTAGAAAATCGTTTATCTAAAATTGACATTGATGGAATTCTTGATTCCAATTATATTCTTGAATCTATTACAGATTCTCCATTTTCACCGTTAAAAACAATCGGAATCACGGAAAGACCCGATACTGTCGTTGCAAAACTACTAGAAGGTAAATTTGCAGTATTTGTTGATGGAACTCCAGCTGTTTTAACTCTTCCCTTTCTTTTTATTGAAAATTTCCATAATGCTGAGGATTATTACGTTAATTTTCTTTTTTCATCCTTTAACCGCGTTGTTCGGATTATAGCTTCAATACTAACAATTAGTATACCTGCAATCTACATTTCACTCGTAGCTTTTCATCATGAAATGATTCCAACACCATTATTATTAAGTATTAATGCTGCAAGACAAGGAGTCCCTTTTCCTTCGATTGTCGAGGTACTTTTACTTTTGTTTGCGTTTGAAATTGTTCGAGAAGCTGGTGCAAGAATGCCAACGACAATGGGACAATCCATTAGTATTGTTGGGGCTTTAATTTTAGGTCAAGCTTCTGTTCAAGCGCGGATCTTTAGTGCTCCTGTGGTTATTGTTGTCGCCTTGACGGGGATTTCTGGATTAATTTCGAAAAAGATTCAGAGTGCAACGATTATTTTTCGCATAATTTTACTTTTTCTATCAGCTATTATCGGTTTATACGGTTTCGTTTTTGGAGTTTTTGGAATCTTGATTTATATTATGAGTATACGCTCATTTGGCATTCCTTATATTATACAATCAAGCAATTTTATTAATTATGATCTCCATGATACGGCAATCCGGGCTCCTTGGTGGTCGATGAAATACCGGCCTAAGTTTACTGGTGCCAAAAATATGATTCGCCAAAAGGTTAAGAAAGGACATAATCATGAATAATATATCAAAATTATTATCCTTAATGATTCTCTTATTATTTTTAACTGGATGTTGGAATTATGTTGAAGTTGAAAAATATGCGATAATTTCTGGATTAGCTGTTGATAAAGAAGACGATAATTTTTTGTTAACATGTGAGATCATTGATATGAAAGGCGTAGAGAATGCTGAAACTTCAACGAAGTTAGTTTCAATAGACGGAAAAACAGTTTTTGAAGCAGCCAGAAAAATGACAAAAGTAGTTGGAAAAAAATTATACTTTGGTCACGCTCAAATTTTAATTATTAGTAAAGACATTGCTGAAGCTGGAATCATTCCCGTTATTGATTGGGTCGTGCGAGATGCTGAAACGAGATTAACATTAAGTATTTTTCTATCTTTAGAGGATAGTGCTAAATCAATTTTAGAAAAAGAAGCAATCGTAAATGATATCCTATCTTTTGAAATTGAAGAAGCTTTAAAGACTTCAAAATATCTATATTTTTCGCCATTTAAAGAAATATGGAATGTTCTTGATGAATTATCTAATGATTCCGCTGCTACAATCATTCCAAACATTATCATAAAAGAAATCGAGGGTAAGAAAACTCCAGTTGTAGAAGGATGTAGTTTGTATAAAAGTGATAAATTAGTAGGGATTATAAAAGGTGATGACACCAAAATTTTATTAATGATTCTTGATAAGATGAAAGCTGGTCTGATAACAAATAAAGATTATGAATCAAACTTAGCAGTTGATGTTACTTTAGAAGTATTAGATAGCAAAACTAAAATTAAACCTAGAATCGAATCAGATAAAATTACAATAGAGATAAAGATTAAAACGGAAGTTGTAATTGCTGAAATCATGGGAAGTTATAATTATTTGGATGAAAAAGGACAAAATGAAGTAAAAACAGAAATAGAAAAAATGATTAACAATCAAACTAGGGACTTTATTCAAAAAGTTCAACAACAATACGAAACTGATGTTTTTGGGTTTGGAACAGCAATAAAAATCGCTTATCCTGTCCTGTGGAAACAAATGGAACCAGAATGGGATGATCTTTTTAAATCGATTAATGTTGAAGTTAATTCCACAATTGAGATCAAATCAAGTGCATTATTGTTAAAACCAATAAAAAAAGGTAAATAATTATGTTATTATCATTTTTAGTTTTTTTTATCGTTTATACAATTTATGATTCGATTAAACTTATTAAAGAAAAAGAATGGAAAATCATATCAATTTATTACATACTGATTATTTTCGCAACTATTTTATTATTTTTTTATTCTTTTAATGGTGCAGTTCCAAACCCTTCCGATATTATTGAAGAAATATTAAGTAAGATTATAAAGGTTAAAAATTAGAGGCTCCTCATGAATAAAGAATATATCTCCAACAAACAAGCTATTATTTTAATTATCCTTTTTGTTATCGGAAGTTCATTAGTTATTAGTTCTGGTTCATCTGCAAAACAAGATGCATGGCTTGCAACTTTAATCGCACTTATATTAGCGTTTCCGATGGTTATTGTTTATGCACGGATTCTAAAGCTATTTCCTGGTCTCAACTTATTTCAAATTCTCGATCAACTTTATGGAAAAATTTTTGGTCGTATTATTTCTCTCTTATTTATCTGGTATTTTTTACATTTAGGTTCACTTGTCGTAAGAAATTTTTATGAATTTGGAAAAATGGCATTATTTATGGAAACTCCAGAATATGTTTTTATTATCTTTAAAATTATTTTAATCATATGGGTATTAAAAGAAGGGATTGAAGTATTAGGAAGATGGGCACAGTTTTCAATATATCTTGTTACTATAATCTTTTTTACTGTAACGGTTTTATCGCTACCAAATGCTGATATTGATAATTTGAGGCCACTTTTATATGAAGGATTTCGTCCTGTTTTAAAAGGATCTTTTGAAGTTTTCTCATTTCCATTTGTTGAAGTGGTTTGTTTTTTGGGTATTTTTCATTTTTCGAAAAAAAATAAACCGACAAAAATATTTATAACAGGTTTAATAATTGGTGCATTTTTTCTTCTATTTGCAACAGTGCGTAATCTTCTGGTGTTAGGTCCGAATTTAATAGAAATTCTCTATTTTCCGTCCTTTTCTGCAATCTCATTAATCAATATCGCTGATTTTATTCAACGAATTGAAGCAAGTGTTGCCGTTGTATTGTTTTTTGGAGGATTTGTGAAAATCAGTGTTTGTTTACTTTCTGCAACTAAAGGTATTAGTTACATCTTTAATATTAATGATTATCGGAGTATTGTTGCACCAATTGCATTTCTAATGATTATCTTAAGTTTATTGGTTTTCAACAATACGATGGAAATGTTTGAATGGGCGGTTAATGTTTATCCCTATTATGCTTTTTCATTTCAGGTTATCATTCCATTAATCATTTGGATCTTTGCAGAAATGAAAGCAAAAGAAATTAAAAAAGAAAAAACTGAATAATTTCTTACATAAAACAGGTAATCAGATAATTATCTGTTTTTTTAAAAAATCATCAAGTATTTATCTTTAATAAAATTACAGAACTTTCTTATATTTAAACGAAAGTGTCAATTTTCGCCTAATCTTTTCATATAATTAGTTGAGGTGAAAATTATGAATATCGGAAAAATAATGAATGTCATTGCTCAAAACAATATCGATCCTGAAGAAGTGTTCAAACTAGTCGATCAGATCCGAACCACAAATTTAAAAGACGAAGCTAACCTTAGATCAATAATTAACTCCGCAAGTAAAATTGCTGGCAAAAAAATCGACAAACAAAAAGAAGATGCTTTAGTAAAAAGAATATTAAATGATGGTGTCAATGAAGACATTTTTTCAATGTTATAGCATATTTTATTAAATTTATGAATATCATTTAATAGAAGTTTACAGAAGGTGAGGAAAGTATGAGCGATAATATAATTCGTAATGTTGTTTATAGAACGAATGGGGAAATGTATATTGGGGTTGTTGGATCAGTTAGAAGCGGTAAAAGTCTATTTATCAGAAAGTTTATTGAAAACAAAGTTTTACCATATGTTACTAGTGATCTAAAAAACAACATAATTGACGATTTGCCTCAAAGTGCTGAAGGAAAAACAATCATGACCGTAGAACCAAAATTTGTTCCTGCCAATCCAGCTAATATCGTGATTGATAATGACTTGAAACTTAGCATCAGGTTAGTTGATTGTGTTGGATATGTTATTCCTAGTGCTAAGGGCTACGTGAATGAAGATCAGTCACCAAGATTAGTTCGAACTCCATGGTTTAGTGACAATATTCCTTTTGAAGAAGCAGCTAGTATTGGAACGAAAAAAGTGATTGAAAATCACACTAACATTGGAATTTTAATTACAAGTGATGGAAGTTTTGGTGATTTCTCTCGGAATGAGTATGCCCAAGTTGAAGAACGGCTTGTTGAGGAATTACAAAACTTAGAGAAACCATTTGTTATTGTTCTAAACACAACTGAGGTTAATTCAGAGAAAACGAAAGCTTTGGTCAAGGATCTAATCAATCGATATCAAGTTGGAGTAATTGCTGTAAATATTTATGAATTAAGTGATGGTGATATTGATAAGATTTTAAAAGAAGCTTTAAATGAATTTGATATCTCAAAACTCGATATTAAAGTTCCTAATTGGTTAACTGCTCTAAGCAGTGAGCATCAGGTAAAAGCTGAACTTAATGATGTTATTAGTAATGTGACTGGTGAATTTAGAAAGTTCAAACATGCTGAGATAATTAGAGAAAAACTATCTGAATGTGAATTGTTTGAATCAGTAAGACTGACATCACTAGATAGTGGAACAGGAGAAGTTGAAATCGAAATTGGCTGCAGCGATGACTTATACAATGGTATTGTACGAGAAATTATTGGCGATGCCGTCGATGACCGTGCTAAATTTATTGAATTACTTCAAGATGCAACCACTGCTAGAAATGAATATGGCCTTTATAAGACCGCCTTAGATGCAGTTAAAACAACTGGATTTGGGGTTGCTGTTCCCCAAGTTGATAATATGGTCTTAGATACCCCTGAAGTTATTAAACAAGGTTCAAGATTCGGAATTAAGCTTCGTGCTTTAGCTCCATCAATTTATATGTTTAAAGTTGATGTTGAATCTTCATTTGAACCAATTATCGGTAGTGAAGAACAATCGAAGAAATTACTTGAAAAGCTCTTGGCTGATTATGAAAATAATCCTGCGGAAATTTGGAATTCTGAGATTTTCGGTCGTAAGTTAAGTGAAGTTGTCAATGACGGAGTCAGAGCAAAACTGTTCTTAGTTCCGGAAGCAGCAAATTATAAATTCCGTGAAAGCTTAGAAAAGGTCGTTAATAAGGGCCGAGGCGGAATCATAGTCTTTATTCTATAGCAAAAATGAAAAATATCCTCGAAATCGAGGGTATTTTTTTTCGACTTTTTTCGATATTTTTCTTGAGAAAAGATTTTGTAAATGATATACTAAAATAGGCGACATTTAGGCAATTAGGGGGCAAAAATGAATAAAGATGAGTATGTACAAAAAATCAAAGACAAAACGGGAATTTCCAAAAAAGAGATTGAAATGATCATTGATTGTTTTCTAGATGAAGTTAAAACTAATCTTTTGGAACATGAAAAAGTGAACTTAACTAATTTTGGAACATTTACGGTTAAGACAACCAAACCGCATGAATTTTTTAGTCCCGTGGACGGTAAAAAAATCAAAACAACAGGAATAAAAAAGGTTTACTTTTCATCAAGTAAAGCTCTTTTATCGCTGTTATCAGTGGTGAAATGATGGAAACAATTTATCGTTTATACAATAATTTTGGGGATGGTTCATCAAAAGACATCTTAGATGCGGTTATGAATAATGATTGTCGATATGTCATTAAGTATTATGAAGAGAAGAACGATATTAATATCGTTGATGCTAAGGGTGAAACCTTCCTTCATAAAGCTTCTCGAAATAATTATTTTGAAATGATTGATTTGTTAATCAAACTTGGGGCTGATGTTAATCAACCAAATCGTTATAAAGATACACCTCTTCATTTAGCGGTTCAGTTTAAAAACAGCTATGTTGTTGATAAACTTCTCTTTGAAGGGGCAAAAGTTAATGCTCAAAATCTAAAAAAAGAAGCTCCGCTGCATATTGCTGCAAGCAGAGGCAAAGAAGAAATTTTAAATTTATTAATCGATCATAATGCTAAATTGAATATTGCGGATGAAAATGGTTTAAAACCAATCCATTACGCCGTTAAATCTGGAAAGACAGCGATAATCCGCAGTTTACTTAATCATGGTGCTAGTTTAAATGAGGGTGATGATCGGGGTTGGAATATCCTTCATTACGCTTGTGATCGTGGGGATGAAAATTTAATTGCTTATATTTTAAGACATATTACCGTTACTGATTCAAGAAATATCTATCAAGAAACACCTTTACATTTGGCCGCAAGTTATGCTTCAGTGAATTCTGTGAAGATGCTCGTGGAAAAAGGTTATGATCTCGATGCGGTTGATATTGACGGCTTGACACCACTTTCAAGAGCAATTAATAGTTTGAAAACTGAGAACGCTGACTTTTTGAAAGAATATAAACGCAGTAGTGATTATAAGGAAAAATTTCAACAATATCATCTTCACCGGGCGGTTTGTGCTGGAAATTTTGAATATTTAGATCAAATGATAAATAAAGATAATGTTAATCTTATTGATTATTTCGGGAAAACGCTCATGTATTATGCGATCAATATTGGCTCATTAAAAATTGTTGATTTTCTTATGCAAAAGGGTGCACAAATTGATAATGTTGATGAACACAATCAATCAGCGTTATTGATTGCGATTTACAATGAGAATTATAAAATAATCGAATATTTATTAAAAAATAACGCTAAGGTTAATGAGATTTTTTATGGAAGAACATATCTTTACCGAGCGATACTCCGAAATAATTATGAGATTACAAAGTTATTAATTGACTATGGAGCTGATGTTAACTATATGGATAATCGCCATCGAACGATCTATTCATATGCAATTGATTATGCATCAGATGAGATCATCGCTTTACTTCAAAGTAAAAAAGCTTCCATAATTTAAAAGCATCGAAAATGATGCTTTTTTTTAATGGTTTATTAAATCCTTTAAAAATGGATATTCAACATATATTTCTGCCAGCGAGAAGTTAATGATATCTTCGGTCGCAAATGAATTATTTAAAAACAATAAGCCTGGATTTCCTTCAAGACGATTAATGGCTAACAGGATTAAAAAATTCTTTGGGGTGATATGAAGGGTGTAAATAAAGGGATCTAAAATTGCTTCTCCATTCGAATAAACTAACGTTAATGTTGGAGTAAATTTAAAACCAAAGTTTTCATTACTTTCTAAACTTTTATGAATAAAATCATTGATTGCAGCATCAGCGTGAATCGCACAGTTTTTCTCATAATGATTTTTTTTAGTTTCAATTTGATTAATAAAGAGCCCGATAATATAGGTCGGAAGACTAATCTGGATATTAATATAAATTAATGGGGATTCTTCAACTTCGGTTAAAGGAATTCCGTCTCGAGGGGTAACAGGAACGGTCCCAATAAAGTAATAAAGGCGATTTTCATTTTTATATATTAGTTTTCCATCTTTAATGATGGGATTTCGATTACCTAATAATTCACTACATGGTGGGAGAACTCCACCCTTGTATATATTGCAATTTGGTTTTTTAATTGTGGATTCCCCCCTTAAAAAAAATAAAACTCTCTCATCTATAAAATATGCCCACCTAAACATGATAGTTACTTTATCTAATGATATGGTTAATTTTCGAATAAAAAGATTGATAATGAATAAAATTTAATATGAAAAAAATTATAATTATTTCTTGTTTATTAATAACAATCTTTTTGACTTTAATTTTTATCTCCAGAGAAATGGGAACAGATTTAGAAATAAGGTTTGTTGAGGAACTAAACCCCATTCAAGATACCCTTTTAATGTGCGTTGAACGTGAAGATGGGAAACTAGTTTTAATTGATGTAGAGATTCATAAACATGAAGATATCTATCTATATGCATTAAAACTGTACGACCATTACCGCAATAGTCTGCCCTTAAATTATTCAACTCCCCTTGATGGCAATATTGAAATTACCAATATTAAAAAGATAAATGATAAGGTATATATTGAACTTGAAACATTATATTTAAACGGGGGGTTAAACCGTTTTTTAACCGCTTTAATGTGGACATATCAGAGTTTGGGAATTAACAGTATCGAAATTAAAATCAATGATCAGGTCTTTAATTTAAAGAAAAATGATGTGATAAATTTGGAATTTGCTTCATCATCAATATATAATACCCAAACCCAAGTTGTAATTTTTTATACTGATCATGAAATTATTCCGATTACATATTGTCACGAAGAAGATCCAATTGATTTTTTAATGAAAAAAGTCATTTCGAAATCAATTTATGATAAAGTAACATACGAGTATCAAATCATCAATAATAATTTAATTTTAGATATTTATGATCATAACTATCTTGTCAGCGAAAGCATTATTCAAATGATTTTGAATAATTTAATTAACTTAGGTGTTTTTGAAAATATTATTATCTTAAAAAATGATCTTGTTGTTGCCAATAACTAAAAAAAATAAAAAAAATTTGATTAAATATGCAAAATGTGGTAATATATACAAATAGTGGTGATTTATATGGATTTAATTTTTGCGTCGCAAAATCAAGGAAAAATCGAAGAAATTAAAGCGATTCTAACAAGTGTCAACGTTCTTTCCCTTTATGACCTAAAGGAAACTGTTGAAGTTGAAGAAACTGGACAAACCTTTAAAGACAATGCCTTTTTAAAAGCTAATTATTATTTTCAAAAATACAAGCTCCCGACCTTTGCTGATGATTCTGGATTGATTGTTCCATCATTAAACGGTGAACCAGGAGTAAAATCAGCTCGATATGCATCAGAAAAGGCCACCTATCAAGAGAATAATGCTTTATTATTACAACGAATGAAACATATGACCAACCGTAAAGCGGAATTTATTAGTACAATTTGTTATATTAATAAAAAAGGCATGGCCCGTTATTTTGAAGGACATTTACATGGTGAAATAGCATTAGAAGCAAAAGGGGAAAATGGTTTTGGCTATGATCCGATCTTTTTAATCCCTGTTTTAAATAAAACCTTGGGAGAATTGCCCAATGAGGTTAAAAATCACCTCTCACATCGATTTTATGCATTAAAAGAATTTATGAATTATCTGCAGAAAGAAGTGAAATAGAATGGAAAATATGGTTATTAATGATGTGAAAAACATCTTAAGCGCGAGAGAAGTACGAATTGTAGAAAGATTATTAGGCGGAATGAGCAACTATACTTATGTAGTTTGGGCTGATGGTTTTCTTTATACTTTTAGGGTTCCGGGTGAATATTCTGAAAATTTTGTGAATAGAATTTATGAGAAAGATAATATCAAATTAATGGAGCGTCTTAATATCACAAACAATACGCTTTACTTAAATCTTGATGATGGAAAAAAGTTAGCAAAATATGTGGAAGGAAAACCATTATCGACGATTGATCCTGCTGATTACCCTTATCAAGAGATCGCTTCAGTCCTAAAACAGATTCACAATTCATCATTACGTTCCGAAAATGATTATCAGCCGTTTGCGAGACTTGCACATTATGAAAAGATTATTCGTGATTTAAACTTTTTACATCCCACAAGTTATCAAACCTTAAAAACCTTCTTTTTGGATAACTATCAAAAATATCTTGAAAGTCAAAGTTTAACCTTAACGCATGGAGACAGTCAGCCATCTAATTTTGTTTTAGGTGAAAATCAGTTGTTAGTCGTTGATTTTGAGTTTTGTGGAAATAATGATCCTCTTTATGATCTTGCATGTTTTGCTAATAAACGCTATGAAGATGGTTTGAAGTTGCTTGATTACTATTTTGATCATCAGCCGTCAATTGATGAACAAAAACGATTCCACTTATGGCGATGTTTTCAATGTTTTCAATGGTATAATGTTGCTATCTTTAAAGAGTTAAAAGGAATGAGTCAAACTTTGAAGATTGATTTTCAAAAAGTCGCAATACGTTACTTAGAATTAATTAGCTTTTATTTAGAAAAAGTTGACGAAATAAATAAAAAAGAATAATTTATCTCTTTACATTTAAGCCAAAATATAGTATAATATTTGAGGAATTATACGTGTGGAAGGAGGGACGAAAGAAAATGTCAAAAACCGTAGTTCGTGAAAATGAAACAATTGAAGATGCTATCAAGCGATTTAAGCGTGATGTATCAAGAAATGGCGTCCTTGCCGAAACGCGCAAACGACAATATTTTTTAAAGCAAAGTGAAGTTAGAAAAGAAAAGAAGAGAGCTGCCAGAAAGAATCAATTCCGACGTTCTAGCTAATTAAAGGCCTAAACAGGCTTTTTTTAATTTTTAGACTAATTTTATTAGTCTTTTTTTCATATAATGTCTTGAGGGTTAAATTATGAAGAAACGTACTGATATAAAATTAACAATTTATCAAGATAAACGAGTCATCATCGAGAATTATCATAAATTGCTCGATTTAAATGAAGACTTAATCAAGGTTGACGGTTATGCAATTATCGGTAAATTTTTAAAAATAAACCAAATGGACAGTTATATGATTGAAGTCGTCGGTACGGTCAATCAAGTCTTAATAGAAGGTTAATATGAGAAAATATCGAGTAAAAACATCAAAGCATAATCTTTATGCCTTAAATCATTTTAATATCAAACATGTTAGAATAATAGAAGACAATCTCGTTTTTTTTACAGATGAAAAAAGTTTAGAAAAAATGAAAATTAAAGTTGATTTAGAATATGAAGATCTTGCGAAAAAAAAACTCAAAGAAGTTTTACGTAAACATTTGATTACAATTATCGGGGCCTTGCTTATTATCATGGCTTTGATTAATCAAAGTCAAAGCATTGTCGATGTTAGGTTTACAAATAAGGATACTTATGATGAGGAAGTGGTCGAACATCTCGAAAAATATTATAAGCGCGTGGGACCATTTAAATATCTAACAACTAATCTTAATGAAATCAATCTCGATTTAAGAAGTACCTTCTATCAATATGAATGGATTGGTTTACGTAAAGAAGGTGCTTATTTATATTTAGATATCAAACGAATGGTTAATCCACCGATAGTTGAAGAAAAGACCCCTGGATCTTATTATGCAAGAAAAGATGGGATTGTGAAAATGTATCACCTTGAAAAAGGTGTTGTCGTTGTTCAAGAAGAACAGTTTGTTCATAAAGGTGATTTATTAATCAGTGGTGAGATCATTCATTATAATAATAAACTAGAGTTGATTCGCGCTAAAGGCTTTGTGATCGCCGAGGTTTTAGAATACAAAGACTATACAATCTCCAAAGAAATCATCGAAATCATTCGTAGTGGCAAAATGAAATCGCAAACGCAAATCTTTCTTTTCGGAAAACATATAAATAAGGAAAAGATTCCGTTTGAAAATTATGAGATTGAAGAAGTTAGTTTAAAGAAATTTTTAGGTAACCTTTTTGTAATTAGAAAAGTTAATATTTATGAGATAAAAGAAGTCAGAAATGTTTATAACGAAGAAGAAGCGACTCAATATGCCCTAAGTCATGTCTACCGTGATTTTCGGGCAGAAAAAACAAATGAATTTGAAAAAATAATTTATAATAATTTGGTAAAAATAGAAGAAGATGAGAATTATTTTTATGTTCGTTTGATTGTGAAAAGTCATTTAAATATTGCGAAATTCATTCCTTTCCCAGAAGCATAAAAATTAAAAAAACCATCTTAAATAATCTTAACAAAAAATCAATCCCGTGATATAATAGTAATAGGATGGTGTTTATGAGCAATTACAAAACAATATATCGATTTCGAAATGCGACAAATGAGGCTAAAGTTTTAGGGCCAAACAATAAATTTCTAAGTATTGTGGAAAAGTTTTATAATCAAGAGATTATCGTTCGTTTTACCGAAGTCATGATTGAAGAAATGAGCGAACAAGAAAAAATTATCACTTGTTTATTTGAAACTTTAGAAACAATCTTTGAAAATAAAGTCGTGTTAAATGAAATCGATATTTTTAGCATACTTAATAACTTAACTTTAGAAAATTATCATCATATTATCAATTTATATCTTCGTAAACAAATTATTATTACAACCTTAAGCGGAAAAGCTGTTTACCCAAGAACATTAAATCAAAAAATGTATATTGATGCCTTGGACAAGAATGATATTGTTTTTGCCGTTGGTCCAGCGGGAACCGGAAAAACATACCTTGCTGTTCAATATGCGGTAAGTAAATTAAAAATCGGGGAAGTTAAAAAAATCGTCTTAGTGCGCCCGGTTGTTGAAGCGGGAGAAAAGTTAGGATATCTGCCGGGAGACTTAAAGGAAAAGGTTGACCCGTACTTGATTCCATTATATGATGGTCTTAATGAAGCATTAGGTAAAGAAGCGGTAGATCGCTTAATTGATAAAGGTATTATTGAAATTGCTCCGTTAGCCTTTATGAGGGGGCGAACCTTAGAAAATGCCATCATTATTCTTGATGAAGCCCAAAATACGTCACTCTTACAGATGAAGATGTTTTTAACCCGCTTAGGTTATAATTCAAAAATGATTATCACTGGCGATGTAACCCAAATTGACCTTCCAATTAAAGCGCAATCTGGTTTAATCGATGCTGTAAACCTTTTAAATAATGTTGAACGAATCAGCTTTATTAAGTTTGATCAATATGATGTTATGAGACATCCTTTAGTCCAAAAAATTATTGAAAAATATGAAGGCAAATATGGAAATTAATCTCTTTAATAATCATTTAAAAATTCCATTTGAATTTCAACAAGTAATTGATGACATTAGTCAATGTTTTGACGAAAAGTACAGTATTAGTTTAATTTTAGTTGATGAGGAAGAAATTCAAAAAATCAATTCCCAATATCGAGCATTAGATTATCCAACTGATGTGATTTCTTTTCCAAGTGATGAAGATGAATATCTTGGTGATATCTTTATTTGTCTGGAAAAAGTATACGAACAAGCTAGGTCTTATTCACATTCTAATGAACGTGAATTTGCCTTTTTACTTGTTCATGGGATTTTACATCTATTTGGTTATGACCACGATAATGAAACAGCTGAACAAAAAATGATCGAAAAACAAGAAGAAATCTTAAATAAAACCAATTACAGGAGAATAGTATGAACGAAACGGACAAACTATATGAAAAAGTATTAAAAGCATTTCATAATGCTTACACACCTTATTCTAAATTTAAGGTCGGAGCCGCACTGTTAATGAAAAATGGTGATATCATTACCGGCAGTAATATTGAAAATGCATCCTATGGCTTAACGAATTGTGCTGAACGAAGTGCATTATTTGCCGCTTATTCACAAGGATACCGTCAAGATGATATTATCAAAATGATGATAATTGGCGACACTAAGGGCCCAATATCACCATGTGGAGCTTGTCGTCAAGTTATGAGTGAATTAATTAATCCTGAGGTTGAAGTTATCTTAACAAACTTATCCAAAAACCAAAAAGTGCTTTTTATTAAAGATTTGCTTCCCTACAGTTTTAATTCAGGAGATTTAACATCATGAATGAAAATTATAAATCGGGGTTTGTGGCGTTAATTGGGCGACCTAATGTCGGAAAATCAACATTAATAAATTATTTTTTAGGTCAAAAAGTTTCCATTATCTCAAGCAAACCGCAAACAACAAGAAACAAAATACAAGGTATTTATACAACTGAAAACGAGCAAATCATCTTTATTGATACCCCTGGAATTCATAAACCACATCATCAGTTAGGAGAGTTTATGAATCGCCAATCACTAGACACATTTCGTGAAGTCGATTTAATCCTCTATATTGTTGATGCAATTGAAGACTTTGGAACTGGTGATGAATTTGTGATTGAACAATTAAAAAAAGTTTCAACTCCAATCTTTTTTATTGTTAATAAAATCGATCTTGCAAAGAATAAGGGGCGTTTGATAGCAAATGTTAATAAGTTTTCAGATGCTTTTAAGTTCCAAGAAATCTTTTATATTAGTGCTTTAACTGGGGAAAATATCGGTGAACTAATTAACGGTATTATCGCACGATTAGAGCCAGGTCCGATGTATTATCCAAAGGATGTCGTCAGTGATCACCCTGAACATTTTATTATTGCGGAAATAATAAGAGAAAAAGTCTTGCTTTTAACCCATGAAGAAGTTCCCCATTCAGTTGCTGTTAATATTGATGAAATGAAACAAAATGAGGAAAACACGGCCCTTTTGGATATTAGAGCGACGATTTACGTTGAAAGGCAATCACAGAAAAAGATTATTATTGGTAGTGGTGGCAGTTTAATTAAAAAGGTTGGAACTTTAGCCCGTAAAGAAATCGTGATGTTGGTTGGCCAAAAAGTATTTTTGGAGTTATGGGTCAAGGTTGAAGAAGACTGGCGCAATAAAAAAACCCAATTACGAAGAATGGGCTACTATCTCGAAAATAATTAAGTTTCGTGTATAAATTTGATAAATTTTGTAATTATATTGTTAAGGAGGAATAATATGATTGACAAAGATTTACAAAAATTTATGAAAACTGGACAAGTTAAGGATTACCTTGCGTATAAGAAAAAACAAAAAATGGAAGCCTCAAAAGAGCTTTCACCAGAGGTAAAAAATGAAACTAAGAGAGGGAATAATCGTTAAATCCCAAAAATACCAGGAAAATTCAAAAATTATTACTTTAGTCAATGAAGAAGGTCTAACTACACTCTTAGTTAGAGGGGCTTCAAATATTAAAAGTCGTAATTTCAGCTATTCAAATGAATTAACCAAAATTGGTTATGACATTTCTAATAAGGGGACAAATTCTTTTCATATTCTTACTACCGGTACGATTATTAATAATTACAGTACCATTAAAACTGATTTTAATCGGCTTAATGATGCTCTAACAATCTTAGAAGCAATCAATCATCTAGGAACTCATATCGAAGATTTTAAACTCTTTTATCAATTTACCGACCAAATCCTCGAAAACATCAATAATGAATATTCACCATATTATCTGACTGTTTTTCGCTTAAAGTTACTTTATCTCTTAGGAATCGGGCCTATCTTTTCAAAATGCACTGCATGTGAAGGAAAGGATAATTTAATCGGTTTTGATTTGTTAAGCGGAGGAATGAAATGTATCAATTGCATCGAAAAAGATGATGTTATTTATAAAAAAGAAGTCATTGAAATCGTAAAATTCCTTTATCTAACAAAACTTGAATTTCTAACCCCTGATGTCTTAAATAAAGTTCCTAAGTTAAGTTTGGAAGTAAATCAGTTTCTAGATCAATATTATTCGCACTACCTTGGATATAACAGTATTGTTGATAAAGTTATTAAAAAAATGAAAATGAATTAGTCGAGAATTGATAACATCAATTCTCATTTTACTTTAGTATAACGTTTTAGTTAAAAAACCTATTCACAAAGATTGGTAAATATGTTATAATACAGATTGTTTTGAAACTAAATATTTTAAGGAGGTTCATTGTGTTTAGAAAAAGTAAAGGCGTACATATTTTTGAACATCAAGGACATAAGCAAATGTCGTTAAAAAACGAAGTTGTTACGTTCTTAAATCCAGAATATGTATATATTCCTTTAATAGAACAAAACGCACCATGTGATATTTTGGTACAAGTTGGACAAACTGTCAAAATCGGCGATGTAATCGCCAATAAGACAGGGTTTTTTGCGTCGCCAATTCACGCCCCAATCAGTGGTGAAGTTGTTTCTGTTAATATGAAAATGTGGCATGCATCTGGAAAGATGGTGGCAACGATCCAAATCAAAAATGATTTTAAAGAAACAAAAGTAGAATCAATCAAACCAAGATCAGCAAAAGAGCTCGAAAAGCTAAGCAAAGAAGAAATTGTTGAAATAGTTCGCCAAAATGGTGTTGTTGGATTAGGAGGAAGTGGTTTTCCTGCTTACGGAAAACTTCGCGTTAAAAATCCAATTGATGTCATTATTATCAATGCCGTCGAATGTGAACCTTACATTACAACTGACTATTCATTAATGACAAGCCACTTAGATAAACTAATCCGCGGGATTAGATATTTAATCAAGGCGGTTGATGCCAACAAAGCCGTTATTGCCATTAAAGAAAATAAAGTGGAAATGATAGAAAAAATAAAGCAAGCCCTTCAAAATGATGGCGTGATTAGTGTCTTTCCATTAAAGGATGAATATCCTGCTGGTTGGGAAAAATATATTGTTCAACGTGTAACTAATAAAACATATAAATCATTACCTAGTGAAGCAGGAGCGGTTGTCAATAATGTCGGAACTGCGATCGCTTTGTGTGATGCTGTTGAACAAAATATGCCTCTTGTTGAAAAGTTAGTAACGATTACTGGAAGTGGTTTGAAAAATCCGACCAATGTTCTTGTGAAAATTGGAACGAAAGTCAGTGATATTATTGAAAAAATTGGCGGATATGTTGACGATTTAGGGCCTGCCTACTTTATCGCGGGTGGACCGATGACTGGTAAAGCCATAATGTTTGATACTTTGGTTGTTCATCGTGCTTTATCTAGTGTGATCGTGTTTCCAAAAGATATTCGTGAAAACAATCCTCCATGTATGGGATGCGGTAAATGTGTTGAGGTTTGTCCAGTTTTCTTAGCCCCAATTCAGATCAAAGAAGCTTTAGAAGCAAAAGATATCGATGCTTTAAAAGAATTAAGAGCTGAGATATGTATGCAATGTGGTTTGTGTTCTTATGTATGTCCATCAAGAATTGAATTAACTGATGCAACCACAAAAGCTAAAACTCAGGTATTACAAAGTAGGTGAATGATATGAGTGAAAGAAAATTTATCTTAGGAAAAGAACCATTTATCCGTAAAGCTGACAATCGCCAATCAACATCAGTAATGATGTTGGACTTTATGATTGCACTTACACCATTAATTATCTTCGCATGGATCAAAAATGGAATTTTACCATTTATTAATGGTGATGCTAATCTATGGCAAATGTTATACCCGTTTATTTTTGTCCTTTTAGGTGGCGTCTTTTCATTATTAATTGAATACGTATATTACTTTATAACATATATCGGAATCGTTTTACATGATCCGAAAGCTGAAAAAAGCAAGTTTCTTGAATTAACTCATAAAAAGGTTGGAAGTACTCTTGAAACATCATACGCTTTAATACCTGGTGTTTTACTAGCAATGGTGTTATCATACAATACTCCAATTTGGGTATTATTCTTTGGATGTATCTTTGCAACCTTAATTGGGAAATTACTATTCGGCGGATTTGGAAACAATATTTTCAACCCAGCTTTACTTGGATATTTATTTGTCGGTGTTGCTTACTATGCATTGATTAAACACCCAATCTTTGGATTCTTAAATCCGTCTGAATTTGAACAATATAAACAATTAGTCGACGGAAAATGGATTGCTGGTGCAACTCCAATGACCGAATGGGCTCAAGACCGAATTGCAAAAGTTCCCGTTTTAATCGAAAAATATGGATTAATGAAGATGTTTTTAGGTTTAACTCCAGGTTCATTAGCCGAAACAAGTGCTGTTTTATGTTTAGTATCATTTATTTATTTACTTGTTCGTCGCGTTATTACTTGGATTATTCCTGTTATTTATGTCGGAACCGTTTTTGTTTTAACTTATATAATCGGAGCTTATAACGGTTATCAAAGCGATCTAAGTTTTGCTTTATTTGGAATTCTCAATGGTGGTTTAATGTTCGGAGCCGTCTTTATGGCGACAGAACCAGTTACAAGCCCGCGCTCTCCAAATGGAAAAGTGATTTTTGCGTTAGGATTAGCTGTCTTAACCGTATTACTCAGATGGAGAAGTAATAATCCTGAAGGTGTTGCTTCTGCTATTCTAATTATGAACCTTTTCACAATCATTATTGATCGCATTGCATCTCGTTTACGAGTCAGTGAAAATGTACGTAAAGTTGTCTTAACTTATTCTGTTATTGGTTTAATATTTGTTGGTATTAGTGCTTATACAGTCAGTGGGTTTGTAACAACTGCCCCCCAAATAAGTGTTGAATATACCGAAAAAACCCAAAATTATGAAACCTTTAAATTTGAATATCGTTTTGATATAAAAGGTGAAGAAGTAGTAGTAACAACTGATCAAACATATAAAATTACCTCAATCTCAAATAATGATTATAATAATGATGAATATAAAGCAATCTTCAATGAAACAATTTTGAAAAATAAATTTAATCAATTTGTTGTTGGTTTGGATGAAGATGCAACAACCTTAACAGTGATTGTGAAAACCAAAGGCTTTAGCGGCTTATTAACATCAGAAGTCGTATTTGATAGTAATAATCGGATTATTGATATCATCACTAATACTTCCGATGAATCATATGAAGAATATGATAATTGGGCCGAAGCAAATGGTCATCCAAAAGTGATTATGCCACCAAGAATTATTGCCGCTCAAGACGATTTAGATACATTTAAGAATCCAGTTGGTGGAGCAACAGTTACATCTGATGCGATCACTGATGCCGCAGTGTTAGCGAAAGAGTTTATGGAATACTTGTTGGCTTCAACAAATCTAAGAATGACTGCAAAATCTCAAGATTTAAGTACGTTGAATTTTAATTATTTCTTTAGAAAAGGTCAAGATAAAATTATTATTTCGGTAAATAATAATTATGAAATTCAATCAATTAGCAATAATGAATATGATACTGCTGATTTCCGAGCTGATTTCACAAATCAAATTAATAGTTCTAAATTTTTTGAATATATTAGTGGTGTTCAAAGTGACGCAACATCAACAACGATTACCGTCTTAACTTCAGGTTATGCATCAACAATCACATCGACTTTTACTTATAATAATAATAAGGAGTTAATTGCAACAACATCAGATACAACTGAAGAATCATATGAATTTGGTCCTGGTTATAGTGATGCCAATGGAAACTTCACAACGACCTTCCCAAGTCGTATTATTGAAAATAAAGATGATTTGGATAAAGTTGAATATATCAGTGGTGCATCCGTAACTTCAAAAGCAATAATCAGAGCAGCAAAATTAGCGAAAGCGTATATGGAGGCTCAATAATGAATAAAACATTACAATATTCAATCTTTTTAACTGTTCTTTGTTTAGTTGCTGGTTTATTATTAACCTTCGTTAATAGCTTTACCTCAAAAATTATTACTGAACGCAAACGCGAAGAAGTAAGACAGGCTCTTCAAGAATATTTTAACTATGATGATTATGGAGAAAATATTGCTGAGGATTTCACTAATTTAAGTGATTACATTGATGAAATTTATTATGGATTTGATAGTGAAGGAAAAGTGGAAGCTGTTATCTATAAAACGGTTGCCAGTGGATATGGTGGCCCGGTTGTAAGCTTAATTGCGATAAAAGCCGATGGAACTTTTGAAAAATTACAAGTAATTGATGTTTCAAAAGAAACTCCAAATATCGGAACTAGGGCTAAAGATCATGATTTTAAAATCGAAAGTAAAAACGTTACTAATTATTCTTATGAACTTAGAGCTGGTGTTACTGTCACTACCCAAGCTGTTGGGTATGGAATTGATGCTGCTGCAGCTCATTTTAAAACAATTCAAAATACTTTAGGAGGGATTAGAAAATGAATTTCTTAAAAGGTTTATGGCGTGAAAATCCCGTCTTAGTATCATTACTTGGACTTTGTCCAACCCTAGCAATCACAATTAGTTTAGAAAATGCTCTTGGCATGGGACTTGCGGTTTTATTTGTTCTAACATTATCGAATTTAATTATCTCATTAATTAAAACAATTGTACCAAAAGAAATCAGAATTCCGATTTTTATCATTGTTATTGCAACGCTAGTAACGCTTGTTGATATGTTAATGGGTGCATATATTCCAAAAGTTCATGAAAGTTTAGGGATTTTCATTCCGTTAATCGTTGTTAACTGTATCATTTTAGGTCGTGCTGAAGCGTTTGCTTCAAGAAATTCGGTTACACCTTCGATTGTTGATGCAATTGGAATGGCGTTCGGATATACAGCTGTCATAATCGTAATTTCATTACTTCGTGAATTTTTAGGTCATGGAACAATCACCGTATGGGGTAATCTAGTTGCTGATTTTAATAAAATATTTGGAAAAGAAGAAGGAACTTTCGCAATCTTTACAAGTTTCTTTACTTCTCCAGCCGGAGCTTTTATTGTCTTAGGTATTTTAATTGGATTATTCAATATCATTAATAAAGCATTCGAATCTACCCGTTTAAAGAAAGGAGAGAATAAATAATGTCAGTAAGCGATATTTTAACATTAGCCTTTAGCGCAATTATCATTAATAACGTTGTTCTTTCCCGGTTTCTTGGAATTTGTCCATTTATGGGCGTTTCTGGAAAACGTCAATCCTCAATCGGCATGGGTTTGGCTGTTGTCTTCGTTATCACGATTGCAAGTATGGCATCATGGCTTATTTATACATACATCTTAAGGCCATATAATGCTGTCTATATGCGAACAATTTTCTTCATTTTAGTAATTTCATCATTAGTGCAAATTATTGAAATGTTCTTAAAGAAAACACTTCCTCCCCTATATAAAACTTTAGGAATTTATCTTCCGTTAATTACCACCAATTGTGCCATTTTAGGAATGGCAACGATTGTTGCTGATAAGAAATTCACTTTTCTAACTGCTAGTGTCTTTGCCTTTGCATCAGGAATCGGATTCTTGTTAGTTATGTATATTTTCTCAACTTTACGAGAAAAGATTGATCGTGGACCTGTCCCTGCGCCGTTTAAAGGAGTTCCGATTGCCTTAATCGTGGCCGGAATTATGGCGATGCTCTTCACGAGATTCCTTGGGGTGATATAATGATCTTATCAGTATTTACAACATATTTGCTGCCAGCGTTAGTATTAGCTTTAATTGGGGCAGTGTTTGGGGTTTTGATTGCTGTTTTATCAAAAGTATTTCACGTTGAAGTTGATGAACGCTTGGAAAAAGTTTTAGATATGCTCCCCGGTGCAAATTGCGGGATGTGTGGTTACCCTGGATGTTCTGGTTTAGCAGAAAAAATCGTCGCTGGAGAAGCTGATTCAAAACTTTGCAAGCCCGGAAAACAAGAGATGCGCGACCGAATTAGAGCATATTTAGACGAAGCTAATAAACAGGAAAAACAAAAATAAATAAAGTGATATCTAAAAAATAAAAAAAATTTTCGTTATAATTTTTAAAATAAGTGGAAAAAATAAAGTAAGCATTTACATTTTGAAAATATCAAAATCAATTGAAATTTGTATTTTAGTATGTTATAATACATACGTCTTAATACAAAGAGGAGGAAAAGACAGATGTTGAAAAAATTTTTATTATTACTAGTAGTTAGTTTTTCTGTTCTAGTTTTAGTTGGATGCGGTCCAAAAGAAAGAACTTACAAGGCTGATGGCGTTTACACAGCTTTTACTAAAGAAAAAACTTCAGGTGGAGGCCCACAAGTTACTTTTGTTAGCGTAACAATTAAAAAAGACAAAATTGAATCTTTCTACATTGATTGTGTACAATCTTTTTCTTTAAAAAATACTGAACAAGTTGTTACTGGATGGTCATTCAATGAAAAATCTAAAAAAGATTTAGGTTATTTATATGGAATGCATAATAATAACAACACTGAAGTAGGTTACACAAAACAAGATCTAACAACCACTGCCGGATTAAACGCTTATAAAGCTTATCTAGAATCAACCGGCAAAAAAGAATGGTTCGAACAAGCGGCTTTAATCGAAGATCATTTCAAAAACGTAGCTGTATCTTTAACAGTTGATGCTGATAAGTATATTACAAATGTAGCTGGTGTTACAATTAAAGATGGTGGATATTCATCATTAGCAGCTTCAGCAGTTCAAAATGCAAAAGATGGTGTTACTTATGTTTTAACAACTAGCGCTGATGACATTTACTGGGTTAAAGCAGAAGTTGATGCAAAAGGTAAATTTACTTCATTAGAACTAAATACTTTACAAGGTCAATTTTCTGATGGTACATTTAGTTGGAGAGATAAGAACAAACAAGAATTAGGTTATGAATATGGTATGCATAATAAAGATGATAATTCTGTAAGTTACACTAGACAAACTCTAACAACAGCTGAAGGATTAAATGCCTATAAAGCATATCTAACACAAACTGGTAAAAAAGAATGGTTTGAACAAGCTAATATCATTACTGATTATGTTCTTGCTAATGGTTTAACAGGTTATACTATTATTACTGAAGGAACAACTAAAGGTAAATTAAATCAAGATCAAACTAACGATGCATTATCAGGAGTTACTGTTACTGTTGATCATTACTTCCATGTAATTGAAGAACTTTATAACAATTTTAAATAATTTTTATTAAAAAATTAAGCATTTCAAATTCATCTTTGAGATGCTTTTTTTATACATAGTTTTGTTTTTGAAAGTGAATAATACTATTAAATAAAATAAGAAGAGGTTGACAATGCGAAAAAAATTGATTATTAAAGAGTTTTTAATTATTCCCGTAATTTTAGTAATTTTAATTCTATTTGTCAGCGGATTGCATATATTTATTCATGGACGCGTCAGTGAAGTATTTTTTCCAACGACCCATACCATCTTTAGTACCGTTAGAATGTTTTTCACTGCGCTCTTATTGTTAATCTTTTTGGAATATTTCATCAGCTTTGAGGTTCCAAATAATTTGCTCTTTGCACGGATGATTTCATTACTAGTGATGTTTGGAATCATAATCGGTTTAAGTTATTATTACTATTCAAAATTTACTGTGTATAATGAATTTGTTTTTTTATATATGTATTTCCTAAGTATCTATCCTGCCCAAATCGTAAGTTATAATTTGCAACGAATCAATAGAATTCGCTATAATACATTAGCAGGAGTCATCATTATTGCCCTAACAAGCTTTACGATTACTTATTTGACTCTTACAAATACAATTTATTAAAAATCAATAAAGATAAGATTTATTGATTTTTTTATATGTTTATGGTTAAAATAGTAATAATTTCGTTTTAATATTAACAAAAAAATTTCTTTACAAAATAAATGAGTTGTGATATTATGAAATGTAATATATAAAGGAGAGTTGTTTTATTGTGGAAAAGATGACAATGGATAAATTTGTGTCCTATCTAAAACATACCGGCTTCGTATACCAAGGTAGTGAGATCTATGGTGGTCTGGCTAACAGTTGGGATTATGGACCATTAGGTGTGGAACTAAAAAATAATATCAAAAAAGCATGGTGGAAAAAATTTGTACAAGAGTCACCTTATAATGTTGGAATGGACAGTGCAATTCTGATGAACCCGAATGTTTGGGTTGCAAGCGGCCATGTCGGAGGATTTAGTGATCCTCTAACCGATTGTAAGAAATGTGGAGTTCGCTACCGTGCTGATAAATTAATCGAAGATTTTACTGAAGGTCAAGTTATCGGAGATGGTTTATCGAATGATGAGTTAATGGCATATATTAAAAACCATGGCATAAGTTGTCCAAGTTGCGGTGCTACCGATTTTACCGAAATCCGTAAATTCAATCTCATGTTTAAAACCAATCAAGGTGTTATTGAAGATGATAAAAACGTTGTTTATTTACGTCCCGAAACAGCTCAAGGTATTTTTGTTAATTTTAAAAATGTACAACGAACATCAAGAATGAAAATTCCCTTCGGAATTGCCCAAATCGGAAAAAGCTTCCGAAATGAAATTACACCTGGTAATTTTATTTTCCGAACAAGAGAATTTGAACAAATGGAATTGGAATTTTTCTGTAAACCGGGAACAGACTTAGAATGGTTTAATTACTGGAAACAATTTTGTTTAGATTTTTTAAATTATGTTGGTTTAGATCCAAACCGAACCCGTTATCGTGATCACGATTCCCAGGAATTAGCATTTTATTCAAAAGCAACAACCGACATTGAATTTCTATTTTTCTTCGGTTGGGGCGAATTATGGGGAATTGCTGATCGCACCGACTATGATTTAAGTGTTCATCAACAACATTCAGGCGAAAACTTAGAGTATTTTGATCAAGAAGATAACTCAAAATATCTACCATTCGTAATTGAACCATCACTTGGGGTTGAACGATTATTACTTGCTATTCTGACAAGTGCATATGAAGAAGAAGCATTACCAGATGGGGAATCACGGGAAATCTTGCATTTATCACCAGCGTTAGCACCAATTAAAGTTGCCGTTTTACCGTTAGTAAATAAATTAAGCGATGAAGCTGTGACAATATATCATGATCTTCAAAAACACTTTATGTGTGATTTTGATACCAGTGGCAAAATCGGAAAACGATATCGTCGTCAAGACCAAATCGGAACGCCGTTTTGTGTTACGATTGACTTCACAACCCTTGAAGATCAAACCGTTACCATTCGTGACCGCGATACCATGGCTCAGGAACGAATTAATGTTAGTGAAATTGTCCAGTATGTGAATGAAAGAATCAAATAATAGAGAGGGATGTGATAATTTTGATTATAACTGAAGAAACTTTAAACAAAATTAAAGAATCTGCGGATATTGTTAAAATTATTTCTGAATATGTTAAGTTAGAGAAAAAAGGCGGCAATTTTGTCGGACTATGTCCGTTTCACCCTGATACAAATCCTTCAATGTCCGTATCACCGGCTAAAGGTATTTATAAATGCTTTAGTTGTGGCGCTAGCGGTAATGTAATTACCTTTGTTCAAAATTATGAACATTTGTCATTTGTGAAGGCTGTTCAAGTTGTGGGTGAAAAGGTTGGAATTCATGTTGAACTAAATAATGCTGAATTTTCGCAAAATCTTGATAAATATCATGATATCTTGCAAAAAGCTTTAAATTTCTATGATTTCTACCTAAAAAATACAACTGACGGAAAAGATGCCATTGAATATTTGTATAAAAGACATCTTAATGATGAGATAATAAAGAGATTTAAAATTGGTTTATCGCCAAAGGAACCGGATTTATTATATAAATCATTATTAAATGACAAAGTTCAACCATTAGATATGATTGAATCGGGTTTGATTCGCAGTGGAAAAAATTATTATGATGTTTTTAGAAACCGAATCATGTTTCCAATTGAAGATATCAATGGAAAAATTGTCGGTTTTAGTGGACGGATTTATCATCAACAAAAAACAGATGAATCAAAATATTTAAATAGCAGTGAAAATATTGTCTTTAAAAAAGGTAATATCTTATATAATTACCGACAAGCAATTAATGAAATAAAAATGAAAGACAAAGTTTTTGTCTTTGAAGGCTTTATGGATGTTATTGCTGCTTATCGAGCTGAAGTCTATAATACAATTGCAACGATGGGAACAGCTTTAACACAAAACCAAATCAAAGCGATTTTAAAAACCACAAATAATGTGGTTCTTTGCTATGATGGTGATTATGCCGGAATTGAAGCAACAAAAAAAGCGATTTTTTCGTTTGTGGATGCAAAATGTAATGTCAGCGCGGTTTTAATGCCCGAAGGAATAGATCCTGATGAATATATCAACCAATACGGGAAAGAAAAATTATATGATTTTTTACATAATCATGCCATTAGTGGCATTGATTACCTCTATGAAGTTGATAAACGAAGTTTAAATTTATCCGATCTTAATACAATTGAAAAGTTCAAAAATAATATCTTTAATTATCTAAAGTTTTATAATTCAACGGTCGTAACGGAAAAAATTCTTACTAAGTTAGCAATAGACCTAAAAATTTCTATAGAGAGTATAAATCTAGATTTTAAAAATAAAAGGCCCGTTTATAAGGAAGATTTTATCAAGCCCGAGCTTCCTACTGAGATAAAACTTATTAGAACTCAAAAGCATCTTAAGAAAAAATACCTTAATGCGGAAAAAGCCTTAATTAAAGCTATGTATTATAGTTGTGAAAATTGTAAAAAGGTTGAAGAGTTACTATTTGCAAAATGTGTTGACAAGAAAAATCGTGATATTTATATCAATTTATATAACTATTATTCAAGATATAATGAAATGAATGATGATTTGTTTAAAAGCACTTTAACTCCTGCTCAAATCGAGATTGTCAATGAAATCTTGAATGATACCACTAATACTTATACGGAGATTGATTTGTTAATTGGGACCATTAGCACATATCAACGCGAAAAAGAATTAGAAGATTATATTGAGAAAAACCGTGATAACTTAAATAATCCCGAAGTTTTAGAAAATATAAGACAAATGAAAATGAAAATAATAAATGACAAAAACAAATAAGGAGTAATTTTATGATTTATGAAAATCAACCTCTTATGGATTTAATCGAAGAAGGTAAAAAAAACGGATACATCGCAATAAAAGATATTCTAGCATTAGTAGATGAGGATAGTGAAGATTTCGACGAAATCACAAAACTCCTCGAAAATGAAAATGTCGACCTTGTTCGTGATAACGATATTGAAGCTTATGGGTTGAATGATATTGAAAGTGATGATAAATTCGGAGATGATTTCGATGGATTTATCGGTGAACTTGAAGGTGATCCGGAATTTTCGGAATTCACAAATGAAATTGAAAATGATTTAAAAACTAAAGATATTGATGATATTGTTTCATCATTTGTTTCTCCAACTCAAGCTGATGATCCTGTTAAAATGTACTTAAAAGAGATTGGTCAAATCCCGTTACTAACAATTAACCGCGAACTAGAATTATCAAGGACAGTTCAACAAGGATTACTTGCCCAAGATCAAATTCGTCAAGCTGACCGTGGCCGAAAAGAAATTACGGCTTCTGACCGTCAACGGTATGAAACCTTTGTACAAGAAGGTCAAGATGCTCGCGAAATCTTAATTGAATCCAATCTTCGATTAGTAGTATCCATTGCTAAACGCTATTTAGGTAGAGGAATGCAATTTCAAGATTTAATTCAAGAAGGAAATATGGGTTTGATGAAAGCTGTTAATAAGTTTGATCCAACTAAAGGCTTCAAATTTTCTACATATGCCACCTGGTGGATTCGCCAAGCCATCACTAGGGCAATTGCCGACCAAGCAAGAACCATCAGAATTCCGGTTCATATGGTTGAAACGATTAATAAATTAGTCAGAACACAACGAAAATTAACACAAGAGCTTCGTCGTGAACCAACACCTGAAGAATTAGCTCATGAAATGAAAATATCAGTGGAAAAGGTTCAACAAATTCAAAAAATTGCCCAAGAACCCGTATCATTAGAAACACCAGTCGGAGAAGAAGATGATTCAACTTTAGGCGATTTCGTCCATGATACCGATTTACCTAATCCGCTTGATTATACGATTAATGAAAAATATAAAGAAGAAATTGATATCGTTTTAAAGACTTTAACTCCTCGGGAAGAAAAAGTTCTACGTCTTCGTTTTGGTTTAACTGATGGGAAACCACATACTTTAGAAGAAGTCGGAAAAGAATTCGGAGTTACAAGAGAGCGAATTCGTCAAATTGAAGCGAAAGCAATTAGACGTTTACGTCATCCTACTCGTCAAAAACGTCTTAGTCAATTTAAGTAAGATGAGCATTATGAGTAATAATGCTCATTTTTAAAAGGAGATAAAAGATGAATCAAAATGTAATTCATGGGAAACACATCGATTTGCAATTTGCATCCTTAAATGATAAAAAACTAATCTTTGAAATGTTAGTTTCTCAAGATATAAAAGAACTAATGTTTAATGATCAATACTTAGCTCCAACGTGGGACGAGTTTGATCAAAGTGAAACTGATGAACTCTTTTTAGGATCTTTAAATGAAAACGGCAATTATCTAATAATTTTATCCCAAAAGCAAAAAATTGGTGCCATTAGCTTTTTTATTCATCATGGAAAAATAAAATGTGCAGAATTAGATATTTGGATTTCATCGCTAAATCATCTTAATCAAGGGATTGGCACTGAAGCATTAAAACTGTTAATGAATTTTCTTGAAACAAAAATTAATATCCATTGCTTTCTGATAAGACCTTGGGTCAAAAATATTCGAGCTCTAAAAGCTTATCAAAAATGTGGGTTTTATGAAATCTCAAATGAAGAGTTAAAAGATTTTATCTTAGAATCAGACTTTGAAAAATATGGACAAGGTGATTATTTAGAGGAAACGATTAATTTGCTTTATCAAAATATTCCCATAAATCCTAGTTAAGTTCTTTAAAAAAAGTTAATACTTTGTTATAATCAATTAAAAAAAGAGGACCTTATGAAATCAAAACGAATCAATACCATTAGTTCGATGCTAGAATCATCCAAATCAGTTGCTGATATCGGTTGTGATCACGGATATCTAATCATTGACGCTTTTATCAATCAAAATATTGAAGAAGCAATTGCCATCGATAATAAAAAAATGCCTTTAGAAAAGGCGATTAATAATATTAAACCTTATGATTTTTTTGATCAGGTAAGTTTCATTTTAAGTGATGGACTAGAAGGCCTAGATAGGACGGTTGATGCAATTGTTATATCCGGGATGGGTGGCTTACTAATGATCGAAATTCTCGAAAAACATTTTGAAAAAGTTAAAGAAGCAAGTTTAATTCTGCAGCCAAATCGTAATGTTTATGATGTTAGAAAATATCTAACAAATAAATCTTATCAAATTGTTAACGAAGCAATCGTTTATGAAGACAAAAAATATTATGAAATTATCAAATTTGAAAAAGGAACTAATCTCATCAATTATACCGATGATGAATTGTTGTTTGGTCCAATTCTTTTAAAGAATCGCAATGACCTTTTTTATAAAAAACTTAAAAATGATTTACGAATTCTTAAAAATATCCCTTATCAAACTGTAGAAATCCAAACAAAAATCAGAAAAATCGAGGAATTATTATGAAAATAGAACAAGTAATAAATTATTTAAATGAACGCTTTCCATCTTCAATTGCCAGTGATTTTGATGAAGGCCGAATTGGTTTAATTATTGGTGATAGTAAAATAGAGTTAAAAAAGATCTTATTAACGTTAGACTTAAATGATGCCGTTATTAAAGAAGCTATTTTTAACGGTGTTAATTTGATTATTTGCCATCATCCCTATTTATTTTCACCTCTATCTAAAATCATCTTCTCATCACCAAAGGGTGAAGTTTTAAAGAAAATGTTTGAGCATCAGATTTCGCTTTTTGTAATCCATACAAATTTAGATGTTGGAAAAAACGGAGTAAATGACGTTTTAGCAAATTTAATTGGTATAAAAACAATCAAGAACGATCATACTGAATTATATAATAAAGATATGTTTTTACGATTTGGTGAGATTAATCCTATCTCGTTAGGGAACTTTGCAAAAAATGTGAAAGAAAAGTTTCAGCTTTCAGGGGTAAGAGTTGCTGGAAATTTAGATAAGATTATCAACACAGTTGGGATTGTTGGCGGAAGTGGTGAAGATGAACTGATTTATGCGATCAAGCATAAGTTGGATTGTTATATTACCTCAGAAATCAAACTGCATAATGCCCAATATGCATTAGAAAACAATGTTGCTTTGATTGAAGTTAATCATGGAATCGAAAGATTTGTCTTTAATCAACTACAGTCTAATCTTATCAATAATTTAAATTTAAAAAATGAAGTTTTAATTTCAAAAATTGAAACTGATCCGTTCATAACAATATAAAAAAAACAGGTTAAAAAGATAACCTGTAAAGAAAATTATGAATTATTTTTCAATAATTGCTTCTACTGGACAAACTTCTTGGCAAGCGCCGCAATCGATACATGCATCTGGATCGATAACATAGATTTCGCCCTCTTTGATGCAGTCCACAGGACATTCAGCTGCGCATGAACCACAAGCGATACAAGAATCAGTAATAAATCTTGGCATCTTTTAATTCCTCCTCTAAAAGTCATGTATATTTTATCACAAAGCGATTGAAAAATAAACAATTAATTAAATAAAAACATTTTCATTGTAAAAGGTAAGAAAATGTAGTAAAATATATAAGATAAATAAAAAGGAGTGAACATAATGGTTGAATTATATTGGTGGGCATTTACATTAATATTAATTGGAGTTTTATTGGTAGGAGGAGTCGCAGGATTTTTCATTTCAAGAAAAGTATTTAGTAATTATTTAGAAAAAAATCCTCCGGTAAATGAAAAAATGATTAGAGTTATGATGCAACAAATGGGAAGAACACCGTCTGAAAAACAAGTTAGACAAGTGATGGCTTCGATGAATCAAGCAAAGAATCAAAAATAACAATCTTTAGTTTATGGATTATCCATGAACTTTTTTTTATTTGTAAAAAAACTTAAGAATAAAATAACTTAAATAGCAATAAAACACCCATAAGGTTAATATTTTACTACTAATGTCAAATATAGATGGTTGAGAAAGGTAAAGATTGTGATATACTGTTAGTGTAATCATTTACAGAGGAGGAAAATGTAATGATAAAAAAAATCTTATCGATTATGTTTTTAGCTTTACTATCAGTAGTATTGATAAGTTGTAAAGAATCAAAAGTTGAGCTTAAGACAATGAGTATGTTTGGTGGAACCGATCCCCATGTTGAAGTATATGAAGGTCTAATTGCCGAATTCGAAGAAGAAAATAAAGTTATTATTAATGATAATTCTGCTAGCTCTGATGAAATTTGGAAAACCAGTGTTATTTCTTCATTCTATAGTGGAACTGAACCAGATGTTTTATTTTACTTTACAGGTTCAACAGCAAAACCATTAATTGATAATAAAAAGGTTGTTTCTGTTGCTGATATTAGAAAAGAATATCCTAATTATGCGAAAAACATTTCCGACAGTGTTTTAGATCCTTACGCAGTTCCATTAAAAGGATTTGTTGAAGGTGTATTTGTTAATACTGATTTATTTACTGGAGACTTAGCTTCATATTTAAATAAGGATGTTTGGACATGGCAAGATTTCCATGAAATCGCTGAAAAATTAATTGCAAAAGATAAAGTCCCATTTGCCTTAGGAGCTACAGATGTTCCTCACTATTGGATTGAACATTTAGTTTTAGGAACAATTGGTCCTTCAGCATTTGCAAATATTAAAGATTCAATTAATGGTAATGAAAATGATTGGGTCGGCGCTTTAAAATTATTTAAATATTTCGCTGATTTAGGTTGGTTTGGTCCAACGAAAGGTAATCAAGACCACACTGCTGCCGAAACATTATTCAAAAGCGGTGATGCAGCCATGATCTTAGACGGCTCTTGGTTTGCTGGAAACTTTACCGAAACAACAACCGTAAAAGCAAGCAAAATGAAAATGATGCCATTCCCTGCGATTCCAACTAGTAAA
>OBJA01000409.1_pt1 | contig 38287 bp, 36 predicted proteins | sample 1519751 | NCBI WGS metagenome assembly OBJA01 (sample SAMEA3881238, study PRJEB22517) | soil metagenome | biome: lake sediment; feature: soda lake sediment; material: sediment, water from around vicinity | place: India | collected 2013-12-23 | depth 3 m
GCCGCGAACCCTGTGTGGTACCCCGGGCATTCGCGGCCAGAGGCCGCTCCTACGGTGGCTTTCATTGGCAGCAATGCAATCCTTCCGTGTTTTTCCGTGTGCTTCCGTGGCCATCAAGGCCCTCTGGCGTCCCCATGCGGTGTTAACAGGCCCTGATCACTCCGCCTCGAAACCGCAGACCTTGTGGCTGAGGTCGCAGAAGGGCTTGCGGTTCGACTGGCCGCAGCGGCACAGGGCGGCCTTGTTGCGGGTGGTCTCACCGCCCTCGCTGCCGAAGATGCGCATCGGCCCCTTGAGCACCAACATGGCGTTGTGGCGCGCGGTGATCTGCAGGGGGCGCTCCCCTTCAGGGGCTTCCGGCTTCTCGTCCTGGATCGCGCCGGAGGCCTCGAAGGCGATCTTCTTGTGGGTGCCGTCACAGAAGGGCTTGAGGTCCGACAGGCCGCAACGGCACAGGGCCACGTCGTCGGAGCGTTCCAGCAGGGTGCCGGCACTGTCGTAGACCTCGATCTCCCCCTTGCACAGCAGGGGACCGTTCTTGCGTACCTCGATTTCGTTCACACTCATGCCGGGTCCTCGTCCAGAATGATTTCGATGTCCTCGCCACTCAAGGGGCAGGGGAAGCGCAGTTCCAGCGCGCGCAGCCGCAACCCCTCGCGGTTGCGGTTGCCCGTACCGTAGCGCGGATCGCCCATGACCGGATGGCCCAGGTCCGCCAGGTGGCGGCGGATCTGGTGCAGCCGGCCGGTGTCGATCTCCACGTCCAGGCGCGAGACATCGGCGGCGGCATCATACCCAAGGCAGCGGTAACGGGTACATGCCGGCTTGCCGTCGAGCGGCGCCTCCATCACGCCCGTGCCCGGGCGGGACAGGTCGCCACGCACCTGCACCCGGTAGCGCTTGTACACCCTGCCCTCATGGAACAGTGCCGATAGGCGCGCCGCGACCGCGCGGTCGTGGGCCAGCAGCATCAGCCCCGAGGCCTCGCGGTCCAGGCGGTGTACCAGCAGCACCGGGCGCGGCGGCTGGAAGTGACGCTCCACCCAGCGCGGCAAGGCGCAGTGATCACCGAAGTCGGTACCCTGGCTCATCATGCCGGCGGGCTTGTCCCAGGCGCTGTAGCGGCCCCGGTCCAGCACGCAGGCCGGTGCGGCGACACTGCGCGCCAGCAGCCCGGGGTCATAGTGCAGGGCCAGCCGGTCACCGGGCCGCAACCGGGCGGTGGCGCGGCGCAGGCGCCGGCGTCCCCTGCCCTTGCCCTGGTGCCAGACCGCGCCCTTGTTCATGGCATCCTTGATGCGCCCCCTGGGCAGGCCGCTGGCCTCGGCCAGCAGCTCGATGGCACTGGCCTCCCGCGTCACCGCCAGGCGCCAGACCCGTGCCGCCTCAGTCATGGCGTGCGCCATCGGTGGCCACGGCCGCCGGCAGGCGGAACACCGGCCGCGACTCTGGGCCGGGCAGCAGGCGTGCGGGATAGAAGCGCCCCACCCGGGGCGGGGCGACCAGGGACCCGATGCGCAGCGGGCTCGGTGCCCACATGCCACAACATATGCCGGTGGCGGCCAAGCCGTGATTCGTGGGAAACACCAGCGCCTGTGCCATGGGTATGCGAACGCTAGGGTGCGGGGCTGTCCTGCAGCATCTGCAGCAGGCCGCTCTGGCCGATGCCGTCGATGATGAACTGCACCGCCAGCGCCGCCAGGATCACCCCGAACACCCGGCTGATGACATAGAGACCGGTGACGCCGATGAAGCGCTGCAGCTGGTTGGCACCCAGCAGCGCCACCAGGGTGATGAGCATGATCAGGCCCAGGGTCAACAGCACCACCAGCTGCAGCTGCGGCTGGCCCTCGGTGTTGGCCATCAGCAGCAGCACGGCCCCCATGGCCCCGGGCCCGGCGATCAGGGGCGTGGCCAGGGGAAACACCGACAGGTCCGTCTTGCCCGCCGCCTCGCGGTTCTCGTCGGGCGTGGTGGACACTCCGCCGGAACTGCGCGCGAACACCATGTCGATGGCGATGAGCAGCAGCAGGATGCCGCCGGCGGTGCGCAGGGCGGCCAGGGAGATGCCGAGGTGATCGAGCAGGGTGCGTCCGAAGAAGGCGAAGCACAGCAGGATGACGGTGGCCACCAGGGTGCCGCGCAGGGCCATGGTGCGGCGCCGCGCCGGCGGGCAATTGGCGCTGAGGGCCGCGTACATGACCGCCACGTCGATGGGACCGACGGTGGCGAACAGGGTGGTGAAGGCCAGGATGGCGGTCTCGAACATCAGGAGGATCCGTCCCCCTTGAGCAGGTCCTTCAGCGCGGCAAAGGGGTTATGGGTGGCGGCGGCCGCCGGCTTGGCGTTGTCCGTATAGCCGGCCCCACGCACCTGGTCGATATGGCGCATGTGTTCGTTGTCATGACAATAGAGACACAACAGCTCCCAGTTGCTGCCGTCCTCGGGGTTGTTGTCATGGTCGTGGTCACGGTGATGAACGGTGAGCTCGCGCAGGTTCTCGCGGGTGAACTCGCGGCCACAGCGGCCGCATACCCAGGGATAGAGCTTCAGGGCACGCTCGCGGTAATCGCGCTCCCGCTGGTCGCGGGCACGGTGGGCCTCGGCGACGATGCGGTCGAGGCGGCTGTCGGAATCCTTGCTGGAGGCCATGGAACACCTGTGGACTGAATAGCGGAAATGAAATTGTATATTGCCCAGCCGCCAGGCAATACACAAACCGGACATGGGTTGGTGGTATATTCGATGCCATTCATGGACATCGTCAACCAACTCATCCTGCTCGCCGCCGGGCTGCTGCTGCTCAGCATCCTGGCCAGCGCCCTTTCCGCGCGGGTGGGCATGCCGCTGCTGCTGGTGTTCCTCAGCATCGGTATGCTGATCGGCGACGAGGGCATCGGCGGCATCGCCTTCGCCGATATCCGCACCGCCTACCTGGTGGGCAGCGTGGCCCTGGCGGTGATCCTGTTCGACGGCGGCCTGCGCACCGATGTGCGCAATTTCCGCGTCGGGCTGCGCCCGGCCCTGTCCCTGGCCACCCTGGGGGTATTGCTCACGGCCCTGGTCACCGGCCTGTTCGCCGCCTGGGTGCTGAACCTGTCCTGGCTGGAGGGCCTGCTCATCGGCGCCATCGTCGGCTCCACCGACGCGGCGGCGGTGTTCTCCCTGCTGCATTCGCGCGGCCTGGAACTGAAGCAGCGTGTCGGTGCCACCCTGGAGATCGAGTCGGGCAGCAACGATCCCATGGCGGTGTTCCTCACCATCATGCTGGTGGAGGCCCTGCTGGCGGGCCAGGACCGTCTCGGCTGGGACGTACTGTGGATCTTCCTGGTGCAGATGGGCCTGGGGGCGGCCTTCGGCCTGGCCGGCGGCTGGGCGCTGGGCCAGGTGATCAACCGCATGCAACTGAGCCCGGGTCTCTACCCCCTGGTGGCCCTGTCCGGCGGCGTGAGCATCTTCGCCGCCGCCTCGGTGCTGGGCGGCAGCGGCTTCCTGGCCGCCTACCTGGCGGGCCTGGTGGTCGCCAACCGTCCCCTGCAGGCGGGCCAGAACATCCTGCGCTTCCACGACGGCATGGCCTGGCTGGCGCAGATCACCATGTTCCTGGTGCTCGGCCTGTTCGCCCACCCGACGGCGCTGCTGGACAGCGCCCTGCCCGCCCTGCTCATCGCCGTGGTGCTGATGCTGGTGGCCCGGCCGCTGGCGGTATGGCTGAGCCTGCTGCCCTTCCGCTTCCCGCGCCAGGAACAGCTGTTCATCTCCTGGGTGGGCCTGCGTGGCGCCGTGCCCATCGTGCTGGCCCTGTTCCCCCTCATGGCGGGGCTGGAGAACGCCTGGGTGTTCTTCAACGTGGCCTTCTTCGTGGTGCTGGTCTCCCTGGTGTTCCAGGGCTGGACCGTGACCCCGGCGGCGCGCTGGCTGAAGCTGGAGGTGCCCACCGGCAGCGGCGTCATCCAGCGCGTGGAACTGGACGTGCCGGGGGAATTCGACCGTGAACTGGTGGGCTACCGACTGGACGGGGACAGTCCGGCGGTGAAGAGCGGGCGCCTGCCCCTGCTGCCGGCGGGCGTGCACTACGCGGCCGTGCTGCGTGCCCACCAGCCGGTGGACACCTGCGGACTCGCCGGTCTCGAGGCCGGCGACTACGTCTACCTGCTGGCCAGGCACGGCGACCTGCCGGCCCTGGACGGCCTGTTCTCCGCCGCCCCCGACATCGAGCGCGACGCCGCCACCGCCTACTTCGGGGAATTCGTCATCAACGGCGACGCGCGCCTGGACGATCTCGCCCAGGTCTACGGCTTCGCCCTGCCGGAGGAGGCCCGCGGCCACACGGTCAATGAACTCTTCGCCACCCGCTTCGGCAAGCGCCAGGTGGTGGGCGACCGTATCGTCCTGGGTACCGTGGAGCTGGTGGTACGCGAGACCGAGGGCGCACGGGTCACCCGGGCCGGACTGAAATTATCCCATTAAGTCATGCCATTACGGGCTGTTTCTAGCCGGATCTCTGAAGTTTCAGTGGCGGTCCGGGCGGCGATCCCTGGCACTACTACACTGTAATCCAGGCGATTCGTACGGGGTGGAGACCGCTTGTCATGGGAACCGGGGCCAGGCAGAAGGGAGTCAAGACCCGCGCTGGGGCATTCGCCGTCAAGGACTGTGCACTGCTCGCCATCGCGACCGGCCGCAAGGTGCTCACTCTCAAGGAACTGCGCGACACCCTCGCCACCATCAGCCCCTCCAGCCTCTACCACCACTTCTGGGGCGGCCTGCTCGCACCGCGCTTCGAGGAACGGGAGTACAACAATGATTTCGCCGCCTGGATTCGTCACGGCCTGCACGACCCGACACTCGCCGAGCGTCTGGCGGTAATCGATCCGACTGCCTACTCCGACCTGGAGGCGATGCGCGTGGAACTGCTGGAAATCATGGACCAGCGCATGGACGAGAACGAGTCGCTGACCCTGCGGCCGGCGGTGGGCCAGTTCGAGTTCACCCGTTCCCAGATCGTGGTCTTCGACACCATGCGCCGCCTGAATGCACCACACGAACTGGCGGAACTGGTGCCACACCTGTCTGCCGGCAGCGTGTTCTATCACTTCATCGACGCCCGCAGCCGTCCGCCCTTCACCAGCAACGACTTCAGCGCCTGGCTGGCGGATTTCGGGCCCGAGACGGCGGCCTGCTGCGAGGCGCTTTCCGACATCGACCCCTATTTCGGCAGTCTCATCGAACTGCGCTCCGGGATCGCAGCGGCACTGGAATCCTTGCGCGGAGGACGGGGATCATGAGTCTGCTCGAGGCCTATGCCGGCCTGGTTGGCGAAGAAGTGATCGAGCAGCTGCGTCAACTGGCAGAGCCGATCAAGGGCATGCCGGTGGTGCATGTCAACTCCACCCGCATCGGTGGCGGCGTTGCCGAGATACTGGACAAACTGGTACCCCTGATGCGCGAACTCGGACTCGACACGCGCTGGGAGGTGATCAGTGGCGAGCCCGACTTCTACCAGTGCACCAAACACATGCACAATGCCCTGCAGGGTACCCCCGTGAACATCCCGGAACACCTGCTCCGGGTCTACGAACAGACCAATGCCACCAACGCCGAGCAGCTGGGTGGCGTGCTGCGGGACGCCGGGATCGTGATCATCCACGACCCTCAACCGGCACCGCTGCTGGGGCACTTCCCGGACCGCAAGGGCAAGTGGATATGGCGCTGCCACATCGATGCCAGCCGCCCGCACCGCCCCGTGTGGCGCTACCTGCGCCAGCACGTCACCGCCTATGATGCCAGCGTGTTCTCGCTGGCGGCCTTCGCCCAGGCCCTGCCCCACCCGGAATACCTGATCCCTCCCAGCATCGACCCCCTGAGCGACAAGAACACCGAGCTTGCGCCCGAAGAAGTGGCGGACGTCTGCCGGCACTTCGACCTGGACCCGGAACGTCCACTGGTGGTGCAGGTATCCCGCTTCGATCGTTTCAAGGATCCCGTGGGCGTGATCCATTCCTACCGGCTGGCCAAGGGCTTCGTACCGGGACTGCAGCTGGTGCTGGCCGGCGGCAGCGCCTCCGACGATCCCGAGGGCGAGGCGGTGCTGGCCGAGGTGCGTAGTGCTGCCGGCGACGACCCGGACATCCACGTGTTGCTGCTGCCGCCGGATGCGCACCGCACCATCAACGCCCTGCAGCGTGCCGCGGACATCGTATTGCAGAAGTCGATTCGCGAGGGTTTCGGACTCACCGTCACCGAGGGCATGTGGAAGGGCAAGCCGGTGATCGGCGGTGACACCGGGGGCATCCGCCTGCAGGTGATCGATTTCCACACCGGCTTCCGGGTCAGCACACCCGAGGGCGCGGCGCTGCGCATTCGCTACCTCCTGCACCAGCGCGACAAGATCACGGAGATGGGCGATAAGGCGCGGGAGTTCGTGCGTGAGAACTTCCTGCTCACGCGCCAGTTGCGCGAGTACCTGACGCTGGCGGTGGCGTTGCTGCACGGATCCGAGGATCGCGTGGAACTGGGTTGAAAGGTCGTGAAAATGGCACGAGACGCGATGGCGGTGTGGCCGGGAGAGCCTTATCCCCTGGGGGCGACCTGGGATGGCCAAGGGGTCAACTTCGCGCTGTTCTCCGAGCACGCGGAGAAGGTGGAACTGTGCCTGTTCGACGCCAAGGGACGGCGGGAGACCGCACGCATCCCGCTACCGGAACGCACCGACCAGGTCTGGCACGGCTACCTGCCCGAGGCGCGCCCCGGCCTGCTCTACGGATACCGGGTCCATGGCCCCTATGACCCTGAACAGGGATACCGGTTCAACCCCAACAAGCTGCTGCTCGATCCCTACGCCAAGGCTATCGTCGGAGAGCTGCGCTGGAGCGACGCGCACTTCGGCTACCGGATGGGCAGCGACAAGGAGGATCTCTCCTTCGACCGGCGTGACAGCGCGCCGGGCATGCCGAAGTGCAAGGTTGCCGATCCCGCCTTCACCTGGGGCAAGGACCGCCCACCGTGCATACCCAAGCATGAACTGATCATCTACGAATTGCACGTCAAGGGCTTTACCATGCTCCACCCGGAGGTACCGGAGCCCTTGCGCGGCACCTACGCAGGGATGTCCACGGCGCCGGTGGTCGACTACCTGCTCAGACTGGGGGTCAATGCCGTGGAGCTGATGCCGGTACATGCCTTCATCGACGAGCGACACCTGATCGAAAAAGGCCTGCGCAACTACTGGGGTTACAACTCCATCGGCTTCCTGGCTCCCGACATGCGCTACTCGGCGACCGGTACCGCCAGCGAGTTCAAGACCATGGTCAAGACACTGCACTCGGCCGGCATCGAGGTGATCCTCGATGTGGTCTACAACCACACCGCCGAGGGCAATCACCTGGGTCCGACCCTGAGCTTCCGCGGCATCGACAACAGCGCCTACTACCGCCTGATGCCGGACGATCCACGTCATTACATGGATTTCACCGGCACCGGCAATACCCTCAACATGGTACACCCACGGGTGCTGCAGCTCATCATGGACAGCCTGCGTTACTGGGTGCAGGAGATGCACGTGGATGGTTTCCGCTTCGACCTGGCATCGGCACTGGCGCGCGAACTCTACGAGGTGGATCGGCTGGGAGCATTCTTTGACATCATCCACCAGGACCCCGTGCTGTCCCAGGTCAAACTCATCGCCGAGCCCTGGGACCTGGGGGAAGGAGGCTACCAGGTCGGCAATTTTCCGGTCGGCTGGATGGAATGGAACGGCGAGTACCGGGATGCGGTGCGCGCCTACTGGAAGGGGGACGGCGGCCATATCGGCGAGCTCGGCTACCGGCTCACCGGCTCAAGCGACCTGTACGGCTCCGGCGGGCGCAGCCCCTTTGCCAGCGTCAACTTCGTCACTGCCCATGACGGTTTCACCCTCCAGGACCTGGTGAGCTATAACGAGAAGCACAATGAGGCCAACGGCGAGAACAACCGCGACGGGCACGATCACAACCTGTCCTGGAACTGCGGCGCCGAGGGCCCCAGCGACGACCCCGCGATCAATGCCCTGCGGGAACGCCAGAAACGCAACTTCCTGGCCACGCTGCTGTTGTCGCAGGGGGTGCCCATGCTGCTGGCCGGTGACGAGATCGGCCGCAGCCAGCAGGGTAACAACAACGCTTACTGCCAGGACCAGGCGCTGTCCTGGCTGGACTGGGAGCTGGATGATGCACGCGGGGAGTTGCTCGCCTATGTGCGTCGTCTCGTCGCGCTGCGCAACGGGCATCCCATCTTCCGGCGCAGGCACTTCTTCCAGGGCCGGTCCATCCGGGGCAGCGAAGTCAAGGATATCACCTGGTATACCCCCGAGGGGCAGGAGATGAGCGACGAGGAATGGCAGCAGCACCACGCCCGGGCACTGGGCGTACTGCTGGTGGGCGAGGCCCTGGAACAGGTCGACCCGCAGGGACGCCGGCTCGAAGACGACGACTTTCTGCTGCTCATCAACGCCCATCATGAAGACCTGTCCTTCCGGCTGCCCGACTGGCCACCGCAGGGAACCTGGCTGCGTGTGCTGGACACCGCGGAGCCGCAACTCTGGAAGGATGGTACCGGCTTTGCCGTCGGTCGGGCCTACGGACTCAAGGCGCGCTCCCTCGCCCTGCTCACACGACCCAGGAAGCGGACCAGGGAAGACAGCTGATGGCGCGCCATTCCCACCCCATGCCCTTCGGCGCGCAGGTGCGGGAGAAGGATGTGCGCTTTCGACTCTGGGCACCGGGCGCACAGCGGGTAGAGCTGTGCCTGGAGGACAGGCAGGAAACATTGCTCATGCAGGTGCAGGAGAACGGCTGGCATGCGTGCGACACGAACCGGGCCGGCCCGGGCACCCGCTATCGCTATCGCATCGACGGCAAGCTGCTGATTCCCGACCCGGCTTCCCGCTTTCAGCCCGAGGACGTCCACGGGCCGAGCGAGGTGGTCGATGCCGCCGCCTTCGACTGGCGGGATACGGAGTGGCACGGCAGGCCCTGGGAAGAGACGGTACTCTACGAGCTGCACGTGGGCAGCTTCTCGCCGGAGGGTACATTCGCGGGTGTGCGGCGAAAACTGGACCACCTGGTGAAACTGGGCGCCACCGCCCTGGAACTGATGCCGGTGGCGGATTTCCCAGGCGCGCGAAACTGGGGCTACGACGGCACGCTGCCCTTCGCCCCTGACCACCGTTACGGCAGGCCCGAGGACCTGAAGGCACTGGTGCAGGCCGCCCACGCATGCGGCCTGATGGTGTTCCTAGACGTCGTGTACAACCACTTCGGACCCGAGGGCAACTACCTCCACACCTACGCACCAGGCTTCTTTACCCAACGCCACCACACCCCCTGGGGACCGGCCATCAATTTCGATGGCGCATCCAGCCGCACCGTGCGTGACTTCTTCATCCACAATGCCCTGTACTGGCTGAAGGAATACCGCCTCGATGGCCTGCGCCTGGATGCAGTACATGCCATCATCGATGATTCGCGCCCTGACATCCTGGAGGAATTGGCCGACACGGTGCGCAATCGCCTGCCCGACCGGCACCTGCACCTGGTACTGGAAAACGATGCCAACCAGGCCCGCTACCTGGCGCGCAATGGAGACGGTCGCCCACAGGGCTATACCGCACAGTGGAATGACGACATCCACCACGCCCTGCACGTACTGCTAAGCGACGAGACCGTGGGCTACTACCGGGACTACTGTGATGACCCCATGGCGCATCTCGCCCGCTGCCTCACCGAAGGCTTCGCCTACCAGGGCGAGTCCTCGGCCTATCGCGGCGGACGCACGCGCGGAGAACCCAGCACGCATCTGCCACCGCAGGCATTCATCAGCTTTCTACAGAACCACGACCAGGTCGGCAACCGGGCCTGTGGCGAGCGTATCACTGCGCTGGCGGCACCGGAGGCGGTGCGTGCCGCCTGCGCCCTGTTGCTGCTCGCACCTTTCCCTACCTTGCTCTTCATGGGGCAGGAATGGGGCTGCAATCAGCCATTCCTGTTCTTCTGCGACTTCGATGCGGACCTCGCCGCCCAGGTCGCGGCGGGAAGACGCGAGGAATTCGCGGACTTCCCCGCGTACCGGGACCCCGAGGCGCGCGCCCGCATCCCGGATCCCGGCGCGCCTGCCACCTTCGAGACCTCGCGCCTGGACTGGGCACAGGCGGCGAGTGACACGGGCCGCGCCTGGCTCAGCTTCCATCGGGATCTGCTGTCGATCCGCCGGCGCGAATTGGTCCCGCGCCTCGCCGACACGAGGAAGTTGCACGCCCGCTGGCAGCGGCTCGGCCCGTGCGCGCTCGAGGTACGCTGGTATCTGGGCGACCGTGCCACCTGGACCGTACGCGCCAACCTGGCCCCCTCCCCCCTTGGCGGGGTGGCGCCGCGACCGGAGGACGGTGGACGGCTGCTCCATGCCACACACCCCCGGGAAGCAGGATACAATGCCCTGCCCGCCTGGGGCGTGTTCTGGCATCTCGGTGCCTGATCATGTACACCCCGCACGCCACCTATCGACTGCAACTGCACCGTGATTTCCCCTTCTCCCGCGCCACCGAACTGGTGCCCTACCTGGCACGACTGGGGATCAGCCATGTCTATTGCTCCCCCTATCTCAAGGCCCGCCCGGGCAGCCCCCATGGCTATGACATCGTGGACCACGGCACACTGAATCCTGAGATCGGTTCGCGTGACATGCTGGATGCCTTCGTGGACAAGCTGCGCGAACACGGCATGGGACAAATACTGGACCTGGTGCCAAACCACATGGGTGTCGGCGGAGATGACAATACATGGTGGCTGGACGTGCTCGAACATGGCGAGGCGTCGGGATATGCCGAGTTCTTCGACATCGACTGGCGGCCGGTACTGGAAGAACTGCGTGGCAAGGTGTTGCTGCCGGTCCTGGGGGACCACTACGGCGCGGTACTGGAAAGCGGGGAACTCGAACTGGCCTTCGATTCCGCGCAAGGCGCGTTCAGCATACGCTATCATGATCATCGTTTTCCCCTGGATCCAGCCACCTACCCACGCATACTGGCTGAACCCCTGACCGGAACCGGGGGCAGGCGGGCGTTGCGGGACGAATCACGCATGGAACTGAATGCGCTGGTGAATGACTTCGCGCGCCTGCCATCGCGCACGGAGGCAAACCCCGAGCATCGCGAAATACGGCTGAACAAGGCGATGTCATGCAAGCAGCGTCTCGCCGAACTCTGTCAACGTGACCCGGTGTTGCGGGAACATATCGCAAGGACTACGGCTCGACTCAACGGTACACCGGGCGAGCCGGCGAGCTTTGACTTGCTGCACGCACTGCTGGAACGGCAGGCGTATCGCCTCGCCTACTGGCAGGTCGCTTCCGATGAGATCAATTACCGGCGCTTTTTTGACATCAATGACCTGGCCGGCTTGCGCATGGAGCGAGCGGAGGTGTTCGATGCCACCCACGGACTGGTCCTGTCCCTGGTGGCCGGCGGCCAGCTGCACGGCTTGCGCATCGACCATCCCGATGGTCTGTACGACCCGGCCGCATACCTGGCTCGTCTGCGGGAGGCACTGGCGGCAGCCGTACCCGCATCGGCGGAACCTCTCTACCTGGTGGTGGAGAAGATCCTTGCACCCTATGAGCGTCTGCCGGAGCACTGGCCGGTAGCCGGCACCACCGGTTACGACTTCACCTACACCCTGGATCACCTGCTGCTGCACCCGGACGGCGAGCGCCCCCTGGAGCGCATCTATGCCCGCTTTCTCGGCCGGCGACTCGACTTCGAGGAAGCCCTCTACGAGCGCAAGCACCTGGTCATCGGCAGCCAGCTCTCCAGCGAGCTCACGGTGCTGGCGAACCTGCTCAACGGCATCGCCCAGGCGGACCGGCATACCCGGGACTTCACCCTCAATGGTCTGCGTGACGCCCTGATCGAAGTGGTGGCCTGTTTCCCGGTGTACCGCACCTATGTTACCGGGGAAGGCGCATCGGACGAGGACCGGCACTACGTGGACTGGGCGGTGGCACAGGCGATCAAGCGCAGCACCGCCGATGACCCGGGCATCTTCTCGTTTCTGCGTGCCTGCCTGCTCCTGGAACCGGCCCCGCGCCTGCCACCGCCGGCGATTCGCGAGCGAATCCGCTTCGCCCTGCGCTTCCAGCAATACACCGCGCCGGTCATGGCCAAGGCCATGGAGGACACCAGTTTCTACGTCTACAACCGCCTCGCATCCCTCAACGAGGTGGGTGGCGATCCCGCCCGCTTCGCGCTCTCCGTGGCCGGCTTCCACCATGCCAACCAGGAACGCCTGCAGCACTGGCCGCAGGCGATGCTCACCACCACCACCCATGACACCAAGCGCAGTGAAGACGTTCGTGCGCGCCTGCACGTGCTCGCCGAGCTGCCCGGAGAGTGGCGCCGACACCTGGGATACTGGGCGCGGGTGAACCGCGGCCGCAAGCGCCAGGTGGACGGTCGCCCTGCCCCGTCGCGCAATGACGAGTATCTGCTGTACCAGACCCTGCTCGGCATCTGGCCCCTGGAATCCGCTGATGGCGAGGTGCCCGCAGGGCTGCGGCAACGCCTGGAGGATTACATGATCAAGGCCATACGCGAGGCCAAGGTGCATACCTCCTGGATACATCCCAACGCTGAATACGAGACGGCGGTGACCGGCTTCGTGCAGCGCCTGCTGGCACGCCCCGGGCGCAATGCCTTCCTGGCGGACTTCCTGCCCTTCGCGCGGCGCGTGGCCCGCTTCGGGCTGTACAACAGTATGACCCAGGTCCTGCTCAAGTTCGCCTCGCCCGGGGTGCCGGACCTCTACCAGGGCTGTGAACTCTGGTCCTTCCAGCTGGTGGATCCCGACAACCGCCGGCCGGTGGACCATGGGCACCGCGCTGCCCTGCTCGGCACACTGGAGACCGGCTTCGGCACGGCCCGTCCCGCCCAGGGGCCGGCGGTACGCGCCTTGCTGGATACGCTGGAGGATGCCCGCGCCAAGCTCCTGCTGACCTGGCGCGCACTGCAGCTGCGAGGCCGCCACCCGGCGCTGTTCCGGGATGGCGACTACCTGCCACTGGAGGCGCAGGGCGCGCGCGCCGGGCATGTGTGCGCCTTCGCCCGGCGCGCCGGCGAAACCACCCTGGTCGCGGTCGCCGTGCGTTTCCCCGCACACCTTGCCGCCGCGGGTGAATCCACGCCCCCGCTGGGGGCGGCGGTATGGGGTGACACCTGCATCGAACTGCCGGAGGGCCTGCCGGAAGACTACCGGGACGCACTCACCGGGGAACCCTGCGGCACGACCCTGCGGGACGGTGTGCCGGTGTTGCCGCTGTCCAGGGTACTGGCGTACTTCCCGGGCGCGCTGCTGCTCGGGAGGCATGGTGCCCGGTAGGGCGACAGGGCTTGTTCTCCGCTTGTTCTGGTGTACTATTGCAGAACCGAAGGAGAACGGGGCCCCAGCGTCATGAATAGCAAGCTTACCCGCCGCCAGCAGGAGATCCTCGATTACCTGCGCGAGCAGCACTTCGATACCCCGCCCACCCTGGACGAGCTGTGCCGGGCCCTGGGACTCGCCTCCCGCGGCTCCCTGCACAAGCACATCAGCGCCCTGGTGGAGGCCGGACTGGTGGAACCCATGGACGGCAAACACCGCGGCGTGGTGCTGCGCGAGGGCGAACACGCCCAGCACGAGGACCAGCTGCCCTTTCTCGGCTACATCGCCGCCGGCCAGCCCATCGAGGCCATCCCCCAGCCGGAGACCCTGGCGGTGCCCGCCGCCCTGCGCACCGACCGGCCCTGCTACGTGCTGGAGGTGCGCGGCGATTCCATGATCGAGGACGGCATCCTGGACGGCGACTGGGTGGTCATCGAACAACGCGACCAGGCGCGCAACGGCGAGGTGGTGGTGGCCCTGGTGGACGGCAGCGAGGCGACCCTCAAGCGCATCGAGCAGACACCCGGCGAGGTGGTCCTCCACCCCGCCAACGGCCGCCTGGCGCCCCTGCGCTACACCCCCGACCAGGTCCAGGTGCAGGGCGTGCTGGTGGGGCAGATGCGCCGGTACTGTTAACCCAATCATTGCAAAACGCAGCCTGTAGGAGCGACGCAAGTCGCGATACCGCATACCGTGACAATTCGCGACTTGCGTCGCTCCCACCCAGACCGGAAACCAGGGCCTGTCAGCATGATTCGCACCACGATGCGAAGTGTTGACAGGTCCCAGGCAAACCCTCGGTTTGACCTGCATCAATGGCGCCAGCGCGCCGGTCTGCTAGCGTGGCGCCATTCCCCCATTGCCCGGGAGTGTGCCATGCCTCTCACCAACCCCGCCCAGGTCGCCACGCCGGCCTTCAACCCCTTCGACCTGGACCAGGAACAGGCCTACCGTATCTGGCGGGACTGGAAGCTGGAGCATGCCCCCACCCGCCTGGAGCAGCTGCTGGTGGAGATCCGCAACCCGGCCCACCTCACCCCCGCCGAAGCGCTGGCCATCCTCGACCGCTGCGCCCACACCAACATGGCGCTCTACGCCTGCGACCCGGGCCCGGAGCAGGACAAGGACATCCCTCGCGCCATCGGCCAGGCCTTCGGCCTGGAGCGGCTGGACCACAACCTGCTGGCGGACGAGGATGCCATCACCTCCCTGACGGTCAACGACGAGGGCGAGCATCCCCACTACATCCCCTACACCAACCTGCCCATCCAGTGGCACACCGACGGCTACTACAACGCCCCCGACCAGCAGGTACAGGGCTTGATCCTGCACTGCGCCAACCCGGCCGCCGAGGGCGGGGCCAACGACCTGCTGGATCATGAGCTGGCCTATATCTACCTGCGCGATGCCGATCCCGACTACATCCGTGTCCTGATGGAGCCCGACGCCATGACCATCCCGGCGCGCCGCGATGCCCACGGCATCGCCCGGGAAGCCCGCAGCGGCCCGGTGTTCAGCGTCGACCCCCTGCACCAGACCCTGCACATGCGCTACACGGCACGACGTCGCAACATCCAGTGGAAGGCGGACCCACTGCTCGATGCGGCCCGCTCGAAACTCCGGGAGCTGCTCGACGGCGACCTGCCCTTCATCCTGAGCGGCCGCCTGGAGCGCGGCATGGGGCTGATCTGCAACAATGTCCTGCACACCCGCCGCGGCTTCGCCAACTATCCCGGCCTGCCGCCCCGACTGCTCTACCGCGCACGCTTCTTCGACCGCATCCAGGGCACCCACCTCAACGACCTGTGCAACTGGCGCTAGCCGAAATCCACACTATAGTTGAGGCGCGTCATGGCAGGTTTCTGCCACTGGCGTATGTTTCCATGGACATGCAAAGGAGGTGTGAAATGGGAGCTGCCAAAGACATCAAGCAGGTGCCGGTCACCGACACCCCGGCCGAGAAACCGAAAAGCGCCGTCACCACCCCGCGACGCGCCATGAGTCCCTTCGAGGAGATGGATCGCCTGTTCAATCGCATGCTGGGCCGCCCCTTCGGGTCGGGTTGGTTCGAGCCCTTCCGGGCCGAGTGGCCTGCGCTGTCGCTGGAATTGCCCCGGGTGGATGTCATCGATCGCGACAAGGAGGTGGTCATCCGCGCCGAGGTCCCCGGTGTGGCGCGCGAGGACCTGGAGGTCACCATGAACGAAAACACCGTCACCTTCCGCGGCTCCACGCGCCACGAGGAGGAGAAGGAGGAAGGCGAGTACCACTACCGCGAAACCAGCCGCGGGGAGTTCTGCCGCACCATCCCCCTGCCCGCCGATGTGGACAGCGGAAAGGCCAGGGCCCGCCACAAGGACGGTGTCGTGGAGCTGGTGCTGCCCAAGGTGAAGACCTCGCAGCGTCGCAAGGTGGAAGTGGAAAAAGGCTAGGGCCTGTTAACCCGTCCGTTGCCGTGGCTGGTGCACCGGTAGTGCGATCCGGCACGCGGCCGGTAGGAGCGGCGCAAGCCGCCATCGTGGTTGCCAACACCCATCGCGGTTTGCGCCGCTCCTACAAGCCAGGTTTGTGCAATGATTGGGGCAACCAGCACCACGCCGGGTTCCTGGCCCGGCTCAGTCGGGGCGCTCGGTCAGCGCCGCGGTGCAGAAGGCCACCAGTTCCGGCAACAGGGCCTGCCAGGCGGCATTGGCCGCCCGCGCGCCGCCCTGCGGGCTGTCCTGCGGCGCCGGCTCGCGGGCGAGAAAGATCCGACTGGCCAGCACCGTCCGGGCCTCCAGGTCCACCAGCTGCAGCCGCAGGCGCAACTGGAACTCACTGGGCTCCGCGCGGAAGTCCTGGCTGAAATCCAGCAGCTCGATATCCAGGCGCAGCTCGGGCCGCGCCGCCGAGCCGACCGCCACCACCGCCCCGAATTGCCCGCTGGCCTCCAGCGCCTCCACCAGGCCCGGCAGCAACAGCTGTGCCGGGCTCTCGACCCAGCGGCTGCGCGCGAAATAGCGCAGCTGGTAGTCCTGTTCGCGATAGGCCATGCGCGGGCTGTCCAGCTCGCCCCGCGCCCACGGGCGGGTGATCAGCAGCACCGGCGCACCCGCCGCGGCCTCCCGCTGCGGCCAGGCAGGGGGGTCCAGGGTATAGCGGTCGACCGACACCGGTTCGCTGCGCGGCAGCATCGAGCAGGCCGCCAGTGCCACGACCAGGCCACAGGCCAGCAACATCGAGGAAAGCGTTTTCATCCCCATGGTCACCACCTCATTCACCCGGGCCCGGCGCGTCCAGCCGGGGACCGAACAGCAGCACGCGCGGATCCTCTTCCAGGCGGTCGCTGAGGCGCTGGAAGCCGGCGGTCAGCTGGCGCATCTCCGCCAGCAGGGCATCCACCTCCGGCAGGGTGCGCCCCCCCAGCACCTGCAGGCTGTCGCTGCCCGCGCGCAGCTGGGCCTGCACATCCCGGCTGGCGAGACGCAGATCCTCCGCCAGTGCCTCCAGGCTGGCCAACGTAGATTCCACCCTCTGCAACAGGGCCGGCAGCTGTTCACCGGCGGCGGCGAAGGATTCGATGCCCTCACCCAGGGCCGGGCGCTTCTCCGCCAGGGTGGCGGTCAGCAGTGCCACATGCTCCAGGATCTGATCCATTCGATCACGGGTATCGGAGTTCAGCAGCCCGCTCAGGTCCCGTGCCACCCGGTTCAGGTTCTCCATCAGCTCCGTCGCCGCGGCATCGAGCCGCGTCATGAGCGAGGGCCCGGACTGGATGACGGGATAGCGCTCGCCGGGCTCGGCCTGCAGCAGGGGGGATTCACGGCTGCCGCCACTGAGGTCGATGGACGCGATCCCCGTCACGCCCTGGAAGACCAGGGTGGCAATGGTGTCTTCCTTGATGGGCACGCTGGCATCGATGTCCAGGGTCAGGCGCACCCGGTCGAGGCGTTCCGGATCCAGGCCCATGTCGCGCACCCGCCCGATCTGCACCCCGCGGTATTTCACCGGCGCATCCAGGAACAGTCCGGATACGGAGTCGGTCATGTAGACCCGGTAGCTGCGGGTCTCGTACCCGATATGGCCGAACGCCAGCCACAGGCTCAGCGCCACCGCCGCGCTGCCCAGCAGCAGCACGAAGATACCGACGATGACGTAGTGTACGCGTGGTTCCATTTTCAGCTCGAATACCTAATGGCCAGCGAGCCGGCCGATACCCTGTAGCGGGACCGTCGGCCGCATGGACGCGGCCGTCGAGCGTACAGGGATGTATTCACAGCGAGTCCCGATACAGGGTATCGCCCGGCTCGCGAGTTCTAGGCACCAGCAGGCCGCGCGGCGCGGGCGCGCGCGCCCTCGAAATACGCCCGCACCGCGGGATGCGCCACACCTTCCAGCTCGGCCATGGGCGCCACGGCCACCACCCTGCCCTCGCCCAGCACCGCCACCCGGTCCGCCACCTGCCAGAGCAGGTCCAGGTCATGGGTGACCATCACCAGTGTAAGCCCCAGCCACTGTTTCAAGTCCAGGATGAGTTCGTCGACCCCCCCCGCGCTGACCGGATCCAGGCCCGCGGTGGGTTCGTCGAGGAACAGCAGTTGCGGATCCAGGGCCATGGCGCGCGCCAGCGCCGCCCGTTTCACCATGCCACCGCTGAGCTCATCGGGATACTTGAGCGCCGCGTCGGCTGACAGCCCCGCCTGGCGGATCTTGAGCAGGGCGATCTGGTCGATGAGCGCAGCGTCGAAATCCGTATGCTCACGCAACGGTACTGCGACATTCTGCAATACATTGAGACCCGTGAACAATGCGCCATGCTGGAACATGACCCCGAAGCGGCGTACCAGGCGTTCCGCCCGTTCCCGCCTCAGAGGACCGGCGATCTCCTCGCCGAACAGGCGGATGGAACCGCTGTCCGGCCGGCGCAGCATGATCATCTCATGCAGCAGGGTGGTCTTGCCGCTGCCACTGCCGCCCACCAGGGCCAGCACCTCGCCACGACTCACCTCCAGGTCCAGCCCGTCATGCACCGTCACGGCACCGAAGCGGGTGCGGATCCCGCGCATTTCCAGTACCGGTTCCCGCGCCTGGTCCATGTCAGATGCCCAACCAGCTGAAGATCACCGAGAACTGGGCATCGAACACGATGATGAGGAAGATGGCCTGGACCACGGCCCGCGTCGTGTGCTGGCCGACGCTGGCGGCGCTGCCCCGCACCCGAAAGCCCTGGAAACAACCGATGAGGGCGATCACCAGGGCGAATGCCGGCGCCTTGCCCAGGCCGATCAGGAAGGAGCGCAGGGTGACGGCCTCCTGCAGCCGGTCCAGGAAGGGAGTGAAGCCCAGCCCCAGCTGCAGCTTGGCCAGGATCATGCCACCCAGCACGCCCATGATGTCGGCGAACACGGCCAGCAGCGGCAGGGCCAGGCACAGGGCGACGACCTTGGGAATGACCAGCAGGTCCAGCGGCTCGATGCCGATGGTGCGCAGGGCCGCCACCTCGTCGGTCACGCGCATGGTGCCGATCTGGGCGGCATAGGCGGAACCGGTGCGCCCGGCGACGATGATGGCCGCCAGTAGCGGGCCCAGTTCGCGCGCCATGGACAGGCCCACCAGGTCGGCGATGTAGATGTCGGCGCCGAAGGCACGCAGCTGCACCGCGCCCTGGTAGGCGATCACCACGCCCATCAGGAAAGACAGCAGGCCGACGATGCCCAGCGCCGTGACCCCGGAGCCATACAGCTCCACGAACATGGCCTTCCAGCGCATGCGGTGCGGATGCAGCAGCAGCCAGGCCCCGCGCGTCATGACGGCACCGAAGAAGGACAGGAAGCTGTACAGTTCCTCCAGCCCCCGCAGGGTGCCACGGCCGGTACCGGCCAGGGGACCGAGCTGCGTCTCCCGGGGAGTCTCCCGCGCACCCAGCTCGCACACCCGCCGGTACAGGTCGGCATGGTGCTCGCGCAGGTCGCGCACCTCCACCTCGCAACCCGCCGCCTCCAGTTGCAGGCGCAGCCGCTGCAGCAGCCAGGCGCCGCTGGTATCCAGGGTCTCGATGCTGCCGGCCTCCAGGCGTACCGGCCGGCCGGCCGGCATGGTGATGCGCGGCAGCCGCGCCGCCAGGCCCGCGATACCTTCCAGGGTCCAGTCCCCCAGGCATTGCAGGCGACCGCTGTCGGGATCGGTCTCGATACTGGCCATGGGGATGGACATGCTCAGCGCGCGCTCACAAGGCCATGCTCGCCTGCCTGACCCCGGGATCCTCGCTACTCGCCCGCAGGCTGAAGCCCAGGCTGTTCATCAGGTGCAGCATGTTGTGGTTGGTGGCGAGGATCTCGCCGTTCATTTCATTGAGGCCGCGCTGTCGCGCCGCCTCCATCAGGGCCTGCATGAGGCGGGAGCCGATGCCCTTGCCCTGCCAGGCGTCGGCCACCACCAGGGCGAACTCGCAGCTCTGGCCATCGGGGTTGATGATATAGCGCGCCACGCCCAGCTCGGTCTCGCGCCCGTCCTGCTCCAGCACCGCGATCAGGGCCAGCTCGCGGTGATAGTCGAGCTGGGTGAAGCGCACCAGCATCTCCTGGGTCAGTTCGTTCAGGCTGCGCATGAAGCGGAAATACTTCGACTGGCTGGACAGCCCCTTGACGAAGCTCTGCTCGATCTCGGCATCCTCGGGACGGATGGGGCGTATGGTGATGTCGGTGCCGTCGGCCAGCTGGCAGCGGGAAATGAGGTGCTTGGGGTAGGGATGGATGGCCATGTGGCCGTAACGGTCCAGGGACGGGTGCGGACGCTCCACCTCGATGCGGGCGTCGAGCGCGATCACACCCTGCGCATCGGCGATGAGGGGGTTGAGGTCCATGGCGCGGATATGGGGCAGTTCGCAGATCATTTCCGAGACCCGGCGCAGCACCTGCACCAGGGCTTCCATGTCGATGGCGGGCATGTCGCGAAATTCCCCCAGCAGCCTGCTGATGCGGGTCTGCTCGATGGCCTTGCGTGCCAGGAAGGTATTGAGGGGCGGCAGCACCACGGCACGATCGCGCATCACCTCCACCCGCACGCCCCCGGCGCCGAAGGTGATGACGGGACCGAATACCGGGTCACGGATCACGCCCACCAGCAGCTCGCGCCCGTGGCTCGAGCGGTACATGGGTTCCAGGGTGACACCGCCGATACGGGCCTGCGGGTACTTGCGCCGTACCGTCTCCAGCATCTCGTTGTAGGTGATGCGCACCGCCTGGGCGGAACCGATATTGAGCCGCACCCCGCCCACGTCGGACTTGTGGGTGATGTCCTGCGAGCTGATCTTCATCACCACGGGGTAGCCGATGGACTCTGCCACCACCAGGGCATCGTTGGCGCTGTGGCATTCGATGCTCTGGGTTACGGGTATGGAGAAGGCATGAAGGATGGCCTTGGATTCCGCCGTGCTCAGTACGGTACGGCCCTCCGCCAGCACGCTCTCGATGATCAGGCGCGAGCCCTCGATGTCCGGCTCGCTGCTGCGGCCCAGGGGGGTCGGCACCTGGGTGAGCCATTGCTGGTTCTGGTGGAAACGGGTGAGGTAGGCGAAGGCCTCCACGGAGGACTCGGGGCTGCCGAAGGCGGGCAGATGATGGTGGTCGAAGCGTTCATTCGCCGTACGCACCTGCTGTTCCCCCATCCAGCACAACAGCATCGGCTTGCGCTTGCCCTGGCGCGCGGCGATCACCGCTTCGGCGCAGGCGGTGGGGTCGGTCATCGCCTGCGGGGTCAGCATCACCAGCAGGCCATCGACGCCGGGGTCCGCCAGGCAGGCCTGCACCGCCGCGGCGTACCGTTCCGCACCCGCATCCCCGAGCAGGTCCACGGGATTGCCATGGGACCAGTGGGCGGGCAGGGCCGCCTCCAGCGCCGTGATGGTGGGTGGCGCCAGTTGCGCCAGCTGGACCCCCAGGTCGACGGCGCGATCCACCGCCATGACGCCGGGACCGCCGCCATTGGTGACGATGGCCAGGCGGTTGCCGCTCACCCGGTCCTCGCTGGCCAGCAACTGGGCGGCGGCGAACAGCTGTTCAATGGTCATGGCGCGCACCACCCCGGCGCGCTGCAGGGCGGCGTCGAACACGTCGTCGGCACCGATGAGTGCACCCGTATGGGTCACGGCGGCACGCGAGCCCTCGCTGTGACGCCCCGATTTGAGCACGATCACCGGTTTCATGCGTGCCGCGCTGCGCAACCCGCTCATGAATCTGCGCGCATCGCGGATACCCTCGATGTAGAGCAGGATGCTGCGTGTCTGGCTATCCTGGGCCAGGAAATCGAGCAGGTCACCGAAATCGATGTCGGCGGCATCCCCCAGGGACACCAGGGCGGAAAACCCCACGTCATGCTCGATGGCCCAGTCGAGTACGGCAGTGCACAAGGCCCCCGACTGGGATACCAGGGCCAGGGAACCGGGCCGTGCGCTGTTCTTGCTGAAGGTGGCATTCAGCCTGAGGGAGGGCCGGATCAGGCCCAGGCAGTTGGGCCCCAGCAGGCGCATGCGATGGCGGCCAGCCGCCTGCAGCACCGCCTCCCGGTACTCCCGACCAGGCGCGTCGCCGTTACCGAAGCCGGCCGAGATGACGATGGCGGTGCGTACGCCACGCTTGCCACAATCCTCGAGTATGCCCGCCACCGTGGCCGCCGGGGTGGCGATGACCGCCAGGTCCACCGCGCCGGGCACGTCCGCCACGGAGGCAAAGCAGGCCTGTCCATCCAGGCTGCTGTACTTGGGATTGATCGGGTACAGGGCCCCCTGGAATCCGCCGTCACGCAGGTTGCGATAGATGATCGTCCCCACCGCATGGGGGCGCTGGCTGGCGCCAAACACGGCAATGGCACGTGGCGCGAACAGCTTGTCGAGATAATGCTGTGGCATGGGAACCGGGATGGAGGCGCGCTCGTGGCAGTCTGTGACAGAATAGTCCTGGCGCAAGGGTAACAAGGGAATCCCGGCATGGCCATCGCCTTCATATCGCACCCCGATTGTGCCCTCCATGAAATGGGTCCGGGACATCCGGAGTGCCCGCAACGCCTGGCCGCCATCGACGACCAGATGCTCGCCAGCCGCATGGACCTGGCCGTGCAACATCACGAGGCGCCCCTGGCCAGCCGTGAGGACCTGTGTCGGGTGCATGATCCCGACTACGTGGAGTTCATCTTCCGCAGCGCGCCCCGGGAGGGCTATGTACGCCTCGATCCCGACACGCTGATGAATCCCCACAGCCTGGCGGCGGCCCGTCGGGCGGCGGGTGCCGTCATCCGCGGCGTGGACCTGGTGATCGAGGGCAAGGTCCGCCAGGCCTTCTGCTCGGTCCGGCCACCGGGCCATCATGCGGAGCGCCGGCGGGCCATGGGCTTCTGCATCTTCAACAACGTGGCCGTCGGCGCCGCCCATGCCCTGCAGCGGCACGGCCTGGAGCGCCTGGCCATCGTGGACTTCGATGTGCACCACGGCAACGGCACCGAGGACATCTTCGCCGCCGAACCCCGGGTGCTGTTCTGCTCCAGCTTCCAGCACCCCTACTACCCTTACAGCGGGGCCGATTCGGGCGGTGCGCACATGACCCCCCTTCCCCTGCCCGCCGGCAGCGGCGGTGCGGCCTTCCGTGCCGCCGTCGAGGCGCAGTGGCTGCCGCGCCTGGAGGCCTTCGCCCCGGAGCTCATCCTGATCTCGGCCGGCTTCGATGCCCACCTGGAGGATGAAATGGCCGGACTGGCGCTGACCGAGGCGGATTACCACTGGATCACCCGGGAGCTGTTGGCCCTGGCGCAACGCCACGGCGAGGGGCGCATCGTCTCTACCCTGGAAGGCGGCTACGCCCTCTCGGCGCTGGGTCGCAGCGTCGTGGCCCACCTCGATGCCCTGCTGGGCCACGGCTGAGCGGGCGCCTCTTTACCCTGTCCCCGTTGCGCAGGCACAATACCCCAAATCAATAAAAGCGGGGTACCAAAAGTGCAAGAACGGGAAGCATCAGCGCAGTTTGCCGGCGGCAAGATCCGCACCGCCATCCTCGAGCCGGATCCGGAACGCGAGGGCTGGACCCTGCATTTTCCCATGGCGGATGGCACGCGCCAGCCCCTGGAAAACAAGCGGGGCCGCTGCGTGCGCCTGTTCAAGACCAGCGATGCGGCCCTGCGCTGGTGCCAGCGCATCGGCTTCCGGGAGGTGCGCATCAGCCTCTAGGGCCCGGGACCACGACGGCGGCTACGGCCGCGTTCACAAAGAAATCGCGATACCCCGATACCTTACTTCTATTGCCCATTTTTGAAAGTTTGGGCTATAGTCCCTGCATAAAGGGTATGAAAAATGCCTGAATCTAATTACCCATGCAGGGACATTATCGATGCAGGAGCGTGAAGTACGCCTACTCGTGGCAAAAGGGCATTTCCGCAAGGCACTGGTGGTAACCGATCCCGCCGGTCCCGGATGGAACGTACGGCTGCACAGCGGCAACGCAGGTGACGGGGAAACCCTGGCCACCAAGCGGGGTGGCGCGCGCGTGTTCAAGACCTCCGATGCCGCCATCGCCTGGTGCCATGAGATCGGCATCAGGACGGTGCTGTTCAAGCTGGAATCCAGCCCGTCGGGCAGCACGGAACCACCCTGCCCGACCTGCGACCGCATCCTGCTGGTGGAGGACAACGACGACGACGTGTTGCTTACCCTGCGTGCCTTCCGGAAACGCAACCTGGAGGATCGCATCGTGGTCAAGCGCGATGGCAAGGAAGCCCTGGACTTCCTGTTCGCAGAGGGAGAGGAGGCCTACCGCCCGGAGCACAGGCTTCCCTGCCTCATCCTGCTGGACATCAAGCTGCCGAAGCTGAGCGGCTTCGATGTGCTGCGCGAGATCCGCAACCAGCGCACCACCCGTCTGCTGCCCGTCATCATGCTCTCCTCCTCGCAGGAAAGCCGCGATGTGGTACAGGGCTACGACCTGGGCATCAACAGCTACCTGCGCAAGCCCACCAGCCAGGAGAACTTCGAGGAGATGATCGGTCGCATCGAGGACTACTGGCTGCGGCTCAACGTGCCGCCTCATCCCGGCCACTACCAGCAGGGCAGCTTCTGAGCCCCGCCCGGGGCGGCCACCGGGATCCGCTCAGCACTCCGGCTCGCCATAGGGCACACCACAGCCGCCGTGCCCGCAGTAGCCGCCGGGGTTCTTCGCCAGGTACTGCTGGTGGTATTCCTCGGCATAGTAGAACTCCGGCGCCGTGAGGATCTCGGTGCGGATGTCGCCCCGCCCGGCGGCGTGCAGGCGCTGCTGGTAGTGGGCCCGGGAGGCCTCCGCCTGGCGCCGCTGTTCCTCGCTGTAGACATAGATCCCGGAACGGTACTGGGTGCCCACATCGTGACCCTGGCGCATGCCCTGGGTGGGATCGTGGCTCTCCCAGAAGTGCTGCAGGAGCGCCGGGTAGGCAATGCGCGCAGGATCGAACACCACCCGCACCACCTCGTTGTGCCCGGTCAGCCCGCTGCAGACCTCGCGGTAGCTCGGGTTGGGGGTGTAGCCGGCGGCATAGCCCACCGCCGTGCTGTATACCCCGTCGAGCTGCCAGAAGCCCTGCTCCGCGCCCCAGAAACAGCCCAGCCCGAACAGGGCCTGCTGCAGACCCTCCGGGAAGGGCGGGACCAGGGCATGGCCATTGACGAAATGCCGCCCGGGGACGGGCATCCGCTCCGCCCGCCCCGGCAGGGCCTGCCCGGGGTCGACCATTTCCACTGCCTTGCCAGTTCCGAACATGGGGATGCTCCTCCCGTAGCCTGCAGGATTACTCGAACAGGACGCCCTGACCGCCTGCCTCGCGATCATAGACCAGCTCCACCGATTCCCGTCGCGCCGCGGGACTGAGCGCATGCTCGCGCCGTTCACCCGGTGCCAGCAGGTGGATCACCCGCAGCCCCTGCAGGACCAGGTAATCGGCGATCAGGCGGCGATGGCAGCGGGCCGGGTCCCGCTCGGCGCAGAGCATGGCGGTGGGGCCCTGCCCGGCCATGCGCTGCAACTGCCGCGCGGCCTGGCGGAAGGCGGCCCCGTCCATGTAGTCGGCATAGCCGCGCAGGCCCGGTTCCAGCGCCCGGTGACGCGAGCCGGGCAGCACCGGCCGCCGCCCGCCCAGTTGTCGCCCGGCCCAGTGATAGACCATGCCCGCCGGCTCCAGGGCCCGCCGCAGGGCGTCCTCGCAGAACTGCGGATGGCGGCTCGAATGGGGCTGGGCGCGCACATCCACCAGGGCACCGATGCCGGCCGCACGCAGTATCTCCAGCAGCTCTTCCAGGCTGCGGTCGCCGTGCCCGACACTGTACAGGGTCGTGGTTTCCATCAGGCCTCCTCCAGCAGGCAGTCCTTGGCCTGGTTGATCCTGGCGGCCAGGTAGCTGGAGCCGCCCCGGTCGGGGTGCAGCCGTTGCATCAGCCGGCGGTGGGCGGCGATGATCGCCTCGCGATCGGCGCCGGGTTCCAGGCCGAGGATGCGCCAGGCCTCCTCCGTCGTCATGGGGCCGCTGGCCGTGGCGGGCGGCTCCGCGCCGGCCGCCGCAAAACCCGCGCGCCAGTCCGCGCCATGCACCCGGTCAAGGTAGGACTCCAGCAGCCGCGCGGAATCCTCGTCCTCGCGCCGGCAGGTACGCAGCAGCTCCAGCAAGGCCGCCAGCGGCAGTTCGCTCAGCCGCGCCCCCGCCTGGGGCCCCTCCAGCACCTGGCCATCCAGTTGCCCGCTGTCATGGTCCAGGCGCATGCGCAGGAAACGGCTCTCCACCTGCGACTCCCGACCGCCGCCCGCGGCCGCGGCCGGTGCCGCGCCGGAGCGGAACAGGCCACTGGCCCGGCGCAGCAGCGGGAGCAGATTGAGCAGGCTCAGCAGGCGCCCCGCCCCGGCCAGCAGGAAGCCCCCCAGGGCAAAGAGCCAGTGCAGGCGGCCGGTGACCGCCAGCAGGATCAGCAGGCCGAGGGCGGCGGCGATGGCGGCCCGCACCAGGTGGCGCCGCACCCTGGCCGGCGGGCTGCGCAGGAACCAGCGCAGCAGCCACAACAGGGCGGCGACGGCAGCCAGGCCAAGCAGGATGCGCAGGTACACCGCTCAGTCGGCCTTCAGCTGCCGCAGCAGCTGCCGGGCCGCGCCACCATGCTGTTGGCCTAGGGCGTGCAGGGCCTGCCGGCCGCCCGCGGCATACACGGCCACGGCGCCCAGCAGCTCGCGCAACTGGGCGGCACTGGCGGTATCGAAGGGGCAGACCGCGCCGCCGCTGAGCCGCGCCAGTTCGGCGAAGGCCCGCCCGGCACGGGCATCACGCCCCTCGTGGAACAGGAACAGGGGCAGCCCCAGCACGCCCAGCTCGCCGGCCAGCCGGCCGAGGCGATCCAGGTCCTCCTCCATGCTGTCGCCGACGAAGACCAGGGCCTGGACAGGCCGGCGGCGGGTCTCGGCCAGCCCATGGCGCAGCACCTTCTCCAGCTGGGTCTGGCCGGCCCGGCAGCGCACCGCCGTCATGCGCGCCAGCAGGTCGCGCGCCGAGGCGCACCAGGGGCTCGCCTCGAACTCGCCGTAGCCACCGTAGTGGCACAGCTGCACGTCCAGCCCGCCCAGGGCCGCGGTGGCCTCGAACATGGCGCCCTGGATCTGTGCCGCCCGGTCCCAGCTCGGCTCGCGGCTGGCCGTGGCATCCATGGCGAAGATCAGCCGCCCGCGCCGCCCCGTGCCCTGCACCCTGGGCAGGGCCGCCACCTGGCGCAGGAAGCCATCGACGTCCTGACGCTGCGGCTTGCGGGGATAGGAGGGATAGCGCTGGTTCATGGCTGCAATGGAATGACCCTGGATGTGGAGGAAGTACCGTTGCAGGACATTATGCCTGATCCGGACCGGGCTCCGGGTCGGCCCCTGGCTGGGGATTGGGACGCCGGCAGACCAGGTAGAGTTCCGGTCCGCTGTCCTGTTGCCCCGCCACCGCCTGGCGCCGCAGCCGGTAAAGGCCGGGATCCAGCCCCTGCAGCCAGTGCCGCACCGCCGCGGCCTCCTCCCCGCCGCCGGCATGGCCCCGGTAGGCCAGCACCGTCAGCAGGCCACCCGGCGCCAGCCAGTCCAGCGCCTGGCGCAGGGCGTCCAGGGTGCTGGCCGTGCGGGTGATGCACTGCTTGTCACTGCCCGGCAGGTAGCCCAAGTTGAACATGATGGCGCCGACCCGGCCGCGCAGCGCCGCCGGCAGCTGTTCTGCCATGGACTCGTGTCCCGCATGGAGCAGCCGGACCCGGTCGGCGACCCCCGCCGCCGCCAGGCGCGCGGCGGCGGCGGCCAGGGCCCCGGGCTGCACATCGAAGCCATACACCTGCCCCGCGGCACCCACCTGGCGGGCCAGGAACAGGGTATCGTGGCCGTTGCCCACCGTGGCATCGATGGCCGCCATGCCCGCCCCCAGCACCTCGGCGACGGCTGCCTGGGCCAGGCTGGTCAGCCGCGCCTGGCGCGGCGCGGCCGGCGCGGCGTCCCGCTCAGGAAGGCGCATGGGGATTCCACCAGCGCTGCAGGCTGACCTCCGGCGGCAGGGGCGTGCCGTCCACCAGGGCCGCGGCCAGGCAGCGGGTGTAATGGGGGGCCATCAGCCCGCCCTTGGAGCCAAAGCCGTTGCACATCCCCAGTTGCGGGTGGCGGGGATGCAGGCCCACCAGCGGCATGCGGTCCGGGGTGCCGGGCCGCACCCCCGCCGCCGCCTCGAGCAGGGTCCAGCGCACCCGCCCCTGGAACAGGGCCTGCGCCTCCCCCAGCAACTGCTCCCGTGCCGCGGCGGTGGGACCCGCCGCGATGGCCTCGCGCTCGTAGGTGGCGCCGACACGGACGCGACCGGCGCCCAGGGGCAGCAGCCAGGTGCCGTGGTTGAGGATCCAGTCGGGCAGCGGGTCCGGGGTCTCCAGGGTGAGGATCTGTCCCTTGCTGGGCCGGAACGGCAGCCAGTTGAACCAGGGATTGTCCCCGCCCCGGTAGCCTTCGCAGTCGATCAGCCAGCGGGTGCTCAGTTTCCGCCAGCGGACCGCCCGGTCCGACAGGTGCAACCCGAACCAGTCGAAGCTGGCCTCGTACAGGGCGTCCTGCTGCTGCAGCCAGCGGCGCCCTGCATCCAGAAAGGCCGGGGTATCGAGATAGCCGGTCTGTCGCTGCAGGCCCGCACCATGGGGGGCATACAGTGCGGCCGGCAATTCCCCGGGCGCCAGCGGCGGCTGCAGGTAGGCCCGGTAGTCCTCGGACTGCAGGCGCTTGCACCAGTCATCGCGCTGGCGCGCGGAACGGAAGATGCGCAGCATGGGTTTCGGATGGTGGAACACCGCACCCCAGCGCCGTTCCAGGTCCGCATAGACCTGCTGCGCCACGGGGATGAAACGCTCTGCCTGGCGCAGCTTGGTGAGGCGCAGGCCGGTGATGGGATTCAGCAGCCCGGCGGCCATGCGCGTGGCGGAGCTGCGATGGCCGTCGTCCACCACCAGCACCCGCACGCCACGCGCCAGGAGGGCCGCGGCGAGCAAGGTGCCGGCCAGGCCCTGGCCCACGATCAGCACATCCACCTCGTGCGGCATGCTCATGATGCAGGCAAGACCGGTGCAGGAAATTGATGTCGGACAGTCTTCATGGCCCGGCATCTTACCTGCCCCATGCTCCATGCACTACACTGGCATACCTGTCACGAAGCCATGACGAAGCGAGCGCGAATGAGCACCCTGCAAGAACAGATCCTGGCCAAGAAGGCCGCCCTCGCCGAGACCGTATCGGAACCACTGGGTGAACTGGCGCAAGCCTGCGCGGGCGCCTGGGCGGACCCGGACCGCCTCGACCAGGTGCTGGCCGATGCCATCAGCGGCATTCCCCATTGCGTGCTGCTCTATGCCTGGGATGTGAACGGCATCGAGCGTTCCTCGATGGTGCGCCCTGCGGAAATCGATCGCGCCTGGCGTGGCACCGACCTTTCGCAGCGCCCGTACCTCACCAACAACCTGCCCTTCAAGGGCATCATGCTGTCCTCGGTATACCGCAGCATCTATGACCAGCAGCAGTGCATCACCGCCCTGCAGGCCGTGCGGCTGGAGGAACAGCTGTTGGGCTTCATCGCGGCGGACTTCCCCGTCAACGCCCTGCTGCAGGATACGCAGCTCAGGCCGCCGGAGATCCAGTGGCAGCAGTTTCGCGGCGACCCGGCGGTGCGCAGCACGGTTTTTCTCCAGAAGCGGGCACCCAGCCTGCTGGAGGAACACATCGATGCGGTACTGGAGATGTTCGAGACCCTGATCCGCGAACACGGGGTCTTCCATTGCAAGATCCATTTCTCCAGCGGACGCTGCTCCATCTGGCTGATGGACGACCCATACAGCTACCAGATCGTCTCCGTGGACGAGATCATCAATCCCGACTTCTGCCTGGCCTATCCCCTGCGCCCCTACCCGGAGCGCGCCAAGGTGACGCCGGAGCAGATCCATGCGGCCTTCCAGCAGTTCAAGGCCCTGCGCCTCGCCGACGAGACCATCTACCTGCGCTCCGCCTCCCTCAACATCATGAACGGCATGCTGGGTCTCACCTTTTCCTGTGATGGCTCCCACTACATGCCGGTGGAGGAATTCCTGGCCAGGGACCTGGCCTTCTGGTTCGGTGGCGAGACGGTCGCGTCCAGGAACTGATCGGATGGTTGCTTACTGCAACACCTTGTAGAGGGATTCCACGATCCGTTCGCGCTCGCTCGCGTCAGGGACACGCAGGGTGACGGCGAACTGGCTGAAGGTCTTGCTGGTCTGCAGCAGGCGCTGGAATTCCGCGATCAACAGACTGGCCCCGTCGTTCAACACCAGCCGGCTGCCGGAATCGAAACGCCCGGTGGGTACCACCAGGCTCTGCTGGTCGCCCTCCACCAGCAGCAGGGCGCGCAGGTAATGGCTCCCGGCCCCCTCCCCGGATAGTCCGCGCACCGCCACTGCACTCGCCCCGCCGCCCACATGATGCAGGCCGACCTGGATGCCTGCCTCATGCCCGCAGTAGAGCCAGCGCACCGCGGACAGCGACCACAACCCAGCCTCGCCCGCCTCCTCCTGCCGCAGGGCGACGATCTCCCCCACCCGCAGCCGCAGGCCTTTCTCCCCGGTATACTCCAGCCCGGTACCCCCCGGGCTGCAATTGCGGTAATCCATGCTGAACAGGGTCTTCAGCAGGCGTTCTTCCACGGACAGTTCAAGACCGGTCTTCTGCTGGATGGTGGCGGCATTCGCCTTCTTCCAGATGTCGTCCTCCCTGGCGTCCACGTCGAACCCGAAGGAGCGGGGCTTGAGCACGCCCTTGGCGAGCTTCTCCTTGGTCTCGTCATGTTTCCATTCCTCATGTTCCAGGGGGAGGAGACTGAGTTCCTGCTTGCGCTGAAAGGCGCTGCCGTGCAAGGCGATCTCGCTGTCCTCCGGGGTGAAATCGCTCTCGCCGCCGATGAAGTAATGACTCGAGGCCAGTCCGGCGGCGATGATCGCAACCCCGTCACAGTCCTCCCTCGATTCCTTGCGCTGCTGCCGGCTGCCCCAGGCATTGCGCAGCCTGCGGAGGAAATCCCGGTGCAGGCGCTCGGTGATGTCGAGGTGATCCCGCTTGGACAGCTTGGTGATGCCATCCGTGACGATCCTGACCAGTTCCTCCAGGCGCAGGACACGCAGATCCTCGTGCTCCGGTTCCTGGTCGGACAGGCAGTAGCGTGGGGGTGCCTCGCCGGCCAGGTCCACGATGAAGGCATGTGCGATGACGGACTGATCCGGCTGCGCTTGCAACTCATCGATTTGCATCAGACGTACCGCGAGGCACCACTTGCGCAAATGGGCGTATACCTCGATGGCTTCCCCCTGCATGAGATGATAGGGATTTGCCAGGCCCAGCATCACGATGCGCAGGTAAGCGTCGCGGATGGAGAAGTCCGCCAGGTATTCCACCCGCACGCCGGCCATGCCCTTGCGTTCGGCATAGCGATACAGGCGATGCAGCTCGCCCCAGCTGCCTTCGGGGGCCGGTTCGTACACGGAATAGGCGTGCAGGATACGCTGCGCGGTGTACTGGACCGCGTACAGGATGGCATCCCGCATGCGGGTATGCGCCGCGTCGACTTCCGCATCACCACGTACGAGCTCGCTGACCACTGCGTTGTAGCCGGCCGATATCTCTTCCAGCAGGGTCTGGATGTTCTCGTATACCAGGCGCTTCCCGTAGGGCATGGGGAAGGTCAGTGTCGCGTAGTGCCTGGGGAGCGCGGCGATGATCTGATCCACTTCCGGTGCCAGCACCTCCAATGCGGCGAAACGCTGGGAAGGACTGAGGGAGGTGCGGTTGACATCGGTCAGTACACGATTGAGGGCCGCTGCGGTTTCATCGAAATTCAACCGGGGAAGTTTCGCGGCCCATTTGCGCAGCTGATCCGCCTGCAGCGGTATGGCCGGCTTGCGGTCGAGCTCCTGCTTGTAGGTGCGCAATCTCAGCACTGTGTTCTCATGGTTACCTGGCTATGCGCCCGTACCGGCCTGTGGCTGAATCCCTCGGCGAATCCGGCACACGCCGGCTCGGACGAGCCGCCGGGCAGGCATTTTTTTCATCCGGCAAGCATGCCATACTGCACTTGTTTTTCAAGCAGTTTCAATCCCCCGTACCGACACGCCCATCACCCCTGCAGGCCCGCCATGAACCGCAACACCACCACCCTGCCACCGGACGCCATGCTCTTCGTGGCCAGCCGGTGTCCCCATTGCCCGACAGTGCTGCAGGCCATGGCCGAGCTGGTGAAAGCGGGTCGCATCCGCCAGCTGCAGGTTTTCAACATCGAACATGCCGGGGAAGAGGCTGCCCGCCACGGCGTCCGCTCGGTACCCTGGATCCGCATCGGTCCCTTCGAGCTCACTGGCCTGTATTCGCAACGGGAACTGGCGCAGTGGGTGGAGCGCACGGCCTCACCCCGTGGCCAGGCGGAATACCTCGTGGAGTTGATCACGCACAGCCAGCTGGCGCAGGCCGCCGCCTTTCTGCGTCGCGACCCCGGGCACCGCCAGGGCCTGCTCAAGCTGCTGGGCGATCCGGCTACGGAACTCTCGGTCCGCATCGGGGCCAGTGCACTGGTCGAGGAACTTGCCGACACCGGCTTCATGACGACGCTGCTGCCGGACCTGGTCCGACTCGCCCGGCATGAGGATGCCCGTATCCGGAGCGACGCCGCCCACTACCTCGCCCTGAGCGGGGACCCGAGTGTACGGGAGGAACTGCGCCGCCTGCAGCAGGACCCCGATGCCGAGGTGCGGGAGATCGCCTCCGAGGGGCTGGCGGTGCTCGAGGGAGGCGAGGAATAGACAGGATCCGGCTAGCGCGCGGGCGCCGCCGGGGTCAACGGTATGGTTCCGATGGATTCGAAGGGGATGGCCGCCAGGCGACCGCCCACCGACAGGCGCCCGTGCAGGCGATAGCTGAATTCCTCCCGGCGACCTTCGCCCATCTCGCGCAACTGGCGCGCCAGTGACCAGACACTCGACGACACCTCCACCTGCAGCAATGCCTCGCCAAAGGCCGGCACCGCCACCTGCTGGCTGGCAACACCGGACGCGAAGGGCAGCTGGTTCAGTTCCATCTCGAAATCCAGTCCCTGGATATTCAGAACGAAATCATTGGGGTTCTGGACCCGCAGCTGCAGGGCGTAACGCTGCTCCAGTAATTCCATGGAGCCGAACTGCACACTCACCAGGCTGACCCGTGGGGGCTGGGGCCTTTCCGGCAACCAGGCGCATGCCGTGACCAGCAAGGCCAGCAGGAGCGTACTCAGGAATTGCAGCTTGTACGTCATGGGTACAGACTTCGTCAGAAGCTCAGGGAACGGCCGGGAGATGGCCGGAATCACGCAACCGGCCCAGCTCCGCCTCGATCCAGGCGCGCGCCTGTGGCTGGAAATACGCCAGGCCCTCGAGTATGCCCGCACCATAGTGACCGTTGAGCCCGAGGAAGTCACCCCGGGCCAGGTACAGCGCAGCACCGGTACCCTGCTCCCGGGCCTGTGCCAGGGCCTCTTCCCGCACGCTGGCCTGGGCATTGCCCACCAGCACGGAGTGTATGCCGCTCACCAGCACGGGCAGGTCATTGCCGCTGTCGCCGGCAAATACCGTGTTGTGGATGGTGAAGCCGTGCCGTTCCATGAAGAATTCGATAGCATGCCGCTTGGAGGCACGAGCCGGCAGGATGTCCAGCAGGCCCAGGCCGTGCACCTCGTCGACACTCCAGATGAGATTGGCAGCCACGCCGATCCGATCCAGGCGGACACCCACCCGCTCCCTCAGCCACTGTACATCCGCATCGGCAGCGGTGTAATAACTGAGCTTGTAGCGGTTCTGCTTCTCCGGCTCCTGCAGGCGCAATTCCGGCAGCTCCCGCAGGTACGCATGCAAGGACTCCGCCGTTTTCCCCTGCCAGTCCACGCCGATGTGATCGGACCAGCTGCGCTCCTCGCGCCAGCGGCCGGCCTCGATATGGTAGAGCGTGGTGCCCACATCGCCGATGGCATAGTCCGGCACCGGGATGGCGTACTCGGCGATGGCCTGCTGCAACAGACCCCGATCGCGGCCACTTACGTAGACCAGGGTGATCGCATCACGGGCGACCACCCGCGCAAACAAGGGACGCGCCAGCGCATCCTCCGGCTCATGACCGTTGGGCAACAGCGTGCGGTCCAGGTCGCAACACAACAGGATTCGTTCGGGTGCATTCATGCCGTCGAGCATACCCTCCCACCGGGACCCGGGAAACCACTTGCAGGGCAGCCCCGGCACTCGCCCCGGCCTTGCAGGTCGAGTAGACTGGGCGGGTCACTCATGGGGGGAATGCAAATGGAATGGGTCCTGCTCGGCATCGTCCTGCTGGTGGTGGTGTTCGTCGTCCTCATCTACAACCGGCTGGTCACCGCCCGTAACCGCTACAAGAACGCCTTTGCCCAGATCGATGTGCAGCTCACGCGGCGCTACGACCTGATCCCGAACCTGGTCAAGGTGGCGGAGCGCTACATGGGACACGAGCGCGATACCCTGGAGGCCGTGATCCAGGCCCGCAACCAGGCCCTGGGCAGCCTCAAGGAGGCCGCCGCCGACCCCACCGACGCCGAGGCCATGCGCCGACTGTCCGGCGCCGAACAGGGCCTGTCCGGCGCCCTGGGCCGCCTGTTCGCCCTGTCGGAGAACTACCCGGACCTCAAGGCCAACCAGAACATGATGCAGCTCTCCGAGGAACTGGTCACCACCGAGAACCGGGTCGCCTTCGCGCGCCAGGCCTTCAACGACGCCGTCATGGACTACAACAACCAGCGCGAGATGTTCCCCAACAACCTCATCGCCAACAACTTCGGCTTCCAGCCGGCGCAGTTGCTGGAGATCGAGGCCCCGGAGAAGCGCGAAGCCGTGCAGGTGAACTTCTCGTAAGGCCGGGCGGTGAACTTCTTCGAGCACCAGGACCGGGCGCAGCGCCGTACCCGCGGCCTGCTGGTCCTGTTCGGCCTGGCCGTGCTGGCCATCGTGCTGGCGCTGAATCTCATCGTGCTGGTGCTGTTCGGTCAGCCGGCGGAACGCGAGGCCGAGCTGCTGTCGCGGGAATTCCTGGCCAGTCGCCTGCCCCTGATCCTCTGGACCACCCTGCTCACCGCGGGCCTGATCGGTTTCGCCAGCCTGTACCGCACCCTCGCCCTGCGCGGCGGTGGCGGAACGGTGGCGCGGGAGCTGGGCGGCACGCTCGTGGATGCCGACACCACCGATCCGCTCCGGCGCCGCCTGCGCAACGTGGTGGAGGAGATCGCCATCGCGTCTGGGGTGCCGGTGCCGGAGATCTACGTACTGGAGCAGGAAGCGGGCATCAATGCCTTCGCCGCCGGCTACAGTCCCGCCGATGCCGCCGTCGCCGTGACCCACGGCGCCTTGGAGCAGCTCGACCGCGCCGAACTGCAGGGCGTCATCGCCCACGAGTTCGGCCACATCCTGAACGGCGACATGCGCCTCAACATCCGCCTCATGGGCGTCCTGTTCGGCATCCTGGTGCTGACCGTCATCGGCCGGCGCGTGCTGTTCGCCACCCGCCACACGCGCAACAGCCGCAACGCCGGCGGCATCGTGTTCCTGGGGCTGGCGCTGACCCTGGTGGGTTACATCGGTCTGTTCTTCGGGCGCTGGATCCAGGCCTCCGTATCGCGCCAGCGTGAGTACCTGGCCGATGCCTCGGCGGTGCAGTTCACCCGCCACCCCGAAGGGATCGCCGGTGCCCTGAAGAAGATCGGCGCCGCCAGCGCCGGCTCCCGGCTGGCCACCGACAGCGCGGAGGTGGGACACATGCTGTTCGCCCAGGGGCTGGCCAGCTCGCTGCTCTCCACCCACCCGCCCCTCGTCAAGCGCATCCAGGCCATCGAGCCCGGCTTCGATCCGGCCGAGTTCGCTGTCATCGCCACGCGCATGGAGCGCCATGCCCAGGCACGGCTGGCCGCCACGGAGGAAGACACCACCGCCGGCCGGGAGGCGCGCGGGCCGGGTAACCTGCCCCTGGATCCCGGGCGGCTCATCGAACAGATGGGGCAACCCGGCCTGGAGCAGATCCTGGGCGCCGCGCTGCTGGTGGCCGCCATCCCCAAGCCCCTGGAGCGGGCCGCGCACTCGGGCGAATGGGCCCCGGAGCTGGTGTGCTACCTGCTCATGGATCGCAACGAGGAGATCCGCGAACGGCAGCTGCTGCTGGTGGCCCGGCGCCTGGGTGCGGAAAACGAGGGACAGGTGCGCACCCTGCTCGGTATCGAGCCCCGGCTGGCGGCGGAGTTGCGCATCCCCCTGCTGGAGATCAGCTTCCCGGCCCTGCGCCGCCGCCCGCCGACGGAACTGGAGACCCTGCTGGCGCTGGTGGAGGAGCTCATCCATGCCGATGGCCGGGTGGACGTGTTCGAATACAGCCTGGCCCGCCTGCTGGCCCGCCAGCTGGAAGATGCGCAGCACCCGGAGCGCGCCCATCCCAGTGGCCGACGCGGCCTGGGGGACCGGCTGGGGCAGGTACATGACCTGCTCGCCATCCTGGCCCACCACGGCCACCCCGGGGACCCCGTGGCCGCCAGGGCGGCCCTGGCGGCGGGACTACGCCTGGCGAACCTGGAAGCCCATGAACCGAGTGCCATTGGCCAGGACTGGCCCGGACGGCTGGACGAGGCGCTGGCCAGCCTCGATGCGCTGCGCCTGCCCGACAAGGAGCTGCTGCTGCGCGCCCTGCTGGTCACGGTGCAGCACGACGGCCAGGCCGTTCCCGCGGAGCAGGAACTGCTACGCGCCATCGCCGCGGCGCTGCACATGCCCCTGCCCCTGGGGCAAGCGCGCGCGGACTCGCAGCCTGGGAACAGACTGGACCGTCAGTTGCATAACGACACGTAGGAGTACCCCCACGGCCGTGTATTGGCAGCCGGTAGGAGCGGCGCAAGCCGCGATAGGACTGACGATCAGTCATCGCGGCTCGCGCCGCTCCTACACCAGGGTTTGCAATGGTTGGGTTGAGTCTGTCCCCATGGGGTCACCGGGGCCTCCAGCGAGTCGCGCGCCTGGCGGGTCCTCGCGGGCTCAACCCTGCCCCAGCCGGCGCTCCGCCTCCCGCAGGCGGTCCGCGAGGATCTCCACCAGGCCCTCGTGCTCCCCCACCAGGGCCGTGGGGACGACCTGAAAGCCGGGCACTGCGTCCATCACCCGCTGGCAGATCTCCTCGATATCGCCCCCCGCTCCCGCGTGCCGGCCCGGCGAGATGAACAGCATGGCCAGGATCACCGTCTGGTCCGGTCGTTCGCCCGCCATGGCGCGCAGCCGTTCCTCCAGCAACTCGCCGTTGAAATCGTACTCACTGCCGCTGCGCCGCTCCATGACCGCTTGCTGCAGCCCGACACCGGGGCCGAGCCGCTGCCGCATCTGCTCCGCCAGGCCCTGGCGCACCGCCGTCACCTCCGGGATGGGGGAGCCATGGTCCACCAGCACCACCTGCTCCAGCGGCACCCTGCGTGCCGTCGCGACACGCCGCACCTGGTCGCACAGCAGCTCCGCCAGGCGCGACTCGCCCTCCGGCAGGGGGTACAGGGTCTCCCCCACCTCGAGACGGAAATTGCCGGTTTCCTCGCACAACTCCGCCACGGTGTCGGGGATGAAGCGGGTCAGCGCACGGCTGCTGCCAAAGAAGAGCGGCACCAGCACGAATTCCGTCACGCCCGCGGCGCGCTGGTCACGCAGGAAGCCGGGCAGGGTCTCGGCCGCCTGCCCGCCCAGGTCCGCGGCCGGGATACGGTCGGCATGCTGCAGGGAAACCGGCGCCACCGGGATGCCACAGTACTCCCCCAGGGCCGTGGCGAGACGCCTCAGGTTGAGGGTGGCCTCGGGACGAAGGGAGCCATTGTCGACGAGCAGGTAACTGCGCTGGGTTGCCATACGGAGGTTCCATGCCATTGGGAACTACCATGATCCCGTAAGCGACGCCCAAACAAAACCCTGTAAGCGCAGGTGATCTGGCAGGGCGGTAGGGACATGGCCCTGAACTCAAAAATCATATTGGCCACGGAAGCACACGGAAAAACACGGACAAGATCATGTGCATTGCACCATGAACCTACCTACCCGGCGGCGGATGATCCGGTGGTACCAGGCGGTGTCATGGCGCTATGCCGTGCATGGCTGGAACGCCTGTTTCAGGGCAATTCATCTTTTTGTGTTTTTTCCGTGTAGTTCCGTGTGCTTCCGTGGCCAATAGTTTTTGTAAGAAGTTCGAACCTCTCCGGTGTGGTCCCTGGAAACAAAAACGCCACCCGGTTGAGGT
>OBJA01000410.1_pt1 | contig 38273 bp, 29 predicted proteins | sample 1519751 | NCBI WGS metagenome assembly OBJA01 (sample SAMEA3881238, study PRJEB22517) | soil metagenome | biome: lake sediment; feature: soda lake sediment; material: sediment, water from around vicinity | place: India | collected 2013-12-23 | depth 3 m
TGAGACTTTTTCGGGTCACCACGTCCTGGGCAATAAACTTTATAGAATCCCTGATCTGGTCGGATTCGGCTCGTTCCAGCGATTTATCCATTTTGATGTCCGGTTCAAGGGGATTGTATTCCGGGGTTCTTACACTGCGTGAATAACCATAAAACATTGGCACGCGAACTCCGGCCCTTTCGGGGAAAAATTTACCCAGATCGATTGTGGTAGCCACATCTATTTCATTCAGGTCTTCAAGTGCCCTGCTGTTGATATTCTGACTGATGCTGCCAAAGCCCGATGAGCGGGTGCGTCCAGCCACTGTAATGCTGCCCAGATCGGCAAGGCGGGTTGTAGCCCGGGCATTGGCTGCCCACCCTCCGCTTTGATCGAAATCCGATAAACGGAACTCATTCACCCAGACTTCAACCGACTTGGGGCCGGTATTCAGCTGGCCGCGCTTATTGCGGATACCCATCATAACTACCTGCACGTTCCCCAGGTTAGGGCTACCTTTTACTTTTACCCTGTTTTTATCCTTGTTCCAGCCACGGTGTACGGTTTCATAAATATCCTGAATTCCAAATTCGGAGCCTGCCCTGCGAATTTCTGCATCCCGGTCGAGTTTGGCATTTGTAAAGATTTCAAGAGGAATATCGAGCCGGTTTTCATCGGGCCACACTATATAGCGGTCACCTTCAATTTCCCCGTTATATCTTCCCGGAGGAGTAAGTTTCAGGGGGATTTCATATTCGTAGTAGTTGAAGTTGTAGTCGGAACCCAGGCGGATAAAAAAATGCAACTCATCATCTTTCAGCGGATATTCCGGGATTTCTTCAGCATGAACTTCCAGTTTCAGCCGTTTGTATCTTCTGAAATCCATATACAATGGCTTATATGCCGCCCTTGCGTCTCCCTGTTCAAGATCGGTTACTTTCAGTACCATCGATTGTTCATTCAACTGGCGCATCTGAGGGTTTGCCGGATCAATAACACGGCTGATTCCGGGAGGCAGAATGTAATTAACCGGTTCGCGGCTGCCGTTTTCTTCAATGTTTACTGCTGAAACATCAAAGGTGGCATTGGGAGAAACAGCCTCGGGATCGCCGATATCGCGCGTGTAGCGGCGCCAGTCGGCACGGACCAGGTCGAGAGTGGCAAACCGCAGGATTACCGGTTCCTCGAAGCCACGCAGGTACATTCTCATAAACCGGATTGATTTAAAATCGCGGATGTTTCCTAAAACCTGGTCTGGATTTCGGACCGGGATTTTAAACTGGTACCATTTAACCTGGCCCACACGGCCATTTTTTAGTTCCACCCTGCTTTCCTTTACATCGGTTATGTAATTGTTCCCCAGCTGCATATCCTGTTTTCTCAGGCTTACACGGTATTGGTAGTACCTTTCGTTTTCATTTAAAGTATTGTCGTTGTTGATGTCTTCCATATCGGGGATAGAGGAAGCAGCTGTTGGATAGGGCTCGGGCGACATTTCTGTTGTGGGTGAATTGCCCTCGGGGCCGTTAAAATTTTTATAGCGTTCCAATATCCCAACCTGTTGCTGGTCTAAATTTGAACCCCGGTAGTAATGGAAATTGTCGGAGGAGGGGTCGTTTAAAATGGCGGCATACACATCGTCGTATACCAGGTCACGCAGCTGGTTCAGATAATCTTCAAAAAAGACCCGTTCTTCTTCATCCCTCAGCCCGTCGAGCCCTATATCCTGGTATCTTCTGGCTTCAGGATCGTTTACAAAGGCATTTACAAGCGACTGAAGTGTGGATACACGCCCCCAGACGGTGGTGTCGGTATTGGCAGCCTGTGCTGATGTGGGTAATCCCTGTTCAAATGATTTTCTGCCGTCGCGCAGGATGTCTTCTGAAATATCTCCAAGGTTAAAGTAAAGGTCACCTCCTGTGTGCAATCCCAGGGTATCGTAAACGTAAGGATCCATCATCCAGAATTCGATAAATTCGATGTTTGCCGTCTCAAAGTCGCTTGTTTCGATTCTTCTCATGATCCCTCCCCACCGTGATTCGGGATTCGCCAGCGATCCGTCGGGTGCTACGCCTGCCGAAAAACCCGACGGATGGGTATCGTAATTATATGGCCCACGCTCCTCAGGGTAATAGGCGACATCCAGTACCGGGATGTTTGTTGGTGTTCCTACAGGAGTCTCTTTTGCCGGGAAAATTTCTTTTTCAAATACTTCACGAACAAAATGATTCGACTGCAGGTCCGGGTTATTGCGGATATGATCGGGTGTAAGGCTGTTGTTTCTAAGGAACAAAGGGTCAATAATATACCATGCCAGTTTTGCCCTGTTGAAGCCGTATTCAAGCTGATTTGTAAGATTACCTTCAGGAAACAGGCTGGCCTGATGCTGGGGAGTACTGGCCAGGGCCCATGTTTGCCTTGCCTTGAGGTCAATTGTAGTTTTAGTGCCTTCATAATCGTCGATATAGGCATTCCCGCTTTTTTCGATAACACTCGAATGGCCGGGTATTAAACGGGCTATTTCAGCTTCCACATCGATTGTGGAGGGTGTATTGGTACTGTAAAACGGCAGCGCATCGACAGCTTTTGTAAGGAAGTTGCTTTGGGTCGACCAGCGCAGATCCATTCCAACCATAAGGTTTGATATGGGATCCTCGCCATAGTCAACTTTTTGGGTCAGGGGACGCTCCTGCATATAAAGAGCGGTAGCTCCCAGATTGAAATTATCGGAAAAAGCATAATTGGCGTGGGTACCAAGCAATGTTTTACGTTGCATCGAAAAAAGATCCTCGCTTTCAGTGGAAACCTGGATGGGAGTTCCCGCTTCGAGTAACGCCTGGTTAATAACCCTTACACTTCCCAGGGTATAATCAACTGTATAGTCAACATTCTCCACGAGTTCACGGCCACCTGCCGAAACCTTAACCGACCCCGGGGAAAGGTTAAGGGTTCCCAGCTGAATATCCGATCCCGAAGCTCCCTTATAGCTTCCCACAAGCCGGTATTTATTATGTTCGGCATCTTGTTCGGCATATACCTGGGTTGAATCGTAGAGCGACTGAAAGGTGTAGCGTTCAATCAGGGCAGGGTTTTGAAGCGAATCAGCAAGATGTTTACCAAAAGGTTCAACTACCGGGAAAATAATTCTGCCCCTGTTTGAGTTGACTGTGATACCCTCGATATAGTCGAACATCCCGTCTTTTGAGGGGTCGAGCTGCTTGTTCAGCTTATCCAGGTTCATTACCTCGAGCAGGATGTGCCCGTTGATCCTTCCTTCGGGCAGGTAATTGATGTAAGTACCTGTGGAATCGTTCTGGTAAACAATATTTAGGGTAAAATCCTGCGGAGTCAGCTGGTAAGCATCGAGGTTATAGATGTTTTTCATCATCAGGTCCCAGGTGGGCAGACTGGGTGAAAGATTGGTACCTTTCAGCAGCTTAAGAATCAGTGTGCCTGGTGCTGCAATACCATCGGTTGAAAATTCACCCACCTGGAATACTTTTCCTCCTGAGGTGTAACTGTAGGCTACTGCCAGCACCTCGTCGCTGTTCAGCGATGTATTCAGCGAAATGTATCCAAGCCGTTCGTTAACGGTATATTCCGAGGGGTTCAGTTTTCTTGCCTGTTCAATTTTTTCATAGTCCTGGCCTCCCATAAACGAAGGACCAATCCGGGTCATTGCAGTAGTGATATTTTGGACCGACCGGATGTCGCTGTAAGTGTTGGCCATTTCATAATACAGCCCGTTTGCATTATTATGAGGGAAGATATTTTCAGGATAAGGCATTCCGGGTGTTGCCTGGAATGTGGGAATTTGGTTGTATATATGCGGATTTTGTTCTCCAAGGTCCTGGAATGCAACAATGTTTCGCGACTCGGTAAAATTATTTGATTTATTTGTTACCCAGATTTCTATTTTGTTTATAGTAACAGGGGATGTGGGAACAGCCGTATTTCGTAACCAGTTGTCGTAATTGTCGCGAAAGAAGTGGGAGAGGAAAAAGTGACGGTTGGCGTCGTAATTGGCTGCCGACATATCGAAGTTGGTGATCTGTGCACCCCCTTCTGTTTCTACCATCCGGGATTCGCCTTTGTGCTGTGAAAACAATGTTGTGAGGGTAAGGCGGCCAAACTGCATTTCGGTTTTTACCCCAAACAGGTTTGAGGCCCCGGTAATGAGTGAACCGCTGAGAGGCAATGAAACATTGCCTGCTTCTATTCGTTTTATAATTTCGTCTTCATCGCCTGTGTATTCAAGGTTCATCTTGTTTTCATAATCGAACGTGGCTTCGGTGTTGTAGTTTACCCGCATATTCATTTTGGTACCGATCTGGCCCATCACATTCATCTGTATTTTCTCATCAAAATCAAAGGTGGGGACTCTTCTCAGACGTTCGGGAATGGCGGGGTTTTCTGTTGTGTTGACCTGATAACCAAAGCTCACTTCGACATATCCCTGGGGTTGTATGTTTACAACATTTCCGCCAAACAGCCTGTTAAAGGCCTCCCCGCCTACAGTAAGCCGTGGTATGAGCGAGCCCCGCTGGTCCATTTCATGGATCCTGCCTCGCTGTCGCCAGTAATTTTGTACCGATCGTTGAAAATCGTAATCAACATAGTCCTCAAGTGTCATTGTCTGAGGGAGACGATAGTTCAGCCGGCCGATTTTTTCATAAAATATGTATTGCCCTGTTTCGGGATCGTATTCAATTTCGTAGTTGATGTTATTGGGTTTATTCAGAAACAATTTCACTGAATCCTGGGGCTGAATGCCAAAGGCAGGCTGATCCTGGAAAGGAAATGGCAATGTACCTGTTGTATCGATAGCTACTGTATCCTGAGGCTGAACAACTACATAATTCAACCTGCCGGCAGCCTCAGAATTGTTTTCGGTAAATCCTGGCAGAATAAATAGCAGACATAAAAAGTATGACTTCTGAAAAAAACGGCCCAATTTCATTCCTGATTTATAACCTTTTTAATGCTGTTTTAATAACGTGCTCAACGGTAGCATCCGGATTGTCCCTGATTATTTTAGGGATAATTTTTTCTGCATCCTTTTTGGCAAATCCCAGCATGACTAATGCTGATAACGCTTCATTTTGCAGAGTATTGTCTGATGAATTCAAAAATTGATTGTTATCGGCTGTTTTGACCAATTTATCTTTCAGATCGATAATAATACGCTGGGCTGTTTTAATTCCTATTCCTTTAACCCCTTTAAGCAGATCGGTGTTTCCCTGGGTCACTGCTCCCGATATTTCTTCGGGTGTCAATGACGACAGCATCATGACAGCTGTTCCGGCACCGACGCCATTAACCGAAATCAGAAGGCGAAACAGGTCACGTTCCCGGCTTTCAGCAAATCCGTATAATAATTGGGCATCTTCACGTACGATTTGATGAAGCAGCAGATGAACCTCCTGTTTATTTGTTAATTTACTGTACGTATTGAGCGAGATGTTGACAAAAAAACCAATACCACCGGCTTCAACAATAACACTTGCAGGATTCAGCCCGGTAATTTTTCCCCGGATAAATTCATACATCGTAAAAATCGTTTAATAATTTTGATCGTCATCTTCAGATTCAATATCAACGCTTTCGTCTTCCTGGTTTGTATTTATATCGTATTTTTTCAACGGGTTTTTTGAAATCTCCTCGTGTATTTTACGGTTTTTGAAAATATCAAGGGCAAGGTAAAGCGCTTGCCGGAATGAATCGGGAGAGGCTTTATCTTCTCCAGCCAGGGAATAGGCCGTTCCATGAGCAGGGGATGTTCTGACAAAGGGCAAGCCTGCCGTGTAGTTTACACCCCGTTCAAAGGAGGCCAGCTTAAATGGGATCAGGCCCTGATCGTGGTACATGGCTACTATGGCATCAAATTTCCTGTAATCTTCGCTGCCAAAAAAACCATCAGCCGGGTATGGACCCAGTGCGATCAGACCTTCTTTTTTTGCCTGGATGATAGCTGGGAGAATAATTTCATTTTCTTCTTTACCAAGCAGGCCGTTGTCGCCTGCATGTGGATTTAATCCCAGAACGGCAATGCGAGGCCGGGTAATTGCAAAATCCTGTTGCAAAGCCCTGGAAATAATCCTGATTTTTGAAAGGATGGCATCGCGGGTGATGTAATCGGCAACTTTCGACAGGGGCAGGTGAGTTGTAACCAGGCCTATCTTCATGATCTCACTCACCATGAGCATCACATAGTCATTAGAATTGGCGCGCTGTGCCAGAAATTCAGTATGACCTGGAAAATTAAATTTTTCGCTCTGGATGTTGTCTTTATTAATTGGTCCGGTAACCAACACATCAATGAGTCCTTCCTGTAGGTCGGTAACCGCTTTGTCGAGTGCCATAAATGCTGCTTCACCGGCCATTGCAGTTGACTTCCCCAATTCAACCCGTGTCTCGTCATCAATGCAATTCAATACATGTGCTTTGTTGGGCCCTGCTTCTTTTGGACTTTTTATGTGATTAAGGCTTAAATTGTTAATATTTAGTGCCTTACGGTGATATGCAGCTACTTTTGGGGAGCCGTAAATTACAGGGGTACACATCTCCAGGATTCGCGGATCGAGCAATGTCTTTAATATTACTTCGTAACCGATCCCGTTTATATCGCCATGAGTAATTCCTACTTTTATTATATCTGTCATTCCATGCTTACTTTGGTTTATTCTTAGTATTTGAAAAAGAGAGGCAAAGTTACGTTTTTAATTGAATAATTTCAAAAAGTTGTACAACAGGCGGATGCCAAAACCTGTTCCTCCAGCAGGCAGGTAAGCATCTTTTTCATGCAACCAGGCAACTGCTGCAATGTCGAGATGTATCCAGGGATAGGAAATAAAATGTTCCAGAAATTTTCCAGCAATAGAAGTCTGGCCTTCCCTCAAGCCCAGGTTGTTCAGATCGGCAATGTTCGATTTAAGGGGTTTGGCAAATTCATCCCAGAGAGGTACTTCTACGATGCGTTCAAATGTATTCTCACCTGTTTCTCTCAATTTTTGAATGTTATCAGGGCTGTTGCCCATGGCCACCAGACCGTGCGGGCCGGTAATTATTTCTGCCGATCCGGTTAAAGTTGCCACATCCACAACCAATAAGGGATCGAACTTCCTGGCATAGCTCAGAGCGTCAGCAAGCAGCAGGCGGCCCTCGGCATCTGTATTTTTTATTTCCACTGTTGTTCCATCGAACATTGTTATTACGTCACCCGGGACGTATGCATTTCCGTGGGGGCGGTTATCGGTAGCCGGAATCAGCCCTATCAGGTGAACTGGCAGCTTATTTGTTGCAGCAGCAAGTATGGCAGCCGCTACTACTGCCCCTCCTGCCATATCGCTTTTCATGTAATCCATCGATTTTGGAGTGGGTTTCAGGCTCAGGCCACCTGTATCGTAAACAACTCCTTTACCAACCAGTACAATTGGCTTTTCGTTCGTTGCTTCCTGGGGTTTCCATTCCATTATTGTAAAAGTGGGTGGATCAACACTTCCTTTATTTACTGCCAGCAACCCTCCCATGCGTAAGGCTTCAATCTTTTTCCTGTTAAATACTTCTACAGTAAAACCCGCTTTATTGGCTCTGGCTTCAATTTCCTGAGATAAACATTCGGCAGTCAGATAGGAAAGGGGTTCATTTACCAGATCGCGTCCAAAAAAAACTGCCTCTATGAGCAGTGTCATTTCCCTGATTTGCCCGGCTGTTACATGTTCATCTCCAACGAGTAAATTAAACAAGTAATAATTATTCTTATCCTTTTTGTACTTCGTGAAATTGTAGGTAGATAGTAAAAAACCTTCAAGAAATGCCATTGTAATATCACTGCTGCTATGGCCTGAAATCTGCACTGTACCGGTATTTTCCTTTTTTACATGTTCATAAAATTTTGAACCTGCTTTACGGGCTTCTTCCAGACGGTAACCGCCCTGTTCGGATTTAACCGTTTTGAAAAAAAAGTAAATGAGTGGTGACTTGTATAGAATCCAGTCATTTTCATGCTCCAGTTTTTCAACAATATAATTTTTATCATGATCCTCAAAATGCAACAACGATACTGTTTTTGCATCATCAATCAGATAAGCAGTTGTAAACCTTGGGTTTATTTCTGAAGTCTTGTTTACTATCGGAAGCATGTCAATAAATTTTAGCTAAAAGTACTATAATTCTCTTTTTTATGAATCAATTATTTATGATGGGTAATTACAAACGAAAAAATTAACAATAATGTTTTTATTTCTCTTAAGGTTATCTACTTTTACAGGTTTAATAAACAAAAGCTGAATGTTTACTTTTGGAATTTTTTCAACACATATACCCTACATTGCTTTTGTATTGTTTTATGGGTTTTTCTTTCTTGCTGGCATTGAAAAAGCATCTGCGGGTGATTTTGGAGATGGCCAGCAGCTTATTCCGGAGGTTTATTCACATACAATTGATGAGTCTCGGGATATCGGATTCAACATTTCTGACAACAATGACTGTTACTATGAGAAAACTGAACCTGAACAGCTGTTGTTGTATGAGAAAATGATAGACCCGGGTTATTTTTTATATATTTCGTTTAAAACTGACGAACTTAATTTTTCATGGTTTTCCCGTCCACCACCTGTTTTTTGAGAATTTATTCCTGATTAACTAAGTGTTTGTCATGCCAGATTATTAAAAGGAATGGCATAGTATGTTCTATTTGCAAAAATCATGAATTACAAAACCTATTTCACAATTTTCATTATACTGTCGGGTATTTTTGCTCAAGGCCAGGAAACGGTTCAGGACAGTATGAAAAATTACAGCCTGGATGAAATTATTATCCAGTCGCCTAAATTTAACCGCAATGTATTTGAAATACCTGCAGCAGCTACAATGGTTCCGGAACGGCTGATTGAAACCAACCGGGTGGAAAACCTGACCGATGTATCGCCCCTGATCCCTAACTTCTTTATGCCTGATTATGGCTCCAAGCTGACAACCCCGGTATACATCCGTGGTGTAGGTAACCGGATCAACACCCCGTCGGTAGGGTTGTATGTCGATGAAATCCCATATTTTGAGAAGGCTGCCTTTAATTTTGATTTTTATGATGTGGAACGGATTGAGGTATTACGCGGTCCGCAGGGGACTTTATATGGACGTAATGCCATGGGAGGCCTTATAAACATTACAACAGGCAGGCCTCATAGAAATCAGGAAACAACTGTATCGACGGATTATGGCAATTACAACCAAGTACGCTCCAGTATTTCACATAACCAGCCTATAGGAAAATCCCTTTCGGTGCTGGGTAACCTGAATTACCGTTATAACGATGGATTTTATACAAACACCTTCTCCGGATCAGAGGTAGATAAGACAAACAGTTACTCGGGCAGGCTAAAGGCTTTGTATACTCCGGGCAGCAGGTTTACAGCCCTTGGTACCCTGCAGTATGAAGATAGCCGGCAGGTGGGGTATCCCTATGCCCTGTTTGATGATGAACAAATGGAAGCCGGCCCTATTAATTACGACAAGGAAAGCCTGTACAACCGTAAGCTTTTATCTTCCGGATTAAGTCTTACCTATGATGCTCCGGCTTTTACTGTCCGTTCTTCAAGCAGTATACAGAGGCTGGACGATTTCCAACAGATCGATCAGGATTTTACTCCCCGTTCACTCTTTTTTGTTTTACAGGACCAGCAATTGCAGATTCTTGCCCAGGAAATCAACATCGAATCCTCAAAAGGGGGAATCTACAACTGGTTGTTCGGGGCCTTTGCCTTCAGGCAGGTGCTCGATAAAGCCGTTACTGTGGAATATGGAGAAGATGGTCTTACGCAATACAGATTGCCCTTTTCAGCATATTCCTACACCAAACATTACGACAATACCAATTCAGGGATAGCCTTTTTTCACCAATCGACGTTCGACCTGGAGGGCTTTTCCTTGGCTGCCGGCATTCGTGGCGATTATGAGAAGGCAACGCTGGACTATTTACACGATGTTTCCAGGAATGGTAACAAACAATTTGCCGATGCCGCCGAAAGCAAGATGGATTTCTTTGAACTGCTGCCAAAAATTGCCTTAAAGTACAGCATAAACCGATACCTGGTGCCTTATGCCACAGTTGCAAAAGGATACAATTCGGGCGGCTTTAATGCAACGTTTGAACGCGATCAGGACCGGTCGTTCCAGCCGGAGCATTCGTGGAATTATGAAGCCGGGATTAAGGCCAAATGGCTTCGGCAACGGTTCTATGCCAACCTGGCCTTCTTTTACATCGACTGGACCAACCAGCAAATATACCAGGCCGTACCCAGCGGACAAGGCTCCATGCTGACAAATGCAGGCAAGTCGGAAAGCAAGGGCGTTGAACTGGAGTTAAAGGCGTTGCCGGTGAATAACCTGGAAACCTGGTTTACCTTTGGCTACAATGAGGCTACATTTATTGAATATGTTAAAGACAGCACCACAAATTACAGCGGAAACTACCTTCCGTATGTCCCCCGCTTTTCATTTAATGTGGGTGGAAATTATCAGGTGCCGGTGAATGCCCATTTGTTACAGCAGATAATATTTAACCTTTCATACAACGGAGTGGGCAAGCATTTCTGGCATGAGTCAAATGAAGCATATCAGCCCTATTACGGACTGCTGAATCTCCGTGTAAGTTTTGAGAAGGATAACATCAGCCTGTCGTTCTGGGGCAAGAACATTTTGAATACCCAGTACAATTCATTTTATTTTCAGGCGTTGGGAAATTCATATGCACAAATTGGAAAACCTGCCACCATGGGAGCTAAACTAAAAGTTACATTTTAATTCGGATGAAACCAAAAGAAGGAAACAAATATTTTACACTGCTGTCGCTTTACCTGGCGCAGTCTATTCCTATGAGCTTTTTCTCAACGGTGGTACCGGTTATCATGCGTATGGAGAACTATTCGCTCGAATCCATTGGTTACCTGCAGCTGATAAAACTGCCCTGGATTGTGAAATTCCTGTGGGCGCCACTTGTCGATAAAACAAGTCAGAATTCAAAGCAATACCGTCGATGGATATTGAGTTCAGAGATATTCTATGCCGTTGTAATTTTTTCGATTGGATTTTTGAATCTGGAAACAGATTTTACATTGATAATTGCCTTAATGGTTATTGCCTTTACCGCCTCGGCCACCCACGATATTGCCACCGATGCCTTTGCCATATTAATATTAAAGGAAAAGGAACGTGCAATGGGAAACAGCATGCAGTCGGCAGGTAATTTTACAGGCACTCTCATGGGCAGCGGTGTTTTACTTGTGATATACCATTATTGGGGGTGGCAGTACCTGCTGTTTGCACTGGCTGCCTTTGTTCTTGTGGTTCTTATCCCGGTATCGCTGTATCCGGCCCGTGAGCAGAAGAAGCTGGATAAGTCGCGTAAAAACATATCGCCTCTTGAATTTGTGTGGTTTTTTAAACAAAAAGGAATATTCGGTCACCTGGTGTTGCTGTTCCTTTTTTATTCAGGGCTGATCGGCATTCTTACAATGGTGAAGCCTTACCTTGTTGACCTGGGATACGATGTGAAGGAGATCGGCTTTATTTCCGGAATATTTGGGACCGCCTGTGGTGCTCTGATGACCGTGCCGGCCGGAATTTTTATCCGCAAGGTGGGCCTGAACAGGGCAGTATGGGTTTTTCCTGCAATAAACCTTATGGCGGCTCTGTTTTTCGTGGGGCTTACATTTACCAGTCACCCTTTATATTTTATATATATAGGTATCGGTTTTCTGTGGAGTGCCTACGCCATGTCGTCGGTGTTTGTCTATACACTGGCTATGCGCATTGTCCGGGGGGGCCGCGAAGGCACCGACTTTACACTTCAAATAGTTATTACCCACCTGAGCAGCCTTATAATTGCCGTAATGAGCGGGAAAATTGCTGATGCCATTACTTACAGGGGGCTTTTTATTATTGAAGCCGGCATCGGATTGCTTATTTTTGTTTTAATTCCTTTTATCTTTAGAAACAATTTTTACAACAAATATGAAAATTCCTGAAACCCTGATACAAAAGTATGATGTCCCGGTTCCGCGGTATACCAGTTATCCCCCGGCTAACTTTTTCTACGAGGAATTTAAAGCGGCTGATTACATCAAGGCCGTCGAAACATCAAATAACGAATGGCCTGAAAATATCTCCCTTTACATACACATTCCCTATTGTTCCAAGATGTGCCACTTTTGCGGATGCAATACCCAGTTTACTCGCGACAGGGAAAAAATGCGAAGGTATACCGAGGCTGTTGTCAAAGAAATTAAAATGATAAAAGCCCTTCTTGATCCCAGCCGTAAAGTGTCGCAGGTGCATTGGGGAGGAGGAACGCCCAATACCTTACCTGTTGAATTAATCCAGGGGATTATGGCCACCATTCATGATAATTTCACTTTTACCGACCATCCTGAAATTGCAATCGAATGCCATCCTGCAATGCTCGATGAGAAATATACCGGGCAGCTGGCAGGAGCCGGGTTTAACCGGTTCAGCCTGGGCATCCAGGATTTCAGGCAGGAAGTGCTGGATAACGTTAACCGAAATGCACCTAAGGTCCCGGTAAAAGAGATTGTTGGCTGGATCCGCAGCCATCACGATACCAGCGTTAACCTCGATTTTATCTATGGCCTTCCTTATCAGAGCAGGGAAACCTTTAGGGAGACAATCGAAATGGCTGTTGAAGTTAATCCCGACCGGCTGGTTACCTTTTCTTATGCCCATGTTCCATGGATTAAAAAAGCACAAAAGATTCTGGAAGTGAGGGGTCTTCCTGAAGCCAATGAGAAACTTGAAATGTTTGAGGCGGGTTATGAGATACTTACCAAAAACGGGTATACGCCTATAGGCCTTGACCACTTTGCAAAAAATGATGACGAATTAAGTATTGCCTATAAAAACCGGAAACTCCACCGCAATTTTCAGGGCTACTGTACCCGTGAAACAACCGGGCAGGTATACGCAATCGGGGCTACCGGTATCAGCCAGCTTGAGAGTGTGTATGCTCAGAATGAAAAAAATCCCGATAAATACGTTGAGTTGATAAATAAAGGTGAATTCACAGTTGAACGGGGCTATGCATTAAGCAAAAATGAAAAAGTAATAAGGCATATAATCACTGAAATCATGTGCAACGAGTACGTTTCATTTGATGAAACCGCCAACAGGTTCAATATATCCCGGGATGAGGTGAAGGATATACTGAAATTCAAGCCGGAAATGTTCGTTGGATTCGTAAGTGATGGTTTGTTGCAGGTTCCTGATGACGGGATTTTTTATGTTACCGATTCCGGAAGGTTTGTAATCCGGAATATTGCCGCCACCTTTGATCCAAACCTGTCAAGCTCAACCAAAAAGTTCTCTAAAGCGTTATAAAACTTTTGGGTAATGAATGAAAGGGGGAAAATAAAAGTAGCCATTGTGGGAGCTGGATTAACCGGTCTTACAACCGCCTTCTATCTGAAACGTGCGGGGGTTGATTTTCATGTATTTGAAAAAGAAGACCGCGCAGGAGGAGTTATTCAAACCTATCAGGAAAAGGGTTTTACGTTTGAAGCAGGCCCCAATTCAGGGGTGCTGTCGAGGCCAGAGGTTGCCGAACTATTTGAGGATTTGGGCGATGCCTGTACCCTGGAACCGGCTGATGAAACTGCAAAAGCCCGCTGGATATGGAAAAAAGACCGTTGGGTGCCGCTTCCTTCGGGAATTGTATCGGGAATAACAACACCCTTGTTTTCCTTTTCCGATAAGCTCCGGCTGCTGGCAGAACCTTTCCGGGAAAAGGGGACCAACCCGGATGAAACGCTCAAGGAACTTGTATTAAGGCGGATGGGAAAGAGTTTCCTTGATTATGCCATCGACCCGTTCATCCTGGGGATTTATTCCGGCGACCCGTCAAAACTGGTCACCAGGTATGCCTTTCCAAAACTATACCGGCTTGAGCAGGATTATGGAAGCTTCATTGGTGGCGCCATTAAGAAAGCCCGTCAACCTAAATCTGAAAGAGACAAAAAAGCTACCAAGTCTATTTTTTCGGTAAAGGGAGGATTACATAAGCTTATTGATGCCTTGGTTACACAGGCAGGTGATGAAAACATCACCTTAAATGCAAAAGACCTGGTGATAACCCAAAAGAATGGAGGCTATGCCACCAACCTGTCGGGTGAAGTTTTTTCACACGTTGTAACAACAACGGGAGGCGTTGTGCCAGAAAAGGTACTTCCCTTTATCGGGAAAGCATCTCTTGAAAACATTACACGGATGAACTACTCGAAAGTGGTTCAGGTAGCTTTGGGCTTCAATAAATGGGAAGGCATACCCCTGAATGCTTTCGGAGGGCTGGTGCCATCTGTTGAACAGCGGCGCATATTGGGTGTGCTGTTCCTTTCATCGTTTTTGAAAGAAAAAGCCCCTGAAAGCGGAGCCTTGCTATCCATATTTTTGGGAGGTGTCCGCCGCCCGGAAATGATCGATCTCACCGACGAACAAATCATCGCAGTAGTAAGGGAAGAGCTGACAGAAATGTTTCACCTCAATGCTTTCACTCCCGACCTGATAAAAATATTCAGGTACCACCATGCCATCCCCCAGTACGGACTGGAGTCGACAAAAAAATTAGAAACAATTGCCCATCTTGAAAATACCTATCCGGGACTGGTAATGGCCGGAAATATCCGCGACGGCATAGGTATTGCCGACCGTATAAACCAGGGACGACAGGTGGCAACCGACATAATAAATCAAGGAAAATGAGTAACCAAAAAACGGCTGTCCTGTTAATGAACGTTGGAAGTCCTGACAGGCCCGAGCCTGTGGCAGTATGGACTTACCTTACCGAATTTCTGAACGATAAACGGGTAATCGATCTTCCATGGCTCCTGAGGAAGTTCCTTGTAAATTTTATTATAATCCCCTTCAGGCTGATGAATTCAACGAAGCTCTATAAGATGCTTTGGACCCAGAAAGGTTCGCCCCTTATAAGCTATTCGATTGAAATGAGCGATAAGCTTCAGGGGATGCTGGGTGATGATTATGAGGTTTTTGTTGCCATGCGCTACCGCAATCCCGATTACAGGAAGGTTATTTCCAGGATAAAAAACGAAGGGTTTATGCGGCTGGTGCTGTTTCCTCTGTATCCCCAGCATGCCATGTCGACGACCGAAACCACTGTTGTTGCCGTCAAAGAGGAGCTGAAGCGTCAGCAGGTGAACCTTGAACTATCGGTTGTGGGCCAGTTTTACGATCATCCCCGATTTATACGTGTCTTTGCCGGACAGGGCAGAAAATTTAATCTTGAAAACTTCGACCATGTTGTGTTCTCATACCATGGCCTGCCGAACCGCCACCTTGAAAAAAGCCATCCTGGAATTGTGGTTGATCAGTGCACCTGCAGCAAAGAGATGCCTGCTCATGGCAAGCTGTGCTATCGTGCAACCTGTTATGCCACCACACGGTTGCTTGCCCGGGAGCTCAACCTGAAACCGGAGGATTATTCTGTTGCTTTCCAGTCGCGGCTCGATAAAAACTGGATGGAGCCCTTTACCGATGAGGTGTTGCTTAAAAAACTGGAAGAAGGTAAAAAACGAATCCTGGTGTTTGCCCCCGCTTTTGTTACCGACTGCCTGGAAACCATCATTGAAATCGGTGATGAATACCGGGAATTCTTCCTTGAAAAGGGAGGCGAAAACCTGCAACTTGTGCCAAGCCTCAATGCCGAAGAACAGTGGATTGAAACTATGGCCGATCTGGTAAAAGCTGTATGAGAGAAAAGAAGATAAAATGTACGTGACTTTAGCAAAACTTTTCTGGCTGGTTATTGAACCGGGTTAATTCAATTCATTTCTGCGGCTTTTATTAAGAGATTCACCATTTTATGTTTTTGCTCATCAATAAAAAAAAATAGGATTAAATTAGGTTTAATTCATGGTGACCATTAAAACTTGTTCCTGTTGTGTTTAAGATTTTTCCTGAGGTGTTTTTCATTCAAATATTTTTTTGAATTCAATTTATTTTTTGTACCTTTTTCTAAATAATTTAATAGAATTATCATATAGTCCATTTATTAAAACGAGCTGATTCTGAGCCGGTTTAAATTACCTGAATGTGGGTAATTAATGGGTTTCCCTTTCTGATTATTGTCCTCCAAAATGAATTTTCTGATTCGTACATAATCGTTTTTAAGCTGTTTTTTTTGATTCAAATTTTGTGTCAACATTCACATTATCAAAGGTATAATTACAGTTAAAATGGCAAAGAGGAGATTGGCAGAATCGGAGGTTCAAAAAATTCTTCTGGAGTATAATGAAGGCATGTCGGTGAATCAGCTTGTCGAAAAATATGGCATAAGCCGGGCTACGATGTATAATTGGATTTCTAAATACGGATATCTTTCGCTTAATGAAATATCAAGATTGAAGCAATTGAATAAAGATCATGAAAGGTTAAAAAAGATGTTCGCCGAATTAAGTCTGGAGAATCTGGCGTTGAAAGCTCAGTTAAAAAAACTCGACCATCATTGAAACCAGCCCCTCAATTTCAGTTTAGTCACTGAACTTGGCCGGCTGGAGTCCCAAACATTAAATTAATTTTCCAATTCTGGCTTCTCCCAAATATCAAAAAATCAGGAAAATTCCGGATAGATTTTCTTTGTTTTCCTTTGTAACTTCTGCATAAAACTGAAAACGGAACAGATAATGGAATTCCATAAACCCGATTATAAATGGTACGCCATTTATTGCAGGATAAACCAGGAAAAGAAGATTGCAAAACTGTTGCAGCGGGATAAGATAGAATTCTATTTACCCCTAATGAAAACGCTCAGGCAATGGAGTGACCGCAAGGTGTGGGTAGAGGAACCATTTTTCAGATGCTATATTTTCGTGCGTGTCAGTTACATTGAATTTTTTGACGTATTAAGTACCCCCGGTGTTGTAAGTTATGTGATGTTCAACGGCAGGGCACAGGCTATACCCGATCAGCAAATACAGAATATCAAAAAAATGATCGACCAGCAGGAAAGAGAGGTTGTTCTGTCGAGAGAAAACATTGAAAGGGGACAAAATGCAGAGGTTATCTTCGGTACATTTAAAGGACTTACCGGTGAGGTGATAAAAGTTTGCAACAATTACCGGATTGTCATCAGGATTAAAGCTCTGTGCTGTAATCTGGTGGCTAATATATCAAAAGATGAAGTTAAAATTGTTAAACCCGTTGGAACTTCTTTAAGAGGAACAAGCAAGGTCTTGGTAAGCCAGTCTGTACCAGGTTATTGAATCCTGCCCATGCATTGTACTGTCGGTGGGGGGAAACAGTGAAGAAGAACTAATTTCGAGAATAAAAATCAATAAAAATTATTAGTTATGTTTTTTACAAACAATAGTAAATCATCTGTTGACCCAAGGTTACTGATGAGTGGGTGGATATGCTGCATACTGTTTTTTTCAGCCTGCGTAACACAACGTGATTTGCATTATCTGCAAAACCAGGCTGATAAAGCGCACCCTGATAATGAACAGGCCTATAAAGCTTCTGAACCGGATGGCTATTACTTGAAACCAGGAGACGATCTTGTGATTCAGATAAGCAGTCTCGACAATGCTACCTATTTTTCTGCTCTCGGAAGCCAACAGTCTTCTGGAATGTTAAGACCTTATGCAGAATTTGCGGGGAATTATTCTATCAACAGGGAAGGGTATCTTTTTATACCACTTATCGGAAATTTGCAAGCTCAAGGCAAGAATGTAGAGGAGATAGGTGAAACAATTAGGGTCTCACTTGGAAATATACTGAACCAGCCTGTGGTAACCATATCGTTGGCGAACAGATTCATTTCTGTTTTAGGTGAAGTACGAAATCCGGGCCGATACAGTTTTGAAAAGGAAGGGCTTACCGTATTTGATGCCCTTGGTCTGGCTGGGGATATTACAGATTATGGCAACCGGAATGATATTTCTGTGATCCGGAACGATAAGGGTATGAACCATGTATTTGCTTTGAATTTAACCGATCCCGCCATTCTGGGTACTGAATACTACTATATCCAACCCAACGATATTGTATATGTTAAACCCTTAAAAAAGAAATTCTGGAGCTTCCAGCAGGTTCCATATGCGATCATCCTATCTACTATTTCAACAAGTCTTTTTTTCTACTCGGTATTTAATTGAGATATAATGGTTAATAATAAAAATAAAAGCGATGAATTCTTCAAGCAATTATATCGACAGTGATCCTAAACACCTTATTGATAAGATTACACACCATTTTTGGTTTTTTCTTTTCAGTATAATCTTAGCTTTAGGGGTTGCTTTTTCTGTTAATTATCTAACCACTCCCAAATATCAAATATCATCTTCTATATTAATTAAGGAGAATAATAAACCGGATGTTAATACCAATACGGCCGAATACTTAAACAGCAGTTTGTTGAATGCCGACAGAAATTTCCAGAATGAGCTATGGGTATTAAAATCAGCCCCAATCCTTGAACAGACCATCCGAAAACTTGACCTGCAGGTTAGTTATTATCAAAAGGTAGGCTGGCTGTATAGGGAGGCGTATCATGAATTGCCGTTTCGGGTAGTTTTAAATCAGGACCATATTCAGCCGATGGATTTGCAGCTTAAGATAAAGTTTCATGACCAAAAAACGTATACCATCACAGCATCAGGGAGAAAAGTAGCTTTTGTCAATATGAATTCAGGTGACATTCAACTGATTAAGAAGAATTGGGAATTTTCCCTTAACGGTGAAATGAATCGGTTAATAGAAACTCCTGAGCTGGCATTTATAATCCAACCCAATGATGAAGTGCCCTCTAAAATCAATACCGAACAGGAATACAGTGTTCGTTTTACGGACATTCTTTCTCTATCAGAACAGATACGACAGCATTTGGAATTCAAGCTGGTTGATAAAATGGCAACAGTAGTCAATATTCGATATAAAAGTCATTCGGTGAAAAAAGGTGAAGACATTGTGAATGAAATCATGAATGCCTATTTGCAGCAGAATCTGAAAATAAAGAGCCAGAATGCCTATACAGCCTTATCATACATCGAACGGCAATTGGATGAGATTTCCGATTCGCTGAAGGATGTCGAAGATGCATTGCAGAGCTTTCGCTCTCAAAACCAGTTGCTTCTTTATTCCGACCAGGCAGCAATCATTTTAAATCAGAATGCAGCGCTGGAAGAACAACTGGCAGAACTGACAACTCGTCGCAGGTATTATGATTATGTTGCAGAGTATTTAGCAAACAACACTAATTTTTCAAATATGATTGTACCTGCCTCGATGGGAATCTCCGATCCGCTTTTAAATGTCCTGATTTCAGAACTTATCTCAGCCCAATCGCAACGTTCGGTTCTTATACAAAATAATCAGGAGCAAAATCCGGTTATCGAACAGTTGAATTTTAAAATTGAAAACACAAAGAATACCATACTGGAAAATATAGCAGCCATCCGACAAACATTACAGGTATCCATTGAAGAGAAAAACAAACGATTGACTGAATTGGCATCAACAATACAAAAACTTCCTGCCACTCAGAGGAAATTGGGGGGAATGGAGCGAAATTATAAACTAAATGATGATATATATAATTACCTTCTTGAAAAAAGAGCAGAAGCAAAAATAACTCTCGCTTCAAACTTGCCCGACAATCTTATAATTGAACCTGCAAAAATGGTTGGCAGGAGACCAGTGAATCCTAAGAAGAACCTGAATTACCTTGCTGCCTTTTTAGTGGGCCTGGCATTTCCGGTTACCTATTTATCATTCAGGGAGTCGCTGGATAACAAGATACATTCCCAGGAAGATGTAGAGTATGTATCAAATACCTTGGTTGTGGGTAAGATTTTGCACAACAGAAAGAATGTCATGAATGTCATGTTAAACAATCCACATTCACCCGTCTCCGAGTCCTTTATTTCACTGCGGACCAACCTGGAACTTATATATGGATTGCTTATGAATAAGGTAATTCTGGTAACATCATGCCAGGAAGGAGAGGGTAAAACTTTCACTGCCATTAACCTTGCCACCAGTTATGCACAGTATGGAAAACGTACCTTGCTGATTGATTTTGATTTGCGGAATCCCACGCTGTTTTTTGAAGATATACCACAACAAACAGGATTGAATAAATGGTATTCCGATCATTTGAGTATTAATGATATTATTCAGCATTCTTCGCAAGAAAACCTGGACTTTATTCGTGTGGGAACAATACCTGACAATCCGACTGAACTCATTGTCAGAGAAAAAACGAATTTGCTGATTGAACAGTTAAGGGCAGATTACGATTGCATTGTTCTGGACACTTCGCCATTGGCAGTTGTCAGTGATGGTTATCTGTTAATGAAACATGCAAACATCATACTTTTAATAACGCGGTTGCAGTTTAGCAATAAAAGAACATTTATAACGGTATTAAAAGATATGAAAAGAAAAAAAATAGAAAATTTAAACCTTGTAATTAATGACAACAAAGATCTAGAAAGCCAGTATGGCTATGGGTATGGCTACGGTCATCATCAAAAAAAGAAGAGTATTAAATTAATTAATAATATGATAGCAAAATAAAATAGGGATCCCGGAGGTTTCTTTAAGCGAAACAAATTTTTTTAATATGAGTAATTTTAAATTGAAGCTGAGTTTAGTGGGAGGTTTAAGTTTTATTATTTTTTTAATATTCCCTGCTCTGTTGTTTGCTAAAGGTTATTATGTGTCAAAGGCCGGGAGTGACAGTAATACAGGCACATTTTCAAGTCCATTCAGGACAATCCGCCAAGGGGTAAGTTATTTGTTACCCGGTGATACGTTGTATGTTCGCGAAGGCACATACGTTGAAACTGTTGTTATTACCCGATCGGGGACAGTCACCTCGCCCATTGTCATCATGGCTTATCCGGGAGAAGAGCCGGTAATTGACGGACAGGATAAACTTCCATCGCGCGATTGGGGGGATCTGGTTGTGTTACGTGGAGATTATATTCATATGTCAGGCTTTGAAGTAAAAAATAGCAATGTAAATGGATACTATTTAGGTGGAGGAGGAATAGTGCTTAGCGGCAATAACAATAAGGTCAGCAACATGAATGTGCATCACATCTGGGAACATGGGATTCATGCCAAGGGAAATTCAAGTATAGTGGAAGACTGCATGGTGTGGCAATGTGCCTATTCCAATTCAAAGAGACCGGGTTCGCCCAGTGCCGGGTATTGGTCGTTTGGGATTACTGCTGCCCGCGGACCAAATGGAATTACCCGGGATGCTGTTCTGAGGCGGAACATAGTTTTTAATAACTGGGGTGAAGGCTTGTCGACATTCGAAGCAGATGGGACGATTATAGAAGATAATATCATCTACGATAATTGGTCGGTGAACCTGTATGTTTCCGATACCCGCAATGCTCTGGTTCAGAGAAATATCGTTTACAATACGCCCAATAACCTTGTTGGCCAGCGGCGACCCATGACCTTGGGAGATGAAGTATCAAGCAAACCACGATCGGCCAATAATACAATTATCAACAATTTTCTTTATAATGTTGACCTGTGGGCTTTCTGGTCAACTGTAGTTTCGGGGTCAGGTCTCGATAATGTGGTTATTGCTTTTAATACAGTGGTTAACGGACAGCTGGAGATTGGAGAGAATAAGAACGACGGAGTAATAAATAAAAGCGGATACATTTATAATAATATTTTTATGCATGAATCCCAAAATCCGTGGGATATAAAAGGATCGCTGCAAAATTTGACTTTCCAGAACAACCTGTGGTCTCTGCAACCTCCCACGTCGATTCGCAGCCAAACCGATATAATTGGTGACCCTCAGCTGGAAAGATCTGGTGGAACTGGCCCTGGAGAATTAACACCTGATTATTTTGTTCTCTCCGGTTCATCTCCTGCCATTAATAAAGGAATTAATCTGAAGGATGTGCAAGAAGATTTTTTTGAGAACCTGAGGGATAATAAACCCGATATTGGCGGCCATGAATTCTCTGTCACTGTAGGTATCGATGACCAGGTTAAATCAGAAAATGTAAAAATTTGGGTGGCTGATTCGCAGTTATATGTCACAGCTGTAGACCAGACTTATACTAATATGGTTGTATACAGCATTCAAGGTACACCAGTATTTAACCGCATGCTGAACGGCAATGAAATTACTGCTGATATTTCTTTTCTGCCGCGGGGAATTTATGTTGTTGTACTTACGGGTAAAGATGACAGGAAAAAAACACAAAGAATAATACGGTTCTAGCGTATACTGAGCTTTTCTATACAGAATAATTTAAGATTTAGTACAAAAACCCTGGCTTTCGCATGTCATTAAACAAGTTTCTAAAAAAAATTTCTAAAAATGCGGATGCCAGGGTTTTAATAGAGAATTTTGCATCACTTACCTTTTTAAAAATTGCAGGTTATATTTTCCCGCTGATAACTTTACCCTATCTGGCCAGAGTAATCGGAGTTGATAAATTTGGGGAAATTGCTTTTGCAGCTTCAGTTATCGTATATTTTCAAACAATAATTGATTTTGGATTTAATTATACGGCTGTAAAAGAGATTGCACGCAATAAAAAAGATAAAGATCGTGTTTCTGGAATATTTTCCACAATTATGGGAGCACGAGTTTTATTAATGCTTCTCAGTTTTGGCATTCTTTTATTATGCATTCAGCTTTTTACCCTGTTCTTTGAAAACCGGCTGATACTTCTTCTTACATTCCTGTACATTCCCGGAATGCTGATATTTCCGGAGTGGTTTTTTCAGGCTATGGAAAAAATGAAGTACATCACACTTATGAATTTATTTTCCAGAATGATTTTTACACTTTTTGTTTTTTTGTTTATTAAAGAGAAGGAAGATTATATTCTTCAGCCTGTTCTTTTTTCTGCCGGTTATATTGTTAGTGGAATTATCTCTGTTTTTATTATTGTTAAGAAGTTTGGAGTTAAATTCCGATTTCCCCGTATCAGAGAAATTTATTCAGCCCTATCAGAAAGTTGGGATATGTTTGTAAGTTTATTTCTGCCCAATTTGTATACAAATTTTTCGGTTGTGCTGTTGCGCATTTACGGAGGAGAAGTTGCAACGGGTATCTATTCCGCAGGGTTTCGTTTTATTGATTTTGTTAATGAAATATCGGGGGTTCTGTCGCGTACTTTTTATCCGTTTTTGGCCCGCAGAATCGACAAGCATACATTGTATGTACGAATAAGCGGAGGGATAAGTATAATAACCAGTCTATGCCTTTTTCTAAGCGCTGATATCCTGGTAAAGATTTTTTACACAAGTGAATTTTCAAGTGCTGCTACCGTTATCCGAATTATGGCAATATCGCCTTTCTTTCTGTTTTTAATGAGTACCTATGGCCATAATTACCTGGTGTTGATTGATAAAATGAAGGTATTCAGAAACATTGTAATGTGCTGTTCGGTGTTGGGTTTTGGACTCTCCTGGTTTTTTGTGGCCAGTTATTCCTACACTGGAGTAGCAGTGACAATTACCCTGGTATGGGCTATTCGTGGGTTAATTACTTTCATTTATGCTCAGAAGTATAAAAAAGGATCACATTTATTTGCTCCTGGTTTTTAGAGTATGATTCAAATTTTAATTGCAGGTGATTTCTGTCCGCAGGAACGAATCCTGAAGATGATCGATGCAAAAGCATATGCCGGTGTTTTTGGTCAGTTTCTTCAGCTGTTTTCAAAGGTTGACTACAATGTTGTGAATCTGGAGTGTCCGGTATTAAAACAAAACGGCAGCCCAATAAAAAAGGTTGGAAGTGCCATGTATGCCCGGCCCGGTGTGATGTCGATGTTTAAAGAAGCAGGTATAAATCTGGTAACGTTAGCGAATAACCATTTTTATGATTTTGGGCAACAAGGAATAACCGATACCATTGAATCCTGTCAAGTAAATGCAATTGATTTTGTTGGTGGGGGTATTGATACTCAGCAGGCAACTCAAACTTTATATAGGAAAATTAAAGGTGTCAGGTTTGCATTTATAAATGTTTGCGAAAATGAATTTTCAATTGCTGCCGACACACATGGGGGATCAAATCCTCTGGATATTATTATAAATTATAACCAGATTAGGGAAGCAAAGGCGAAGGCTGATTATGTAATTGTTATCACCCATGGCGGACATGAATACTATCAACTGCCAAGCCCGAGGATGCAATCGGTTTATCGGTTTTTTGTGGATGCAGGAGCCTCCGCCGTTGTGAACCATCATACCCATTGTTACAGCGGCTATGAAGTATACCGGGGTTCCCCTATATTTTACAGCCTCGGTAATTTTAGTTTCGACTGGCATAAACGGCGAAACGATACCTGGAATGAAGGTTATGCAGTAGTGCTTGAATTTGCAAACCAAACTGTCGCATTTAAAACTTATCCCTACATTCAGGGGAATCAGCATCCAGGAATTGTATTTATGAATGATCGGCAACGAGTTTCATTTGAGATAAAGATAACCCAACTCAACGATACTATTCAAAACGATGAGATGCTGAAGAAACTTTTTAACTCTTATTGTTTAGAAAATAGGCAGCTTTCGATGGTAATTTTTGAGCCTTATTCAAACAAGGTGCAATCCGCTTTATTTTACAGGAAATGGATTCCTTCCTTTCTTGGGGAGAAAAGGCTAATCAACATTGTGAATAAATTGTTCTGTGAATCCCACCGCGATGTATTGTTTGAAAACTTAAAGCATGAATATTCTAAGTTATGCAAAAGGGAAAAGTAACATGGGGTCGAATAGCTCTTGGAATGGGCCGGCGGGGTTATCTCGACTGGTTGCCTGATAAACTTTATCTGCGGATCCTTTATCGGGCTAAACTGGGATACCCTCTGAATTTAAAGAATCCAAAAAGGTATACTGAAAAGTTGAATTGGTTGAAGCTGTACAATCGGAATGATCAGTATACAAAACTGGTAGATAAATATGAAGTGAGAAAACATGTTGCTGAAACCGTTGGAGAGGAATATCTGATACCCTTACTGGGGTGCTATTCTTCATTTGAAGAAATTGACTTTGAACAGCTTCCCGATCAATTTGTACTAAAATGCACTCACGGCTCACATTGCTCAATATTCTGTAACGATAAATCAAAATTTGATCGTATACTGGCACAAAAGAAATTTGTTAAATGGATGAATCATAACTGGTATTACTATGCCAGGGAATGGCCCTATAAGAATGTAAAACCCAGAATCATATGCGAATCGTTCCTATCTGTAAACGGGAGGGTTCCCGAAGATTATAAAGTATATTGTTTTCATGGTGTGCCTAAATTCATAGAAATTGTTTACGATCGGTTTGAAACTGCCAAATTTCATTACTATACGCCGGAGTGGAAACCGTTTGATTTGAATGTCCAGGATGCTGTAAAATCAGCTCTGCCTAAACCTGACTGCCTGGACGAGATGATGGTGCAATCTGCTAAACTTACGACAGATTTGCCACATGGCAGGGTGGATTGGTATATTATCCATAACAAACTTTACTTCGGTGAAATTACTTTTTTCTCGGCGGCTGGATTGATGCAATTTGGAGAAATCGAACAGGAATTAACTATTGGCAGCTGGTTAAATCTGGGGTAAATTAACCTGAGGCCTTCCCTTAATTAACAGGATCCTAAGATTCCCGGAGTTGGTATTAAAATCTGAAATAACCTCCATACGAAAAGTGCCAAAATAAGAACTAAAATTATACTTCTTATGATAACACACAAATCAATCATGCATCTGTTGTTTATGTTCTATATACTTTATTTTTCACAAGGTTTTTTTTACACATCCGGCTCAATGGTCTCTCAATCATTATTGGTGCTCATTCTTTTGTTTTGTTTTTTTTACTTTGTCAAAATATACCTGGGTTCCCAGTCTTATCTTTTTATACAAATACTATCCATATTTTATCTCCTGCATGCAGTCGGATTTTTATTGACTATCGATTCGGAGAATAGGTTTTATGTTGTTGATTTATTCAAGGTTACATCTATATCATTGCTGTCTTTTTTTCCTTTTTATTATTTTGCTAAAAATGGCCAGTTGAGTCCTAAAAATTTGCTGGTTTTCTTTGGAGCTTTTGCCTCTGTCTCAATTGTCAATTATTATTGGGGTGCTGCAAATACAAGGGATATGTTGGGGCTGGAACATGTCACAATCAACAAAGGTTATACTTTTGCAATACTTGCTCCTTTTATATTATTGTTTAAGAAAAATAGATTTTTGCCTGTTGTAATTTTAGTTGTTTTCACCTACTTCGTCCTAAACAGCGCCAAACGCGGAGCTATATTGATCTGGATTTTAACATGCATAATATATGGATTTTATATTTACAAGACTATAAATAAAAAGTCCCGGATTGCTGCAATCGTTGGAATGCTTGTATTTGTGGCAGCCATATCCTTTATGGCCTATTTACAGTTTTCAAATTACGACTACCTGCAGATAAGGTTTGCCGAGATGGTGGAAGGCAATGCTTCAAACCGGTCTTTTTATTACCACACTTTATTTGATAATTGGCAGTACAGTAAAACAACCAATTTTTATTTTGGGCATGGCCTTGCGGCCACCTGGAAGATCGTGGGGAATTATGCACATAACGATTGGCTCGAATTGGTGACAAACTTTGGAGTATTGGGTGTATTTCTTTATGGAGTAATATTTATGTTGCTGGCAAGAATCATTTATAAAAATTCATGGCCGCTTGATAAAAAGGTGCTGCTTGTTTTAATAGTAATGAACTTGTTTCTCAGGTCGGTTTTTTCAATGGGGTATATAAACTCCGATAACTTTTTGCTTTTTATTTTATTGGGCTATTTATTAGGCTCTTGTGAAAATTGCCTTTCAACCTTTGTTGACGTAAAAGTCTCTGCAAACATGCTTGTTCAATAAATAAGTTTGAAGGAATGCAGATTTTATGTGTAATTGATAATTTAGGGGCTGGTGGTGCTCAACGTCAGATAACCGAGCTGGCAATGGGGTTCAAAGAAATGGGCCATGAAGTTTCTTTTCTGAATTATGACTACAAACCCTTTTTTACTCCCATTCTTCATGAGAAAGGTATTCGGGTCACCTGTATAAATGAGCCGGGTTATCTCAAAAGATTACTTAAAATAAGAAAATTTATCAGGAGGGGGAATTTTGATGCAATCCTGTCGTTTCTTGAAGGACCTAATTTCATTTGTGAATTTTCCGGTTTTCCAGTTCGTAAATGGAAACTGATTGTAGGAGAGCGTGATGCTAATCCTCAAATTATAAGATCACTAAAACAGATTGCTTTTCGGTGGGGGCATTTATTTGCCGATTATGTAGTCTCCAATTCCTCGGCAAATATTCGATTAGTGCAAAAAATAAATCCATTTCTTTCAAAGGCCAGGTGTAAGGTGATCTATAACATTGTTGACTTCAACAAATGGAGACCAGCCAAACAAAACAGTAAGAATAAAAATGGACGAGTGAAGCTGATCGTAGCAGCCAGTCATCAATACAAGAAAAATTTAAATGGTCTTATTGAAGCAGTATCGTTGCTTCCAGCGATGGAAAGGGAAAAATTACATATAAACTGGTACGGGCACCGATTGTATGAACCCTTTATTGATCAATCCATTGCCGAAGCGAGAAGGAAGATAAAGGAATGGAGGCTGGGAAAAACGATCTCTTTTATTGATACTACCAGCTCTTTGGAAATAAAAATGCGAAGGGCCGATGCGGTGGGTTTATTCAGCTTCTATGAGGGTTTGCCTAATGTTGTATGTGAAGGAATGGCTTGTGCCAAACCTGTTGTTTTTTCTGAAGTTTCCGATCTGCCCGAACTACTTTCCCATTCCAAATTCCTGATGTGCGACCCTTACAGTCCAAAATCGATTCAACAGGCTTTGAGTAAGTTAATCAACCTGAGCCGTGAAGATTGTGCATATATCGGAAAGTTAAATCAACGGGTAGCAAAACAAAAATTTGTAAGGGAAGATATCGTCTCCAAATACCTTCAACTGATGACAAATGAGAAAGTTAATTTTTAGTGCAATAGCATCAATCCATATGTCAAGTTCCAAAGCTTACGACCGGATGCTGATGTACGTTTACCGGAGCAGGTTTATATCATGCGGGAGGAACGTATTTTTTTATCCTACAAAATCCTACATATTTTATCCGACCATTGAGGTTGGCGACGATGTCTATATTGGCCCCGGAGCAATGTTCCTTGCCCTGCGCAGCTCAATTATAATAGGTAAAAAAGTTTTATTTGGTCCCAATGTTACCATCATTGGCGGTGATCATTCATCTCATATTGTTGGGAAGTATATGTTTGATTACAAGTTTATTGACAAAAATCCTGATGATGATAAGGATGTTATTATTGAACCCGATGTTTGGGTGGGAGCCGGCAGTACTATTTTAAAAGGGGTAACGGTGGGGCATGGTGCAATCGTTGCTGCAGGAGCTGTGGTTACAAAAAATGTACCTCCCTATGCCGTTGTTGCCGGAATTCCTGCACGAGTGGTTAAGTTCAGGTGGAGCAATGAGATCATCCTTGAACACGAAAAAAAACTTTTAAGCAAAGATCATTCGTATTCTGCTGAAGAAACAATCGGATAACACAACATGAAGAGGTTGTTTTTCAAGCTATGTTATTTTGGGATAAGATTCACTGGCATTGGCCATTTTGTCCGTCATTTTATTACAAAAAAAAAGGTTTCAATATTGATGTATCATAACCCTTCGCCTGAGGTTTTTGAAAAACATCTTCAATATCTGTCATCAAAATATAATTTTATTTCACTTTCTCAATATTGCAATGCATTACCCGATAAAAACAAAGCATCAGGGTTACCAAAAAATTCATTGATTATCACATTTGACGATGGATGGAAGGAAAACTACCTGTTACTCCCGCTGATTCAAAAATATAATATCAAACCGGTTGTGTTTCTTGTTTCCCATTTAATTGATACTCACCGCTGTTTCTGGTGGACAAAATGCAAACCTGATGACATCCGGCATTTGAAACAACTCCCCAATCAGGAAAGGCTTCATATTATGAAGGCGAAGTACCGGTTTCTCCAGGAAAAGGAATTTCAGGATGAGCGACAGGCACTGAATCTTCAAGAGTTGGAGGCGATGAAATACAATGTGGAATTTGGCCTTCATACCTGTTTTCATCCCATCCTGACACAATGTACAAGCGAAGAAAAGAGAATGGAAATTATTAATTGCAAAACAAAGCTGGAGGCAATACTTGGCAAACCCATGTTTGCTTTTGCCTATCCAAATGGCGATTATGACGACGAATGCATTGCAATTTTGAAGGAGTGTGGAATAAAAATTGCCAGAACTACCGATGCCGGGTGGAACAACAAAAATTCAAATCCTTATAAACTAAGAATAACAAGCATTTCCGATAATGGCTCCATTACCAAGCTTGTTGCAGAATTAACGGGTATACCCTTGTACTTTCAGCATCTTTTTGATGGTGGTATGCGAAATCATAATTAACAAATTTAAAATGCCTGCCATGGCTTCAAATCATTTCCCTTTTGCAGTTGTTTTAGACCTGGCTTTTTCGGGCTATGGGATTCTTCGCTCGTTGCATAGTTACCAGATTCCTTTAATCGGTTTTTATAACTCGAAATCTTTGCCCGAAAGCTATACACGATTATGTGATAGAAAGATACTCTTCTCGGGTCAGCAGGACCTGTTAAATCAGTTGCTGCGTCTTTCAGATAATGTAAATGAAAAGCCCGTGCTCATATTGACTACCGACAGTCATGTTGAGTTTTTTATCAGAAACAGGGAAGCTCTTGAAAACAGGTATCTGATAAACATGCCCGACAAAGAAGTTGTTGATTTGCTGCTTAATAAGAATAAGTTTGCTGTATTTGCAAAGGCGAACAACATTTTGATACCCCAAAGCATGGAAGTTAGTTCGTTTGAGCAGGCCAGAGAAGTAAAAAACAGGCTAAGCTTTCCTGTTATTGTTAAACCTTATAAACGAACTGAAAGGTGGGAGAGGTCGGGTTATGAGAAAGCTTATATTGTGGCAGATTATGAGAAGTTTATAAGAATGTATGAATCGTTTTCCAGGGTTGAGGATCATTTCCTGGTTCAGCAATATATCCAAGGCAATGATTCAAACATTGAATATTGTTTAACCTACTTTTCAAAGGATTCAAATTGTAAAATGGCTTTTACCGGGAAAAAAATAAGGCAATGGCCTGTTGCATCGGGGAGTACTGCAACAACGGTTCCGGTGGAAAATGATTTTATCAGGCAGGAGACGGAAAGAATTTTTAAAAAGCTCGGCTACTGTGGCTTTGGATCAATTGAGTACAAAAGAAATGATGCAGACAACAAATACTACCTGATTGAGCCCACCGTTGGGCGTTTAAATCAGCAGGAATATGTGGCTACATTATCGGGATACAATATCCCATTGGCAGCTTATATGGATTTGACCGGAATATCATTGGTGCCCAGGGAAAAGAAAAACCTGCATGTAGTCTATATCGATGAAATTGCTGAAGTCTGCAGTACCTTTGTTCATTTCAGGAGGAAACTGTTAACCTTCAGTAAATGGATCATGAGCCTAAAAGGAAAACGTTATTACCGCTTTTTTAACCGAAACGATGTTTTTGTTTTTGGCGGATTAATCCTGGATGTTTTCAGCAGAATTTTCATTTTTCCGGGTTTACGCTTCAGGAAACCATCAACCGGAATCAATTGAATTTTTCCTGGTTCCTGTTAGGCTCAATTCAGTATGAATTAACAACCCCATGATATTCTGCTGCTCATCTGCCAGGTAAAATTTCATTTATTTACTTATGAAAATCATACTTGTGTCCCCCCTTCCTCCTCCCGCAGGAGGAATACGCACCGTTACCCAAAACCTGATTGATATTGCCATGATTTCCCCAATGGAATTGAACTAAGGGTTTTGAATACTACTCATCGGTTCAGGCCTGAAACCTCGGAATCAACTGTTATCCGGATCTTCTCGGGTATTCAAAATTCTCTGGCAACGCTTCGCCAGATTGAAAAGCTGATAGAACAATATAAGCCCGATGCCATTCACCTGTCAAGCAGTGCCTCACTGGCCCTGATTAAAGATGCCCTGATAATGAGAAAAGCTCATCAAAAAAATATAAAGGTCATATTGCACTGGCATTTTGGACGTATTCCGGAATTGAAAATGAAACAGAACCGGGAGTGGAAATTACTGCTGAAATTAATACATAAAAGCGCCCTTTCCATTGTAATTGATCCCCGATCTTTTCAAATACTCAAGGAGGAAGGCCTTACAAATATTGCATATGTTCCTAATGCACTTCCTGCAGGGATTACTCCACAAACAGGAAAATCATATCAGGAGGGCGAAGCAGGCGACCGGCACGGCAGGGTCATTTTTGTGGGGCACGTAATCAGAAGTAAAGGTGTTTTCGAATTGGTGCATGCCTGTTCAGGCATTGAGTACGTTAAGGAATTAATTATAGTTGGGAAATATGAAACGGCTGTTAAAAAGAAACTGGAGAAAATTGCGCTTGTTCACGCCTTTGGGAACAGGATAAAGTTCACAGGGGAAATAAACAAACAGGAAGTCTTAAAATGCATGGCAACATCGGGTCTTCTTGTTCTGCCGAGTTATACCGAAGGTTTCCCTATGGTGATACTGGAAGCTATGGCTATGGGATGTGCCATTGTGGCAAGCCACGTAGGAGCGATCCCCGAAATGCTGGCAATAAACAGTAATAACCCTTGCGGGATTTGTGTACCCCCACAAAATGTCGATATACTTAAATCAACAATTACTGAACTCATGCGTAATCCGGCAAAACTCGATGAATATGGGAATCGGGGAGTTGAACTGGTTTTTGAAAACTACAGCATGCCTGCAGTTTTCGGATTATATAAATCGGTGTGGGAGAGAGCTGTAACCCCAAATTAACCTGTAGTTAATAAAGATTTATGAATTCAAATGAGTTTGCACATATTCAGAAGCAGATTGGATTCGATGTAGATCAAATAAACGGCAGCTGGTACTTAAAGCGCTGGCCTGTTGCTTATTCTTTCCCTTTACTTGTGGAGGCCCCTGTTAATAAACGCCTCATTAATGTGTTAAAATGGAAAGAACCGATCACAGTTATAAAAACCAGTCATTCGATTAAAAACACGTACGAATACATTTTAGATACGGATGATTACAGCCTGTCCACTTTTCGAAAAAAAACCCGTACCTCAATTAAAAAGAGTCTTATAAATTGCGATTTCAAAAGACCCGAACTGAACGAATTGATAACCGAAGGACTTGCCATTAACCGGGAAGCTTTAAAGTTTCAAAACAGAAAAGATAAGTTTCTTTGCAACCGCCGCCATTGGGAAAAACACATTTCTTTGCTGTACAACAATAAAGATGTTAAGATCCTGGGAGCATATACCGGGGGGAAGATGATTGCATATGCCGTGGCCTATGGCATCGACGACAGATACTTTTTCTATCTGAAACATTTTACCAGGAAGTTTGCCACCCTTTATCCTATGTGTGGCCTCATTTTTACAATGATAAACCAAATTATAGCGGAACATGGCAGAATTGTGATATCGGATGGGATCGAATCTTTTACACCAATGCCTTCATTAAACAAGTTTAAGTGTTACATGAGGTTTGAACGAATTGCTGTAACCCGGGTATACCTGCTTCACCCCCTTCTGGTAATACTCATGAACCCGGTGGTTTTCTACCTGCTTTGCATTCGTAAAAAAGCCGTATTTCATAACGGGTTTTTGCGAAAAGTAATAAACCTGTACCATGGAAACAGAATCATAAACCGAATTATAAAGGAAGAATCACTCAAAAACAACCCGAAATGATACTGATGATCTGTGCCTGTTTTCCTCCCGAACCTGTTGTGGCCGCTACTCTAACCCATGACCTTGCAAATGAACTGGCTTCGGGTCGCCGGGTGGTGGTTTTGACACCTAAACCCACACGCCCCTGCGGTTTCATCTTTGAGGATACTCCAATATCCAAATCGTTTGAACAAGTTGTAGTTCCTTCCTATACATGCTCCTGTTCCAGCCTTTGGGGCCGCATGAAGGAAAGCTTCAGCTTTGGATGGCATGCTTCGCGGTATATCCGCAAAAACAAGGCAACTATTCAATCCGTTTACATCTGCACCTGGCCCTTATTTGCACCCTTTCAGATATTAAGAACAGCCCGCAGGTATGCCATTCCTTCCATTTTACATGTCGAGGATATATATCCCGAAGCCCTGTCAACAAGGTATCCGGCATTTGGAAATCTTATAAGGTACTTATTTATGCCCTTCGACGCATCCATATTACGTATGGCATCCAAAGTAATCGCTGTTTCTGAAAACATGAAAAAATGCTTTGTTGAAACCCGCAGAATTCCTCATAGTAAGGTTTCATTGATTTACAACTGGCAGGATGAGAGGGAATTTATCTCATTTGAGCAATTCAACAACAATGAGCTTAAGATATCGCCCCTGTTTACATTTATGTATCTGGGAAACATCGGTCCATTGGCAGGTATAGATTTCATTATAGAATGTTTCCACCGGGCAAAATTGCACGATGCCAGGCTTATTATTGCAGGAGCGGGTTCGATGAAGAATAAATGCTGCGAACAGGCATGCAGGTGCAATGACGCAAACATTCATTTCTGGGACGTTCCTGCGGGTAAGGTCCCAGAAATACAAAGTTATGCCGACGTAATGTTTTTGCCCGTTAAGCGCAATGGTGCCATGAGTTCGATTCCCTCGAAACTTCCCGCATACATGTTTTCAAGGAAACCGGTGATTGCCGGGGTGGATGCTGGTAGTGATACGGCAGAAACCGTAAATCGGGCTCAATGTGGCTGGGTAATCGCACCGGAGAACATGGATGAATGGATCCAGATCTTTCAAAAAGTTATAGCAATGCCGAAAGCTGAACTTAAAAAATTGGGAAACAACGGATATAATTTTGCTATTGAAAACTTTTCCAGAAAAAGAAACCTTCAAAAAATGATTGATTTATTTGCTGAAACAGAAAGGGAAGTGCTTGATGCAAAGGAGGCGTTGGCTTCCTGTTAAAAGATGGTTGTCTGACATTTTAGTGTCGAAATGAACCCGGGTTTTGGAAGAATACATTCACCTCACCTAAGAGCAAAATGTTCCAGGGAGTACTGTCGGCAAATAAAAACCTAATTGAAAACGGATGAAAAGGGCCTTTGATTTATTCTTTGCCTTTGTTGGCTTAATAATTCTTTTCCCGGGGTTTGTGGTGGCAGGAATTGCAATTACCATTTTGGATAAGGGTCCTGTTATCTTTAAACAGGAACGGATTGGCAAAAATGGAAAACCTTTTATCCTTTACAAATTTCGTACGATGACGGTTGATAAAACTGCCGGAAAGGGACGCTTCGATGCCGGCGATATTTCCCGTGTCACTCCGACAGGCAGGTTTTTAAGAAGAACAAAAATTGATGAGTTGCCTCAGATAATAAATGTTTTAAAGGGAGACATGTCGTTTGTTGGCCCAAGGCCTGAGATCAAAAAATGGGTGTTGGCCTATCCTGAAAGATGGCAAAAGATATTAACTGTTTCTCCCGGGATTACTGATAATGCATCCATTGAATTCCGGTGTGAAGAAGAATTGTTGGCGCAGACATCGGATCCGGAGGGAATTTATCGCCAGGTCATTCTTCCGCGCAAGCTTCAATTGTACGAAAACTATGTGGATCATCATTCTCTCAGTGGCGATTTAAAGCTTATTTTCAAAACTCTTTACTGCTGCTTATTTCAAAAAAATGAACCCAATACCATTTGCCAAAGTTCCGATAGGTAAAAAAGAGTATACCTATCTCACTGAAGTTTTGAAAAGCGGGTGGTTAACCACCTCTGCCAAAGCGCATAAATTAGAAGATCTGTTTGCCGGTTATCTGGGTGTCAGGTATGCCTGTGCCGTGAACTCATGCACCGCAGCCATGCATCTGGCCCTGGAAGCCATCGGAATCAAAAATGGTGATAAAGTGCTCGTTCCTGCAATGACATTTACTGCCACAGCTGAGGTAATCCGTTACCTCAAAGCCGATCCGGTTTTTGCCGATGTTGAATACCGTACCTCCTTGATCACTCCTGAAATTCTTTCTCAAGTTTTAAATTCAAACCGGCAGATAAAAGCTGCGATTCCTGTTCATTTTGGCGGGCAGGCACTTGAAATGACGGGCAATGGGACCAGCGGGATTGCTGAATTATGCAGAATTCACAACGTCCGGCTGATAGAAGATGCCGCACATGCTTTTCCGGCCAGGCACAACAACCAATGGGTAGGTACTTTTGGAGATGTTGCCTGCTTTAGTTTTTATGCCAACAAAACAATTACAACGGGTGAAGGGGGAATGCTGGTGACAAACGATCAGGAGATTTATAACAGGGCAAAAATTATGAGGTTGCATGGTATCGACCGGGATGCATGGAACCGCTTTACTTCCGGAAAACCATCCTGGGAGTATGATGTGGTGGCCCCGGGGTTTAAATACAACATGCCCGATTTAAATGCAGCCGTCGGAATTGCACAGTTTGAAAAGGCTGATGCATACAGAGAGCAGAGGCAACGTTGTGCCCTGATGTATTATAAAAAATTAAGCAATATATCGTGCCTTGATTTACCTGTTTGCAAAGGTGCACTCCAGGATCATGCCTGGCACCTTTTTCCGGTCATAATAAAACCCGAAGCACCGGTTTCCAGAAATCGGTTTATTGAGTTAATGGCTGAAAAAGGCATAGGCACTTCGGTTCATTACAAACCACTCTACCGAATGACCTACTACCGGCAAAAATACAACCTCGACGAAAAGGATTTTCCAAATGCGGAACGAATCTGGAAGGGTACAGTTTCGCTTCCCATTTATCCCGGACTTACAAATACCGAATTGAATTATATATGTTCTACTATCAAATGCATATTAACCCCTTGAACAGTAGGTAAATAGTAAAAAAGCACTTTTATACAAACCTTATGGATGGTAATAACAAAATATGTAACTTTTGTGATGTAGCAAAACCAGAACTAAGCAACCGGAGACCATGGTATATTCAACTATTAAAAGTGAACCCAAATAAGTTATTTACACTCCGGCACAGAATAAAATACAGGTGGTACCGGCTTATAAATGGGAAAAAGGTAAATACAACAGTTGACTTTGCAGATACCCTGCAACCGGGCGATTGGGTGGAAGTGCGTTCAATGCGGGAAATTGCTGCTACATTAAATAATCAAGGCAAGTACGATGGCCTCTATTTTATGCCCGAAATGGAAAAATTCTGTGGGAAAAAATATAAAATTGTAAAGAAAGCAGTCAAAATAAAGCTTGAATCGAACGGGCAGTTGCGGACATTAAAACAGCCCGGATACTTTTTGGAAGGGGTTTATTGCGACGGATCCTTTCAGGGAGGCTGCGACCGTTCGTGTTTTCATTTTTGGAGGGAAGCATGGTTAAAAAAATCTACACTGTAAGATTTGCTCCTTTGAAGGTACTTCCTGAGGCGGCAAATCCCGATATTTTCGAATTAGCAACAATCATTATTGCATAATTGTCCGTATCGCAAGAGGTATTATGAAAATCCTGGAAACAGGATTTTTTTTTTATAACAAAATCGACCTTAATGCATAAACGAACGGCAGGGGTTTTATTTTTGGATGGGTTGCCTGGGAAACGAAATGCTTTACTTCATAACCTCCTGTTTTTTTTTAAAGGTTTCATATAAAACGGAGGTGCGGGCATCGTAAGGGGAAGAATCTGATGCACATCAGGCGCTTTTTTTTTAAAATACCTTTTAGTATAATGAAATTATTGTTTTCCAACTATTTATTTACTATTTTGGAAAACTTTTGATTTTAATGATCGCGATGTTTTGAAGTGATTAAGTTTTATCATAATAATATAAAAGGAGGCTAATCTATATATTAGATATTTTTGCTATGTTAGCAGATAATTTAATGACTATGAGGAGAACTTGCATAACACATAAATTATGAGGGAGGATATAAAACTGAAGACTGATTTGAATTGTGTGGGTTGTGCCAGGCAGCTCGATGATTGTGAAAAAACCCTTGACTGCTGTTGCAAAAACTGCTTCAAAGACGGGGACATAAATCTTTTAAAATCCCTGGGGGTTGACGAGCTTGAATTTTTGGTAGATGGGAAACAGCAAATTATTTACAAACCCGGCGAAAATATTATCAAACAGAATACCAGTTCAACCTATGTGGTGTGTTTACGTAAAGGGCTGGCAAAAGTATATGTAGAAGGGGTAAAGGGAAAGTCTCTGATCGTCAGGCTGGTTGGCCAGCATGATTTTATATCGGGCGGCGATCTGTTTAATGGAAACGTTCAGCAGTTTACAATTTCAGCCGTTACCGAAGTACAATGCTGCCTGATTTCTTCTTCCAAACTAACCCAGTTGTTTATCGAAAACAACCGGTTTGCTGTTGAATTGTTACGCAACCATTCCAGGCAAAATACAAGCCTTCTGAATAAACTGGTAATTCTTACCCAAAAATATATGCCCGGCCGTGTTGCCGATACATTGTTGTACCTGAAGAATTCAATATTTCGTACAAATCCCTTTTCAGTACCCCTTACCCGGCAGGATCTTGCCGATATGTCGAATATGACCAAGGAAAGCCTTGTGCGGATTCTCCAACAATTTAAATCATCGGGCCTTATTAAAATCAGAGGCAACAGCATCGAAATAATTAATGAAAGCGGTCTTCAGGAGATCAGCAAAAACGGATAAATTGACATATATCAATAAAACGGTTATCATAGATCAATCCTAATAAACGTATATATCACCGCATTGCCCCACTTCTCAAATTATTTACTTTTTATTTTTACGCAAATATTTATTCGAGTTTTAAGTACAAACTACTAAACTGATCATGTTATGCGATATGTATCTTTCTTTAAATTTGTTTTGAGTGGGTTTTTATTCGTTTTCCTTGCTGCATCGTGTGTTAAGGAAGGGCCGATGGGACTGCCCGGAGAGCCCGGAGTAGATGGAGTTGACGGAGTGGATGGAGTGAACGGAGAAGTTGCCTGTATGGCTTGCCATTCAAGCACAAGTATAAAATCAATTCAGGCTCAGTTTGCCATGTCGTTGCACAATGCAGGTCCTAATGTTGATTATCCTGGCAGCAGGGCAGATTGTGCAGAATGTCATTCACATGAAGGGTTTGTTCAGTATG
>OBJA01000411.1_pt1 | contig 38252 bp, 26 predicted proteins | sample 1519751 | NCBI WGS metagenome assembly OBJA01 (sample SAMEA3881238, study PRJEB22517) | soil metagenome | biome: lake sediment; feature: soda lake sediment; material: sediment, water from around vicinity | place: India | collected 2013-12-23 | depth 3 m
AGACACCTCTCAAACCTTTAATAACTGGTGGAAATGACAAAAAAAGGGCTGCACCAAAAGATGCAGCCCGAGATGATTTTCATTTGGGTTCTCTAAAAATCACAAACATTGGATCCCAGATCTATATATGTTGTATTGTTGTCGATGAAGTTGCCGATGCTCTCTACTAGTCCTTTATACACCTTACAGAAAACCCGCTACCTTTATTGTTTCCGATAGCTTTCAGTTCTCCGCTGTCATGTACTATATTATAGCAATATGCCGATGAGGCAGAGTAACCTGTAGCCGACCACCAGAGCGCGTATTCTCCCATCCCCTGAAATGCGCCGGTGCCTGCTGCGCGGGACCCGCCAGGAAGAGCTGTAAAGCCGGTCTCATTTGTTGCATTGGTGTTGGGGGCGTCCCAGTGCAGAAATCCTGTCTCCTTAAGCTTTCCACCGGTAAGGGAGTCGTTGCCAAGGTAGGTAATCAGTGCTGCCCATTCAGCCTGTGTGGGGACGTGCCAGCCATTTGGGCAGAGATTACCGGTTTCAACAGTAAACCACTTATATAACGCTCCGTAATTACCACTGAAAGTTGCGGAGTCATTGTCATACCAGCAGTAGGCGGGAGTGAACTGAATCCCCCAGATTGCAGGGTCAACAACATGTGGTATAGAAGTGCCATCTTTATACTTGTTAGTCCTCAGGTTCTCTGCCATCCACGTCTGTGTGCCTATAGTCACAACCGAGTAGTGCTGGTTGTTCATGTCAACACAGGAGACAAATTCGAAATTCACACTCTGGCTTTGTGTAGGCACAAGTGTGACAATTCTTGAGTAGTTTCCTGATATTCCTTTAAACATCATCAGGTCATCCGGTTCGTAAGCCAGGTGTACCTGGTTCAGAACTCCTGACATTCTGCCATAATAGGAATCTCCATTATTCTTTCCGGAATAAACCAAAGCAGGTTTCTGTACAGATTCTCCAACAGAAACCAGTTTACCGCTCTGCTTTTTACCCCCTGCCTGAATCATCACAAAATAGAGCCCTGAGTTGAGACCTTCTATTGTGAAAGAGTGCTCTCCCTGCGGCAATAAAGCATTCTCGCTCACCATCAGTTTGCCGGCAAGATCATAAATATCCAGCACCACCTGACCGGATATAGGATTATGAAACCTTATTGTTGCTTGCTTTTCAGTAGGGTTTGGAAAGATGGAAAGAGGTCCGATATCTTTCACTGCATTATTAATACTACTGGTATTGACCAGCAAAAGAGTGTCAGCACCTCCCATTGTAAAGGTGGTGTCCTGAGTAAGGTTCCATACCTGCACAGAGGAGACAGAACTACTAAGCCCGGAGCCTGTGAATGTTATCTGATAGGTCTGTGCAAAAGTTTGTGAGAATGCCAACAGGCATGCCAAAAGAAATATCTGTGTTCTCATAACAAATTATTTTAATATTAACAATATCATAATAAGAGGCACAATATACATAAATAATTCAGCAAAAACAAATATTTATCAATACGTCTGAAACTGAAACCTGATATAATTTATCCGGCAACAAGGCCTTACAAATCTATTTCAACAGAACAAACTTCTCACTGATGGTTCTGTCATTGCCTGTTAAGCTCAGGTAATACAACCCGTCCGGCAGATGCGAGAGGGCAAGAGTAATCTGTTCATTATCACTGATAACAGGCAGTGATGACCTGAAAACAAGCCGGCCATCACGAGAAAACACCTCTGCAACATAGATTCCTTTGCGAAAGTTAGCCAACTCCAGTTCAAGGTAACCGCCGGAAGGATTTGGAAATATCCTCATCTGCGGTTCACTGAAGGTTTCGTCCAAACCGGGGTTTTGCGTGAAATTGATATTTATGGTGTCGCTACTCGCTCATCTTCTGATAAGCATCGTTTATCAGCGCTTCGAGCGTTGGCTCATGCTCTGTTGTCATCGATTTGTAGTATAAGGGTATTGCCTCCTCATATCTGCCTAACATTACATAGGTCATGCCCAGGCCTCTTAACCCCCCCCTGTTCATCGGGTATATCCTCAAAGCCTCCTCAAAAATTTCTGCTGCCTTTTCGTAGTTTTCCATCATATACTCAACAGTGGCAAGATCTATAAGAACAGGCACAGAAAACGGATTATGGCGCAACGCAAGTTCCAGGTCTTCCTTTGCTTCACGATATCTCTGAAGCCTCATATTTGCATTCCCCCGGTACCAGTACATCGGATTGTTGGTTGGATCCAGTGATGCTCTGCGGTTATAGCCGATATCCACTGCCCTTACAACAATTTCCCACTGCCCTTGAACATGTGCATTGTGTGCATGTTTTGTGTAAACTTCAGCTCTTATCATCTTATGGAGTGCATTTACGGAAAACAACAGGATTATTGCCATACCAGCAAGTAAAAGACGTCTGTGTTTCTTTTGTTCAGGGGATTTCCTGTCTGCAGATGAGTGAAATGCCCACAGAATTACTGAAGCGTAAAACATCAGAAAAACCTGCAGATCAACTCTCTCATAAGGGAATGCAAACAGTGCATCAACACAGTATCCTGCAACACCAGCAATCATAAAAATCACCAACAGTTTATTGGCAGCAGGGATGCTGCGGGAAAGTGCTTTTAACGCCAACACCAATAGGGATATGAAAAAACCAATAAAGAACAGAAAACCAGGCAGTCCTTTTTCTGAAAGTACCCATAGAAAGTCGTTATGTGGCCGGCGCCAGTTATGATAATAATACTCTGTTGGATCAGGCTGATAGTAATCCGGTGCATGTATTTTCCAATTGCCTGCTCCTACTCCAAGGAGCGGATGGTCGAGAAACATCTCAATAGTCCTTGACCATATTTCCAGCCTTTTGACACGATTGGGAGAGGAGGTTTCAAATACTGATGCAAGCCTCTTACCTACCTGCTCAATTCTTTCTACACCTCTTTCCTGATATGCCTCTCCGGTCTCCTCTGTATCTTGAGGCTGGTCAGTCTCTGCTTCTCCACCGGCAGATTGTTCCTGGTCTGTCTCATGAGCCTGTTTCAGCTCATGAGGTATCTGTACCTCGCGAACCATATGTGTATAAAGCGGATTCCGCACTGAATAGTTAATTATCAACGATGCTGTTGTGAATGCTACAATAACTATTACGACTATGGCAATAAGATTCTTCTTCAGCTCCGGCGTCTTAATCTTTGCCATTATACCACGAAACAGGTAGCCCAGGAATGCGCTCACCAAAATAAAAGCAATAAGGCCAATCCATATAGATCTTGTCTGAACAAGTATCAATAAATTAATGCTGAGAAACATTGCCATTCCGGTTAGTATTCTTTGCGGCATTCTGGCTGTGAGTAACGAATAGCACAGCAGTGGTAATGCCATATATAAAATCCCGGACAAGACATTTTTATGTGACCATAGACCATTGATTTTGTACAAGGCATTGAGTTCGGTTTGACGGAATGCATGAGTAAAATACTGACTGAGGCCAACGAGGGATAATACTATAGTCATAAGGATTGCAGAGACCAGAAAGGGATTAATCTTACCCGACCTGATCAGTAGTCCTGCCGTTAATATAAGAAAAAAGAGTGAGAGCGTCACCTTCATTATATCAAACAGCCCCTCTTGCGGGTTAATGGCAACTGTAAGGGATAATACCGAAACAATCACAAACCCGGCCCAGAGAAGGACAGGCGATTGCTTCAGAAGAGACATCTGAGGGATCCGGAACTTGTTAAAACCCAAAAACATCAGAATGAATACTAATAAAAGAATTGCCAGCACCATCAGTTTAGGTAACAGTGTGACGTCCACTGCGGGTTTATAGTAAAATATGGGCAAGAATGCCAGGCTTGCAAGTGCATAAAACCATACTGCCAGGGCGGGAACCTTAAATTCCGGTTTTTTAACTGTCTTAGATTTCCCTGTTGTCTTCTCCTTTGCCATTATGATAAATTTTTTTGTTCAGTTGTTTTAAATATTCCTCTTTTCCTTTTACCATACTCAGGTTTATTGAAGTAAAGCTGTCTTAAAAGAGCAATGTAAAAGTTCAGACAGAAGAGCCCTTTCAGAGTTAACAAAATGTTGCCACCGGTTCTCAGAGATGCCTTTATCCATCTGTTCAGGATAATACCGGCGACGATTCTTCTGTAATAACGAGAAGAGTCTGCAAGTGCTGCAGAAATCCGTAACAACCATCTGTGTGTTCTTCTCAGGCCTTTGGCAGATAGCGTAACCGTCGTCTCCTTCAGCTTCAGATGCACCTCCAGTTCTTCATCAACAGCACTAACTCCTATATCCGTTAATATATTAAGGTATACTATCCTGTCGTTCAAGATCCTCGCATCCTTGTCCGTGCTCATGATACTGGCAGGATGATGCCGGTAGTAAGTGAGATAATCGGGCATAATATAACCGCGGCTAATCTGAAGCAATTTCCACCACAGAAGGTAGTCCTCCCCTATCTCCAGTCCGGCCGGAAACCGAAAATCAATATCAACAAGCAGTTGCCTGCGGAAAACGACCGAAGAGGTGACAAAACAGTTACGAAACACCATCCACGGCAGCAATCTTTCATGTTTAACTGTCAACTTCCATCTTGCGGTTTCTTCTCCCGACTCATCAATAATGATAACAGATGTCCCTACAATACCATACTCAGGGTGCGAATCAAGAAAACTGATCTGCCTTGCATACTTCTCCGGATGAGCAACATCATCGGAATCAAAGAATGAGACAAGCTCACCCCGGGCATTGTCAATGCCGATGTTTCTGCTGTATGCGACACCCTTGTTGGTGCCGTTGCTGATAATCTGTATACGTTCATCAGGATAATGGCCTATGATATCACCTGTATCATCTGTTGAACCATCATCAATAATAATAAGTTCGAAGTTGCCGTAAGTCTGGTTCAATAAAGAATCAACAGCCGCTCTGATATAGCGGCCGCTGTTATATGCGGGCATTATGATACTTAACCGGACTTCAGACATTGTTACGGCATCAAAATATTCGTCAGCTAAATTATTACATTTATCATCATATATGGAATTTATCCCAGAGTATTTCAACACCTGATATGAAAAGAGTTATTGTTAGATGATATTCTGTTTGATTATCATCAAAGATGATTTGTATTAACAGATTCAAACATCCTGATATAATGCTCAACCGCACTATTAGCACTAAAGAACTGTGCTCTCTCCATTAACAGCTGCTTGTCATGCTTCTTTTTCAGAGCATTAATAATTTCCTTTGCCAATTTATCAACTTCACCAACAGGCACAAGTGTTCCCCATTTGCCGTAATCCAGAATCTCTTCAGGGCCACTGTTACATTGCGATGCAACAACCGGGCAACCACAAGCCATTGCCTCAATGAGCACACCAGGCAAGCCTTCATTCTGTGATGATAGCACAAACAAGCTGCTTTTTGCCATATATGAGAATGGATTCTCCTGATAGCCGGCAAATCTTACCTTGCTTGTCAGATTCAATCTGTTTACAAGTGCCATAAGGTTTTCCTTTTCTGCCCCATTTCCCAGAATAATTAGTCTCGCCGGAATATTTTCATTTACTCTTGCAACAGCTTGAATCAGCACCTCGAATCTCTTTTGTGGATGAAGCCTGCCAACACTTAGAATCACCGGAATATCCGAATTAAACCAATCATCATCCTTTGTGTACTCTGTACTTCTATCTACGATATTTGGAGTTACTACAGGATTGTAAATCACTGTAATGCAATCTGATAAAACGCCAAACGACTGCACAAGGTCATTTTTTACCCCTTTTGATACCGCAACAATTTTATCTGCCTTCGGATAAAGAAACCTTACGGCTGAAGCATAATTCCGATGCCAATTAATTTTATAATACAAAGGGAAATATGTTGTAAGATGATTTCTCACTGAGATGATGCATTTCACACTATTTCCGGACAAATATTTCGCTATGATAAGTCTGAAATTCTGCTCCTCAAGACCGGTAATGATAGTCTGTGGCTTTACTGTTTTGATATACCTGATAAGATTTGTTGTAATTTCAGATGTAAACCGGCTGTATTTTAATCTAGTGAGAAAATAAAAATAAAGCCTGGCAGACTTCCTGTTGTACTTGAATTTGATGAAATCCCTAATCATAATTCGTATTGTAATGTAGAGATGTTCTGATCGCGTAATTGATAAACAGAAGCATAACAGCTTAACAAATGGCTTCTTAATACTTGTCTTAATCCTGCTCCTTCTTTGTTGTTGAGGCATTTTTTCAACGACTAAGGTTGCAGAACTCTCTTCAGACAAAATAAGGGTTGTTACTTTTTCCGGCACCCTGTACAGAAGCTCCCCCGCATCATTTTCAAGAAGAAGGTCAATATCATACCCTTTCTTTACAAGCTCTTCCATTAGGTTGAGCATCATTCTCTCAACTCCACCCCCAAGCAAATCCCTCAGATATATGGCGATTTTTTGCTGCATCTGAAATATTATTCAATAATTATATGATTGCCATTATTCTTCACTGGAATATTCCCTGTGGATAGACTTACCGGGAGTCCTGATAATAGTCCATCCCACATATCATATATTCGTCCAGGTGAAAACTGACTGATATACTCTCTTCCGTTTTTACCAAATTCTATTCGCTTATCATCCTCCCGTATGAGTAACTCCAACTTATCAGCAAAATCATCAGGTGAATTCTTTGAAATCAATCCGCAATTTCCGTTTCTGACTATAATGGCATTACTGAAACACTCCTCAGTGACAATGCATGGCAACTCATTGGCAATGGCTTCGCTCAAAGCTCTGGAAAATCCTTCATATAATGATGGCATAGCAAAGATTGCCGCATCACGATATTGATGATGGATCTGCTTATCCGGAGGGTTAAGCTTAACCTGATTACCCATACCCAATGAAATAACCAATCGATCAAGTTCTTCCTTTAAACCAAGATCCTCTCCAAAAATCTCGATAGACCAATCGGTGAACTTATGACATATTTTAAAGAAAGCTTTTATCAACAATTGATGATTCTTTTGATATCGGTATCCACCAACAGACAAAATAACTTTCCTTCTACTGCTATGATCAATATTTAATGCATCATTAAAAGCTACCGGATTGGGTATGACTATAGTTTTGGAATGATGTTCGGGAAGGAAATACGACCTGAATTCTTCAATCTGAATGAGATTATATGCCGAATTATCAACCGCCTTGTATATCAGTTTTCTGAAAAAGGGATCAGAATAGGGGAACCTTTTAAAAGGATCATTTCTGTTTGCAATGATATGATGGATAGGATAACCGTTCAATACCTGATCAATCAAGATATAAACATGCTGCATGAATGAAATAACAACATCAGGCCTCTGCTGTACCAGGTTCTTACGCCAAAGTTTTATTTCCTTATGGTTCTCCTCAATCCATCTGGTAAATTTATCATCATAGGCCTGATTTACTTTGTTGGTTTTACTTAAAAAGCCTGATAATCTACCAAATAGTTGTTTTATCGGGCCTAAGTTGACAAACAGCCTGAATATGAGTATTTTCAGTACAAATATGTTCTCTTTGCAGCTAAGATCAATGAATCTTTTCTTCGAAAGATTGATAATGTCAGAATTAGTCTGTGTTACAGATTCCCTGTTTAAGTAAAAAGTTACCAGCTTGACATTCTTGTGTAAAGGATAGAAAATGTTATCAGATTCACTATGCCGGATTTCCCGGTTTATTATTGCAACATTATATCCTCTGCTTATCAACTCATTGGCTAATTCACTTGCTGATCGTTCTGCTCCGCCAACATACTTCAACAATCCTGTTATGCAAATCGCTACTTTCATGGACATGCCCTCATATATTTTAAAAACGTCTCAGGATGTGGGATAACTTTCGTTTAACATTTTTCATAAAAGTAACCAGCCTGTTTGTTTTTCCTGAATGAGTCCGTTTGAATTCTTCATCTGTAGGATCTGATACAGTATTATTTGTAGCATTTAAGCTTCTGTTGATACTTTCAAAGTTCATTACCCCGGCTATCGTAAGGACGCTCAACTTTGAGGAAAATGAAATCTGTTTTAAAAGTTCTAAATCCCTGGCTGAAAATTTCAAGTACTTTCTGAAGATTTCAGGCTCCTTCCATTTCTTTATAATTCTTTCAACCCAGCAATAATCAACTTCATTAGCAGAAAGTTCAGGCTTTTCATTTAGATTCAGTTTCTGGAATTCCGCACTGTAGTTTTGCTGATCAGCATCAATTGCCACCTCGCCTGGATGGTAAAGCCCGGCAACAAAACCATCAAGGCCTACTTTCAGATCAGGGTCTGTATCCATTCCATCCCTGAGCACTGAGATCAACAATTCGGATCTGTACAGGTGTTTGTGAGCCTGCACAAAGCACTTCCTGAAAATATCAGAATAATACTGTTCAAAATCATGCAACCCAAAAAGAAGAGGAACGCGTAAAAAGGGGAAGCCGAGTTCGTGCATTTTACTCAGTGTTTTTGTTTCAGGTCTGATGTTATTTTCTTTAGGAATAAATTCTAATCCTTTTTCGAGCAAAGCCGTTCTATACAGGTGAAATCCAGCCTCCCTTGGGCCACCAAAAAATTTATCCAACATGTATCCCTGGAGTTCAAATACATTTGAACTTTGTCCCTCCATAATATCAATAGCAGTAGATATACTATCAGTTCTGAGGAGAACATCAGCATCCACGCATAATGTCCACTTCAGGCCTTTCTTGATGCCGGCTTCGTAGGATTTAAATAAAGATGCGGAAAAAGGGACTTCCCTTATGATCACAATATTCTCCTCGCGCACTCCTTGTTGACGGATCAGCTTATAGCATGCTTTCTCTGTACGCTCACCAACTGTTCGGATAATAACCAGGACATCAGAGATATCTTTTACTAAATTCATTTAGTATATTCAGCTACATTCACTTATATTATTTTCCAATCAAAATCGGATATAAAAGTACAATAAATATATACAATGCATATTTGCACGTGTAAAACAAATACTTCAAGCAAGAGGTTGATATGGCATTCGAAATTCTCAACATCATACAAACTATTCTCTATCGGAATAAAACAACAACAACATTGTGTACATGAGCTCAGGGCCTCCGGTGATTGATTCATAATGATTATGCCGGTTTGTCGCTTTAGGTAAGGCAGACGTATTATCAAAGAACAGTTCCATTGCTAATCCAGAAAGATAGAACGCCCTGACCCGATAGCTCTCCTCTGGTTTCAGACTATAGCAGTTCAGCATCAGCATTATTGCATCAGCGAACACCTGGGGTTTTAATAATTGTGAGGTATCTGGTTCACTCCTGAGATATAAATCTCCGGTTTGAAGGATCATTCCCCTATAGATTTCTGCTGAAACAGAATCATAATTCTCAAGCGTTTTCAATCTTCTGAAACACCTCTTTGCAATAAAGCTATGAGTGAGATATCCGTAACCGCTTTCCCAAAATTCACTGTAGGGTTTATTTGAAGAGCGTGATATCGGGGTGCCATTTATTGCATCCAATGTTAATGCAAAGCTCCACCCTTCAGATAATTGATGAGGGGTCCTGAAAAAATCACGATCAAGCGTGGATGCAAAATTTATGATGCGGTTACGGAGTACGGAACTGTCCATTTTGCTTGCAGCATATCCCAGGCAACGGGCAAGTTCAAGGTTACTGTCGGCCCATATATAGTCTGCTCCTCTGAATGCAGGAACGAAACCCGCTGGGGTCATGTTTCTGTTCTTCTCCATCCTGTTAAGCAGAACCTCAATAGCTGTCAGAAGACTTTGGCGAGCAGGCCAGTTTTCATTCTCAGGCCTGGCGAAAGCATCTGCCCAAACCTCTATCATTTGTCCGGCATAACGCGGATAATCAGCTCCTTTCTGAGGATTATGGTATGACCAACCTGCATGTCTGGAGAAATCTCCTGTTTGCGTACATGCTATCTGGTTTCGCCACAACCCGATAGCATATTTATATGAGGATTTCGGTGCAAGATTATAGACCTGATCCCACAATGGCCACTCTTCAGCTTCATGGTAAGCAGCTTCAGCAAATCCTAATGTGTCCGTCAGAAAATCCCAGTAAATATGCTCTCCCCATGCCATCAAGCCTGTTTCCGGACTCTGACAATTAATGAAGAAATATTTCAATGCATCATTAGCAGCATCACTGAACCCGGCTTCTCCGGTGATCTCTCCAAGCAGGTAAAGTAAAGAATAAAGATATTTGTCATGCAGCGGATTAGAACCGGTGATGCTTCTGTCACCCCTCCTTACATCCGGAATATCAATAAGCATTATTGACGGGTCAATCTTCAAAGTTCTTCTGTTCAGTGCAGATGCAAATAATGGAGAATGCTTCATCCCGTAAACATCCCGGCCGCTATTGATCATTGCTGTTGTATAATTCATCACACAAGAGTAGATACGGCTTTTCGTAACTTCAGGATCATCATAGGTTCTTGGCTTCTCCCGGCAGGATATCAATATGCACAACAAAATGAGAATCAAATGATTCAGATATTGTGGCTGGATTTTTCTTAAGATTTTTGCAAACTTCGTCATTCTTAATGAATTAGCTCTGATATGATGAAGGATCATTCAGAACCTTCACGTTAACGGAATAATATTGTTATCATAGTTCGAAAATCGGCCTTCAAATTTATCAATAATGAATTTTGTTTCATAAATCACAGGAGCAACTCCTATGTATCTATCTCTCACAACCTTGAATTCAATAATATTTCTGACTCCATAAATGATATCCGCTCTTTCTGTAATACCTGTTTTATACATCTGGAATGACAAAGAGTATTTACCACTATTCAGCAACAAACCTGGAATCAGGATTCTGATCTTCTGAACGCCTTTAGAGTTGTGGATAGGTTTATCTCTCAGATCAGACTGCGCAACAATCTTTTGATCAATATCACTAATAAAAAGTATCAGATTGAAGTTTTCAACCAAAGGGTCAACTTTAACCAAACATTCAGCAACAACAGGTTCAATAACATCAACATCAATACTGCCTTTTTCATAACTTGAATCAGGAGATAAACCCACTGTAGCCATATTATTTTCATTTCCAAATGAGAAGGAGAGCATCTGAGCCAATTGATTTCCTTCAACACTTAATTTTCCTCCTTTAATGAAGCTAAAATATGCATCGAAGACCTCTGCAAGGTTATAAGAAATAATCTCTGTTCTGCCATTTCTTAAAAGCAGGACTCTGTTGGTAACCTTTGCAATCTGTGCAATCGAGTGGCTTACAAAAACGATTGTACATTTGTTCAGCAATTCATAGATCAGGTTGTAACATTTTATCCTGAACTGGGCATCACCTACCGCAAGCACCTCATCTATCAGCAGCACATCCGGTTCCATCTGGGAAGCAACTGCAAATCCCAGTCTCACCTTCATACCGGAACTGTAGTTCTGAACCGGAGTGTCAATAAAATCACCTATTTCAGAGAAACCCACAATGTCATCAAACTTTTTATCAATCTCTCTTTTTGTAAAGCCAAGCACTACTCCATTATTATATATGTTCTCGCGTCCGGTAAGAATAGGGTTGAATCCGGTTCCAAGTTCGATTATTGCTCCCACACGTCCTCTGATAGTTATACTTCCTTTATCCGGTTTGATAAGTCCATTTATCATTTTCAGCAAGGTGCTTTTACCTGCTCCGTTGGGTCCTATCAGGCCAAGACACTCCCCACGACGAAGTTCAAAGCTAAGATCATCAACTGCCCAGAATTCATTCCTCCTTAACTCAGAACTATTACGCCTTCCTGTTAACTCATTTCCAATATCCTGAATCCCATACCAAAGGGACCGCTTCAGACTACGGCAAAACTTTTTACTTACATGATCAACTGATAAGAGAATATCTTCAGACATATTATTTTGATTTATCATCATATTTTCAAGAACCAATCCTTTCAATAATCATCGGCATAGAGATTCGGTAAACAATGACGCCAATAAACAACAGTAGAGTGAATACTCCAGCATATACCCAGAAAAGAGACATATCAACAGGTGGCTGAGCAGTCAACCAATTGCGGGTTTGTGGGATAAGAACTGCCATTGGATTGAATTTCATCAATATGGAAAAGAAACCGGATTGAGGAGCAGGATAAATGATCGGAGTAAGGTACATCAGAAATGGCATGGCCACAGAGAGTGCTCGTTGTACATCACTGAAAAGCACTGCAACCGGAATAAGTATCAGACCTATTGAGTAGCCGGTAATTACAATTGCCAATATCCCTGCAGGAACCATCAGAATGCCGGTTATTGAAACCTCCTGTTTAAAAAAAAGTAGCATTATTATAATTAAACCGCTTTTAATCAGAATATTGAAAACCATCTCATAAATGCCGGAAAGCAGCAAACCCTCCTTTGGAATATTTATCTTTGTGAGCATAGACTTGTTATTGTTAACTGAATTTACAGGCGTATGAATAGATTCGCTGAAAATTTGCCAAAGAAGTGTTCCGATAAATGCAAATACAGGATATGAAATACCAGGTTCACTGATTTTCATAACCCCATGGCTTTTCAAAAAAATCCAAAGTGTTGCAGTTGCAAGCGGTGGTAAAAGTGCCCACCCAAAGCCGAATACCGATTGCCGGTACATGGCTTTGATATTCCTTTTAAACAACCGTATCCCAAGTTCATGTGATTTGGGAAAATCATCGATAATTCCCCTGATATGATCTTGTAATGATCTGCTTGTATTACCGGAGGTGTATATAGTTATCTTCACCATTTTGCAGTTTGTGGGTTTGTGGCTTTTGTCGCGATTCCCAAAAGTTGCACTTGAAAACCGCATTCAAATATCAGAAAAAATCCGATATATTTTGATCTGTTTTGATTCATGCATGAATTCCAACTTTCATCAAATAATAATATTGTGAATAGCTTATCTGAGACTTGCATAATCACCAAATCCTCCAATAAAATTTTCGCATTGTATAACAATTTATCATCAATTACCGGTATTATTGCAAAATAACACATGAAACAATGACTTCCCTGGCAACATTATTAGTATCTTTCAGCCCCAAAACCTAAAATGATCTTATGTCACTGTGATAAAACCCAAAGCCGACATATCTGTAGTTGCAGCAAATTACAACAACGGCCAATTTCTGGCTGAATTTATTGAAAGCGTGCTGCAATCAACCGTTACTCCATCCGAATTGATTATTATTGACGATGGTTCAACCGACAATTCTGTTGAGATAATAAAATCTTACCTGCATCACGGTTTTATTAAGCTGGTCAGGTTTGACACAAACCTCGGGTTTGCCCATGCTTTGAACAAAGGGCTTGAAGTATCCACCGGCAAATACATTGCGCGCATTGATCCGGACGACATAGTTCTCCCCGACAGGTTTGAGAAACAGTATAATTTTCTGGAGGAACATCCAGAGGTAGATCTCGTCGGTGGCAATGTAGTATATTTCAACAACAGGACCGGCCAGGAGATTACCAGGTCAAACTTTCCGGCAAAGCATAAGGAGATACTTGCAGCATTCCGGTCAGGCGATCATGGGGTTCAACATCCTACAGTTATGGCGAGGGCTGAGGTTTACAAAAGGTATCGCTACAATCAGGCTGTCTATCCTGCTGAAGATTATGACATCTTTTCCAGAATGATCAATGATGGTTGCAGGTTTGCCAATCTTGGTATCACGCTGAACAAGATGCGTGTACATCCGGCAAGTGTCTCCGACAACATAAGATACAGCACTATTGAGCAAACTTTTGCGATCAGAGATGAGGTTTTCGGCGGCAAAACCGGTAAATTCAGGAAAATGGCATATTACCGCTGCATCACAAATTATCGCAGCTACCTCTCTGAAACAAACGATCTGCTCAAACTGATGCATATTACGCTTGCAACTCTGTTTATGCCCAGTAAAGCCGTACGGAAGATATTAGCCGAACCCCATATCGCTGTTAATCTTTCAATCTACCTGTTTATATTCCTTTTCCTTGCAGACTCGATTGTTCATCAGTTCCTGGATATTCCTGTCTTGATAGCAGGAGGATTGATCCTGCTCTTCTATCATTTGTTACTAATGAAACGTTACAGAATCATTAACAAAGAGACTGTTTTCGCTTTTTCCGCATTCATTATTATCGCTATAACAAACAACATTATTCACGGCTTTCATACAAAAAACATTTCTGACCTCTTCTTTATCCTGATACTTTTCAGCAGTTTCATTCTCTACAGGCAATTCCCGGCTGCGCTTTCAATGAAAATGATCTGGATACTCTTTACATGTTGCCTCATCCTCATCACACCCTCATTCTTTGGCGAAAATCACTGGCAATCTGTCATATATCAGGATTCAACAGGAGATGACTTCATGCGTGTGCATCACAGGGGATTCTTCAGAATTCCACATCTCGGTGCTTATATCTTTGGCTTCCTGAGCCTTTTATTCATATTCAGGTATGGCGGAACAAAGCAACTCTGGCACCTTGCACTTGCCGCAATTTCTGTTGTTTTGTGTATCTATACCGGTACCCGGTCGTTTATTTTTGCAGTAGCATTGGCATCTCTCGTTGTGCTGGTGATCAGGAGAATGTGGAAGATTCTGCTTGTTGGCACCGTTGCTGTTGCTGCCATCATCTGGTACCGGTATGAGCTTGTTGAATTGACCAAAGAGACCTTTCTGCTTCAGTATTTCTGGCTCCTGACAAATCCTTTGGCCGACCTGGAGCAGTTCCCAAGGTATGTGATCTGGACATCCTGGCTGACTGAGATGAAAGAATTCTCAGTTTTGGATTACCTGACAGGCAGATCATTTTACAGCTCAATAGAAGCCAATAAAGCAAATATTGCAGTTCCTGTTAAAGACATCTGGTTTCACAACGACTTTCTCAGCATTGTTTACTCTTATGGATTGATCGGATTCACAATATACATCGGCTTTTTTGTCAAAATCTTCAAGCAATTCAGAGCTATACTCCGCAGAAATTCTGTTATTCAAATCTACTTCCTGACGATGATTTTTTGTGCTATCCTGAATGGTTTCTATTACTATTACCCCTTTTTCCTGCTGATCCCTTTTTTCATAATGATCAGAGAATCAAAACCGGAAGGAAAGATGGTTAGTCAATCAGGCTGATTTCTTATTACGTGTCCTTTCTTTCAGCAAACTTCTTATTCTGTTATTCTCAGAAATGGCAAATATCAAAGGTAATAGTATAATCCACAGAATACGCCCCTGATATCGGGGGTCAATCGCAGAAAGAGAGCTACAGATCAAAGCATTGGTTATTAGTGAAATTATTACAAAGGACGAAAACAACTTCAGCCGTGCAGAACAATTGAAGAAGAATATCAACATTATAATCAACAGTGAAACAAAGAATGTAATTCGTTGAACGATATTAAATTGCCAGGTTATTTCCTGAAGGTCGGATTTGTTCTGTTTAGATTCTCGGTATTCATTCTGATAAGCAGGATAAAAAGTAGTGAATACCGAATCAGGGAAATGTATGCTGCTGATCTCCGGAACCTGCATTACATCAAAATCAAAAAATTGAATGAAGGATGACTCAACTGACTTAAAGATGTAAGTTGCCAGATATTTTCGGGTAGTCAGAATATCAAATATAATTTCATTGAAGTCATCCTTGTTTGCATGCCAGCCACCGGTTTTGTATAACGGACTATAATCCACCCACATGAAATCCAGGGTGTGTGGTATGCTGTCTTTGTATTCACATATCTTATAGTGCTGATCAGGACATTTTTCGTCAAGATAATCTTTAAGGATACCAGCCTGATTAAACTTCGAAACCAGAAACACGTGCCCCCCAAGTCCAGTGGTGAAATTTCGTTCAAATACCCATTCGCCGGTTCTTGGAAAAAGGTAATGAACAGAACTGCTGAATAAAAAAGCCATTATGATTGCAGCCCATATGTAGATAAGCCTCGACCTAACTGACGATAATTCCTTGCGAAATTTCCGGAACAACATCATCAGAGAGGTTCCGGCTACTATTGATCCTATAATTATGAAATGCGAATTGTGCACAGTGAGGCTGAACATTAAGAAGCCAATAATTACCAGCAGGTCTCTCAGCTTGATCTTCTCTGCAAATATCAACAACCCTAAATTAAGCACAGCAACCGAAATAAATATATCAGGAAGCAAATAACTAACGTAAAATGAAATTGTTGAAAACATGCTGAGGATGATGATAGTCAGCAATAACAATATCTGACGATATTTGGTAATAATAACGTACTTAAAATAATACCAGATACTTAGTGACACTATAGCGCCCTGGACAAGTATCGTCAACCAGAGAGAATAATCGAGACTGGCTAGCCTCACAAACAAGCCGTACATTACAGGCCTGTCTTTAGGTATGTAGTACTGAAATGCAGGATAAATATAAACTGCAGAATCCCAGTGTATCAGAGGAAAGTTGTTGTAAAAACCGATGAAGCATAAAACCACTGTCGATAACATCAACAGAAAGATTGTCTGAATACGGGATCTGTATTTTTTTTTAGGACCTGGTTTTACCATTATAAAGAAAGCAGATAATTATTGATACTACATAAAATGCAGGACTTATTATAATATGAGGTTTATGTTTCCGCTCTACAAAGTTAACAAAGCAGGTAGAATTAAAAAGGTTCTTTACTTTTGATGAATCAAAAAAAATTATGGAACGGGGGAATAGTGATTGACAGGACAAATAGCAAAAGCAGGACGGCAGTAATTATTGGGGCAGGGCCAGCCGGAATCACTGCGGGATATGAGATTATTAAACACACTGACATTCAACCAATAGTTTTTGAAAGGTCGGATCAAATCGGAGGGTTATCACGAACAGAGGAAATTGATGGTCATCTTTTCGACATCGGTCCGCACCGGTTTTTTTCTAAAAGCCCACAAGTGCTGAATTGGTGGAATGAAATACTTCCGATACAGGCGCAGGAAAAACAAATCAATCCGGATGACAGCATGCAGGCTTTCACCAACATTACCGATCTTTCTCCTGATGAATCTGACAATGTGTTACTAATCATAAAGAGGGAAACAAGGATATTCTACAATGGTAAGTTCTTCAGCTATCCTGTTAAACTTGACCTGCAAACTATCAGAGGACTTGGGTTTAGAAAAACAATCAGAGCAGGGTTTAGGTATCTTGCCGCAGCCTGTATCAAAAGAGAGGAGGAAAACCTTGAAGACTTCTTTATCAACAGGTTTGGAAAAGACTTTTATCAGATGTTCTTCGAACATTACACCTGGAAAGTATGGGGCAAACACCCAAGAGAGCTTGCTGCCACCTGGGGCTCTCAAAGGGTAAAAAGAATATCCTTATCGGGCATTTTCAAGGAGATACTTCAGTCGAACAAATTGGCAAGAAAAATATGCAATAAGAGACAAACTCCTGAACGAAAGCTCATCGAAGAGTATTTTTACTTTCCGAAATTTGGGGCAGGCCATATGTGGAGGAGAGCTTCAGACAAGATTCAGGAGATGGGCGGAAAACTCTTCACCAACAGTGACGTAACAAGGATAAATATAGAAGGGAATAGGGTGTTATCAGTAAATATACACAACAATAGTGAGCCTGTTGAGTGTGATTTCCTATTCTCATCGATGCCCATACCCGCATTGATAAATGCACTGAGCGGAATTGAGGTTCCTGCAGAGGTGAAAGAGATAGCTGATAATCTTCCGTTCAGGGATTATATCACAACAGGTATTTTGCTGGAAAAACTTGAAATTACAGATAATTCAACCAGAAAAACAATCAACAATCAATTCACAGACAACTGGATCTATATACAGGATAAGAGTGTCAGAGTTGGAAGGATATACTTCATGAATAATTTCTCGCCATACATGGTGAGAGATAAGAGTAAGATTCTCATTGGTGCGGAATATTTTTGCACCGAAGGTGATGATCTGTGGAAGATGAACGAAACAGACTTTATTAAGATGACAATCATGGAGCTTGAGAAGATTGGTATCCTGAAACCGGAAAATGTTTACAAGGCTTTTCAGATCAAAGAAAAGAAAGCATATCCTGCATACTACGGTAGTTATAATGAATTGAATAAAGTGATATCATTTCTGAACCGCATTGAAAATCTCTATTGCATCGGAAGGAACGGTCAGCATCGCTATAATAACATGGATCATTCGATGCTTACTTCGGTTGAAGCGGTAAAACACATGATATCAGAAGAGAAGTGTGACAAGGAACAAATCTGGAGTGTCAATGCTGATTCTGAATATCAGGAATAGACACGGGCATGCTTAAAGTTATTTTATCAGGATGAACGCCAGAAAACAGTATTATCTGCCGGAGTTCATTTTATACAAAGATAAATTTTCTCATAAGGGTCAAACCCGAATCTGATGATCTCTTCCTGATGGAAAGATTTCACGAAGTCGAATTCAAGAACATTAAAGCCGGCGCCCTCAATTCTGCTTTTATAGTCTCTTCCATATTTCCTCAGGTGGTCGCTTTGCCCGAAAAGCCTCTCTTTCTCCTCAGGTGAGCTGACAGAGGGGTCTTCGAATGTCTTTTCTTCCTGATAATACACAGGTGACTGTATCACAGCCCATCCACCGGATTTCAGCACTCTGAAGAGCTCCTTCATTGCAGCAATGTCATCCTCAACATGCTCCATTACGTGGCAACAGAGAATAACGTCGAAAAAGTTGTCGTCAAAGGTGAGTTTACAAATGTCAGCTTGCAGAATTCGCGTCGCAAACTTTCGGTACTTTTCCTGATCAGGATTGATATCACAGGGATAGTAGGAAATGCCGGGAGCCTGTCGGAAAAGGTTATAGAACTGCATATCAGGGGCGATCTCCATCAGAGTGATGTTGTTGCCGGAGAACAGGTTAGTCTTTTCATGCAAAAATTTCCATAAAAGCCGGTGGCGCTCAAGGGAGTCGCAGTTCGGGCATCTGCCTGCCTCAGCAACCACAACAAGCTGATCACCTTTATCAGATGGTGCCCATCTGTATGCCGGAGCAAAGGATGAAAACTCCATGTGACAGACAGGGCAGTAAACACCTGTCCCGTAAAACTGCTGCAACTCCCTGTCACGGATAACGCCGAGTATTTGCTCCCTGTTTATCTGAACCATCCGGGAAGCAATGCTCCTTATCCGGCCGTTTCCCTCAGATGAATACTTCTGCTCCACAATCTATGCTTTGGTTGTAAGTTTAAGGTACCTGTACCTTCTCCATAAACGCCTCAACGGCATGAAAAGGCTTGTTGTCCAGATTCTCTTCCTGAGCCGGAACAGGTTCAGTAAAATGAAGAGTTTCACCTCTGCTCTTTTCAACTGCCAGACACCAGCCCAGTGAACAAGGAAAATCTCACGTGGTTTATTCTTGTGCATAGTGTTCATCCCATTGACCAATCCCCTTTTACCATTACCTGCCCAGTACTCAATGTAGTTTTGAGGATAATCGTCACTATCTAAAAGGTTCCATAAGCTGGTATATCTAATGCCTGAAGTAACTATCAGATAGTTGAGCAGTGGCTGCTCCACACAGTAAAGCTCCATGTGATCTTTAAGGCTCTTCGCCTCAATAACTCTCTTCATCAGGGTGTCTAAAGGGATCAATCCTTTCCGTGAAACAATAAACCCAGTATTTGCTGCATAACTGACCTGCTCTCTGCTTAAAGCCCCTGTTGAATAAACCGACTCTTTCCACACCCACTTTTCGGCTTCAGCAATATCTGAACATGAGGTGATAAAGTCATACTTCTCTAGAATATCGAAGGCAAATCGTATATCCTTGAGCACAATCATATCCACATCAATATAGATAAACCTCTCAAACGGCCCCTGCCAGCAGGCAAGTTTCCTGTAATGGCCTGTGATTGTTTCATGGAAGTGAAGGCTTATCTCATCACACTTGTTAAGGACCACTTCATCATCAAAGATTGAAAAAACATATTTATCCTTAAGGCTCTTAAGCTTCCCGACATCATCTCTGAAGGGTATCAGGCAAAGCGGAATCTCCGGGTTGTAACTCCTGAAACTATTCAGGAAGGCAATTGCAAGATCAATAATCCTGTCATTTGCAACAAAATATACACCTGCTTCCTTCATTGTCAAAAAATATTAGCTGCTTTCTCTTTTCAGCTTCTCTCTCAACACAGTGGTAAAGTCTTTCATGTGCTCTTTTTTGGTCAATCCCTGATTGGTGGTATGGATTCTTCGTTTATAGACCACCTTGTCAACATTCACGATTTTCAGCCCTGCTTGTTCTGCTCTGGCAAACCAATCGACATTTTCAGCCAGCTTAAGTTTCTCATTGAAAGGCCCGGCTTTTTCGAATGATTCACGGCTGATGAGCAAGCATCCAGGATGGTATCCGGGCATTCTTCTAAGTTCTTCCCTGAGAAGATAACCATGTGAACTGCTCACTTCAGGGCTGATAAACTGTTCAAGTTCACCCATCGCTATCGCGTACTCAGGTTTCTCTTCAAGAGCTTTCAATAATATCTCTGTATGATTGGCAAGCCAGAGGTCATCAGCATCAAGGAATGTAAGGTATTTACCACAGGATTCTCCGATCCCTGTATTCCTTGCTGCTGCAGCACCTCTGTTCTCTTGCCTTACAATGCGTATTAAAGGAACAAATCGTTCGGCTATCCTGACAGTATCATCCGTTGACCCATCATCCACCACTATTACCTCCTTGTGGGCAACATCCTGGTTTAAAACACTATTCAATGCTTCAGCAATATATTTTTCACCATTATACACCGGTACGATCACACTCACATCAACAGTAACACTTTTTTCCGGGTAAGGATTTCTCACTCTGTCAAGCGACCTTTTGAATACTTTAAGAGCATTCAGTTCAACCAGAGTTCTGCCTCCGGTCATATTATCACTGTGCCTCCTCACATAAAGAGTCACTTCATTAAGCTTTTTCAGATTAATCTCCAATTCCGAAGCTCTTTTGAACCAATCAGCATCTTCACCGGTATAGGCAAAGAGTGGGTCAAAGATTCCAATCACGTTGAAGGCCTCTCTGCGGTAAAGGCCTGCGCCAAGGTAACCCGGGAATGACTCTTCCGGATTGCCAACATATTCATAGATACCGGTTTGGGAGTTCTTCTCCGTGTGTTGTGCATAACCATGAACTACAAGCAGATCATCCTCGGAAAGCAGCTCATCCATCAGGTAGTGAAGGTTGTTTTCAGGCCAGAGATCGTCAACATCAAGAAATGCGATAAAATCACCTGCCGCCTCTTTTAGCCCCACATTTCTTGCCACTGCCGGACCCTGGTTCTCCTGATAAAAATATCTATGATCAATGTCGAGTCCCTTGATGACCTCTTCAGAATTATCTGATGATCCGTCATTGATAAAGATAATTTCAAGGGAAGGATAATTCTGGGCAAGGACTGTTTCAACAGCATCATGAACAAACTGAGCTCCATTATATACAGGAATGATAATGCTTATCATCGGCCTCTGTTTTTCTGCAGTTTCTTCATTTATCATTTCAACAGGCGTTAATTCACCAGCAAGATATCTTTTCAGAAGCCCTGGAGAGCAGTCAATATCCTGACCCAGTGAAAGCAGGAAACATGGAGAACCTGTAATAATCTTCGTTATGAAATCCTGGGTGTATTCTCCGGCATATGGTAGCTGAGACATAGTAGTAAAGGAGAGTGCACCGTGAATTTTTTTATACGGTATCGGTTGCAGTTCACATGAATATGATCCGGGATTCACCTCGGGTTTCATTACAGCTCTAAGTGGCAACTCCCTGATAATATTCTTTTTTAAAGCGGGATAAAGGAAGAACAGCCTTTTATCTTCAGGCACACCACTTTGATCCTCGACGAGGTATTCTGCGAATTGAGGGAAATTTTTCAGGTCTTCAGGAAGCAGTTTGGCAGTACAATAGAGGCTTTGAACGACAGGTTCAGGTTTCAGTTTTACGATAAGGTAATCATCCGCCAGATAAAACATGCCATGCTTAAGGCATGAGAGTGCCGTTGTAGATTTGCCAACCCCCCCCTTGCCGGTGATCAGGATAGCGCCCTCGTCGGTGCCAACTGCAGCGGCATGCAGCAGTTGACCTCCGTTTTTCTCCATCCACCAATGGAACTGCGTTCGCAATGGTGCAGCAAAGACCCACATCGGGAGGTACTCCACCGTCTTAACCCAGTAAAATCCAACATTTGTTTCAAGGTCCATCAGGTTCACCGAGAAGTCACTCCAGTGAAATGCTGTTCGTATTCTCTTGCTGTTAAAGCCCCAGAAATCACCACGTTCGGTGAAATATGCCCTTTCGCAAGGCGGTGGCAACATTTCAACAGATGTGGATTTTGAATCCCAGATTAGAATCTCCAGGTCGGCCTTATCAACATCATTAATTTCAAGATGGGCTATTGCTGCTGTCATAAAAGGCACCAGTTCATTGCCGGCAAAAACGAGGCATACCGTTGTGTCACCAATTGAGAAATAGCGTCGTATCTCTCCGGTAAGAGAGACAGCTTCATGAAACCGTTCTACACTCCGGCTGAAAAAATCGAGCTGTTCTGCCTCACTCTTCTTCGGGGCATCAATCCGGGGTTTGTCTATCATTGTGTCATCCATATAAAACCTCTTTTTGTTAAACTCTGACTATGTCAGGCTTTCTGTTCTCAGGTTTCCATCTTTGAGATGGTAGATCCTTTCTGCATAATCTATTACACTTTTATCATGGCTTATCAGGAGGATAGAGGGCTTCGCATCGAGGCTTTTCATGTTCTCCATGATAATGCTGATTGCTTCAGTATCGAGATGGTTGGTAGGCTCGTCCAGGATAAGGAGTTTCGGATTTCTGTACAAAGCTCTGGCAATGGCGATACGCTGCCCCTCACCACCGCTGAGCAACACTCCTTCATCTCCGATAAAGGTATCATATCCATCAGGTAGTTTGCTGATGAATCCGGTCGCTAAAGTAAGATTACAAACCCGCCGGAGCTGGTCATGATCAACACCTTCTGATCCGTAAACAATATTCTCCGTTATTGTTCCCGGGAAAAGAGGCGGATGCTGGCTTACAACCCCTACCTGCCGGCGGAACTCAACAAGATCCATAGTGTCATAAGAGTTGCCGGATGCATAAATTCCACCATGATCAGGAGTCAGGAATCCTGTAATAAGATTCAGGATAGTGGTCTTTCCGGAACCATTTGCGCCAATTACAGCTACCCTTTCTCCGGGCTTTATGATCATGTCAACACCACTCAGCACACAATTCTGCCCGTAGGAAAAGTTAACATCATGTAGCTCAATGCTGCCGTCAAAATCAATACGCTCCACACCCCTGTTCTGCACTACCTTGTCGTTCGACGAAAGCCTATAAATGGTGTTAAGTGACACATTGCCTGCGATGATATCGGGAATTGAGCCTGTAATTGTATTCACATACTTGTTGAGATACATTGCGGCAAGGTAGAATGAGAGGAAATCCCCCAGCGTCATATTGTTCATGGCAACGGAAATTCCCCCTACGATGATTATCACAATTGCAGTGAGGCCGGTGAGAGTTTCCTGCAACTGAAGGTTCACTGAAAAGAGATCTGCCATTCTGCTAGTTTTGTCCTGCAGATCGGAAATTATCATCTTTTGCCTTTCCGTTTCCTCTTTCTGGGCCGACTGAATGGTTGTCAGAGGCATATACCTGAGAACAAAATAGATCCCTTTGCTAAACTCCTCAAAAGCTCTCTGGAAAACAAACACCCGTTTTTTAATTCTCCTGCCCATTACTCTGTTCGCCAGGAAAAGGAAGGGGAACAGCGAGATGATGATCAGCAGCAGATACCAGTTTATTATGAAGCATACAAGTAGCAGCCCGAATCCGATGATCATGGAAGGGAGCAAGCGTGAGATCAGGGCAGTACTCATATTGGCCAGTCGTTCGGTATCCTGGACAATTCTTGTGTGAAGAGTTCGCAGGTCGGAATTGGCATAAAACAACCATGAGAAGTTGTAAAGCTTATGCAAAAGGCTCTCCCTGATCAGGCGAACAGCTCTGTTTATTATTCTGATATGGCTTTTCCGCAGTGCTACCGATATCAGCGAATTGACAAGCCTGAGCAGAAATATCGCAATACCGATCAGTATAAGTAATCTGACATTATTCTCCGGAATAACATTGTCAAACGCATACTTGACAAGTAACAAAGAGGGTATAATAATCAACGTCTGGCCTGCTGCTGCTACTGTTGTCCAGCCAATCCTTCCATACCTGCCGGCGAAAAAACTGAAATAGTAGTGCCAGGCATCTTTCGAAAGCTTTGGCAGAGAGTTTATTTTGTCTTTGATTGGCATGCCCTTCCCTATACCTTTACTTCAACTTTGGTTCCGGCCACCCTTTTACATCAACATCATGAATAGGATCCAGAAGCAACACATCTCTCATGTCAGTAAATCTATGAAAAAGAGGCTCTCTAATAGAAACTTCCGAAAACACTTTGGCGTTTTTCACATGCTCCCTGTCAAATTTCCGGTTTGTACTTTCAGATACAGGTTCGTCGAAAATGATCTCATTTTCCTTCAACAGCCCGATAAATTTCATAACAACGGATTGCATATCAAAACCGGACTCCGGGAAGATTTCCTCCATTAGATTGATGATTTCATCCAAAACTATTCCTTGTAAAATCAACTCCCATATTGCAGGGCCAACACCATCAAAACTATAATAGAACCCACTTTTAAGATTCATGACTATTGTCTCCCCTTCAATGGTTTCATGCACCACGTATGGCTTGTTAAGGATGTATTTGTTTGCAGGTTTTAATTTATTCATTTCAATAAAAATTTAAACATTATTATGACTTCAAAACAGAGATATTAAGATGCATTTTCATCTTAGTGGCCAGGCTTAGCAAACCATCTTCCAGAGATGTTTGATGACGCCAACCCAACACTTCCTGAGCTCTTTGAATGCATCCGAAAAACCTTGCTACATCATACTCCCTTGATGGTGCATGCAAAATCGTAGAGTTGCTGCAAGTGATCTGAATTGCCATTTCGGCTAGTTCTCTCAATGTTGTTGGACGGCCTGAAACAAAATGCAAAGGGGTCAGACTTTCGCCTCTCTCTTCAAGATGTTTTATTGTAAGAAAAACTCCTTCAATTACATCATCCAGGAACGTAAAGTCAAAAGTGTTGTCATCTCCATCAACCCTCAAAAAATCTCCCAGAAGTGCAGCACGCACAAAGGCAGGAATTACACGGTCTTCATGATCATTCAATCCACCGAAGACGTTTGAAAAACGAAGTATTGCAGCATGAAGGCCTCTATCCCTGACAGCATCTTCAACAAGCATCTCGCTCCTTACCTTTGATTCCCCGTAAACATTAATAGGTGAGCGAGATGCTGTCTCCTTTACAGGAAGATCAGCAGCATTCCCGTAAACCTCCCGGCTGCTCGAGAAAATCAACCAGGGCTTACACTCCTGCTGAAGTATTGATTCAATAACGTTTGTGATACCATTCACATTCACATCACAACACAATTTAGGGTTCCTTTCCCCATCAATCACCCTGGAAACTGCCGCGAGGTGAATTACTCCTGAACAACCGCTAACAACATTTGATAATGCCACAACATCTCTCACATCACCAAAATCCTCTCCCTCTCCCCGGATATCATAACCCTTCACCTGATAACCCATACCTGTTAAAACCGTACGCAATCCTGTTCCGATCAAACCACATGAGCCGGTAATTAAAATGGTATTTCCTTTTACTACCCTATTTCCAGAACCATCCATCATAAGTAATTTCATTGTCTGAACTTATAAACAATTGCCAATCTTGCACATAGGTTAACCCGGAAAACAAAGCAGGCCTGTTTTGAGAATTACTCCCGGCTTTATTTGACAAAAATGAGTTAACAAAAGTAAGGTTTTTTTAAACAATAATCTCTTCTGGCTTTTAACCAAATTCAACCATCCTTTTTTTTTTTCATTTCGAACCCATAACTTTGTCGCGATCAATTCAAACAGATTAACTTTTCTTAACCCGGTAATACTTTGGATTTCTCTCAATCGAAAGTTGCCAACAAAATCAACAAGAATGAAAAACAAAATTCTATCAGTGATCCTTACTCTTCTGCTGGTTAGCAGCAATATCTCATTAAGGGCAGACGAAGGTATGTGGATTCCTTTGCTACTTGGTAAAAATTATGCTGAGATGCAGCGGCTTGGGCTCAGATTGACGCCTGAACAACTCTATTCCGTTAACAATAGCAGCCTGAAAGATGCGATTGTACTACTAGACAGAGGATCGTGCACAGGAGAGATCATTTCATCAAAAGGGCTACTTCTTACCAATCACCATTGTGCTTATGGAGAGATCCAGGATCATTCAACACCTTCTGCAAATTACCTTGAAGATGGATTCTGGGCATATTCATTGGATCAGGAGTTACACAATCCAAAAAAGACAGCATCCTTTCTGATACGCATTGAGGATGTTACTGAACAGGTGCTCAAAGGAGTTACAAAAACCATGAGTATTGCTGACAGGGATTCTGTGATAGCAGCCAACATCGAAAAAATAGAAGAGGAGAGCGTGAAAGATACGCACTATGAAAGTGAAGTAAAAGAGATGTTCCAGGGCAGCGAATTTTATCTTTATGTTTATGAAGTATTCCTTGATGTGAGACTCGTTGGTGCACCACCGTCATCAATAGGGAAATTTGGAGGAGACACGGATAACTGGATGTGGCCAAGACATACTGGTGACTTTACTTTGTTCAGGGTATATATGGGGCCTGATGGCAAACCTGCACCCTATTCAAAGGATAATATTCCGCTGGAGCCCAGACACTATCTGCCGATATCAATCAAAGGCGTTCAGGAAAATGATTTTGCAATGATCTGGGGTTTTCCGGGGATAACCGACAGATACCGGACTTCCCATGGGATTCAGCTGAATATTGACCAGATTGACCCTACCGGCAGGGACCTGAGGCGCGCTAAGATGGATGCAATGAAGCCATATATGGATGAGGATATTGCACTGAAAATTATGTATGCCGACTCATACGCCTATCTTGGGAACTTCTGGAAAAAATCAGGTGAACAGCGTAAAGCACTGATTGCACTTGACGTTGTTGACCAGAAACAAAAACTTGAAGAGGAGTTTCAGGCATGGGTCAATGCCGATCCAGAGAGAGTTAAGACATATGGAAACGTATTAAAAGATATTGACGAAGTTTATAGAGTTTTCACTGCGGAAGAGTATGAAAAAGTAAGTTCATATTTCTTGGAGGCATTTATCGATCCGAAGATTATCTTTAATGCTTACAGGAGTTATGCTTTTATTCTCATCGTTGAACAGGGCAGATCTGCGAAAGAAGCCGCCCAATGGCTCAGAGGCCGTTCAGAAGGTTTCTATGATGCTTTTAACCCTGCAATTGAAAGAGCACTGTTTGCCACCATGATGAAAGAGCTGCACGAAGGGTTGAGAGATGACTATAAACCCGATTTTCTAAAAAAAGCAGCATCAAAATATAAAGGTGACTGGAACAGGTACGCTGATGTGATTTTCAGGCAGTCGATCTTTGCATCGGAGCAGTCATTCAATGCATTTCTCGAAAAACCAAGGGTGAAAAAGTTCCGGAATGACCCAGCCATCCTTGTTATGAGAGAGTTACTGGATCTTTACCGTAACATTGGCTCTGTTCGCAGTGATCTTGACGACAAACTTCGCAATGCAAACCGTCTCTTCATTCAGGGCCTGAGGGAAATGAACCCTGACAAGAAGTTTTATCCTGATGCTAACTCCTCAATGAGAGTTACCTATGGTAAGGTTCTCTCTTATGAGCCTCGCGATGCGGTCTATTATCATTATATTACCTTCATGGAAGGAGTAATGGAAAAGGAGACACCCGGTGACGAGGAGTTTGATGTTCATGCGAAGCTGAAGGCGCTCTTCCTTGCAGGAGATTTTGGCGATTATGGTGTTGATGGCAGGATGCCGGTTTGTTTCATAACAGATAATGATATTACAGGAGGTAATTCCGGCAGCCCTGTTATTAATGGTGACGGTGAGATTATCGGAACAGCGTTCGATGGCAATTCAGAGGCCATGAGCAGTGACCTTCAGTTTGATCCGGATCTTCAGCGTACCATCATATGTGATATCAGATATGTTCTCTTCGTAATAGAGAAGTTTGCAGGTGCAGTGAATCTGATTGAGGAGATGGATATCAGAAAGTAGCCTTTACGGAATTAGCCTGACCTCTTCTGCCTGCAAAACCTCTCTGCTGCAGTTGGTCAGGAATGCAACTATATTACAATTTGCCGGAACGATATCACTACCTGCATCCAGGGTGTAGTTGAATGTCTTTTGTTCAATAATGTTACCATTTACAGGCACTCCCCAGTAGCCCGGGGTTACGCTTAGCCTTAATACATGCATATGTATATAATCCATGATCACATTCCCTTCAGACGGTGTCGTTTTCTGTGGTTTCACAATACTGTCTTCAGTAAGAACAACCGTTAGAAAATATGCTACCCCATGTTTGGGAGAGGCAATATTTGTTGTTGTGGCAACCTGAATCTGGCGGGTTGCCGTATCATATTGAACATCAAGTTCAATATCGGCTTCGGTTGGCAGTGATATCTGTTCAGCTACCATAGCCGCCCAGCTGTTTGGTGCGATGATTCTGCTTCCGCTTCTCTCCTTGCGGTTAATCAGACCACTAGGGTAGCCCACCGTTGCTATCTCAAAATTGCTATTCCAGGCATCACCTGTTTCCGTTGTGAAATCATATGTGAACGGCGGAACCAGAAGCTTTGCCAAAGGGCCGGCATGAACGGCTATAACAACCACATTATCTTTGTATAAACCAAGGATATCTTTGACAATTTCTCCGGCTGCCGGGCAATTAGGGCATTGATGACCGGTATAGTCCTCCAGCAGAACCTTCCTGTCTGAAGATATGATTATGTTATCTTTCTTGTATGGCTCTTCAATGATGTCACAACTGAAAAACATTATGAGTCCAATAAAAAATATCGATGTTATGCTTCTGGTATTCATAAAATAAACCTGGTTTTATAGTTAAAGAACGAAGGTGATTAAAACGTTGTTGTAATGGTCATTGAGAAACCGCTTATTGCTGGAAGGAAGCGGCAAACACCTCCTACGCAGACTATACCCTCCTTTTGCCTTCCGTAAGATGCGGCAAAACGGGTTGCATTTTTTGTAAAACCGGTAGATACAATAATATAATGTAGCCTCTGTTTTTCAGATTTGTTGCCATAATTCCAGGTGTCCTGTAATGAAGCAAAAAAACCTCTGTAGGTGTATTCAAGTGTCCCTGACAACCAGTTGCCCTTATCCTGTTCCGTAGAGAGATGCTGTGCTTCAAAACGCAAAGCCTGTCTGGACTTAAATCGCCATGTCAGGTCTCCGACGATATTGTTGGAAATAACATTCTCTTCTCCCGAGTGTCCTTCAATAACAGCAATGTTATAGTAGATCCTTGAATATAGCAGCGTCAACCTTAAGTTCCTTGCTAGTCTTCTGTTAACTTCCAGTGTCAGGTCTTCAAAGAATTTTTCTCCTTCAACGAAATATTCTGTTTTGTAACCCAGGGTACCTGACTGTCCGATTCTTGTAAGCGAGTCCAATGGTATTCTTTCAATATCGGTAACCCTTGTGAAATATATTGCTATATCTGTTCCGTAAGGCCCTCCCAGAAAGTGTTCCTTGTCTATCTTATAACCCAGAGAAGCAGTTATTCCAACTTCACCGTTGGCTTGTGTAGCATAAGGGTAAGTAGCAGGAAGGATATAGATATGCTGTTTGTTGAGTGCAGGCAGATAGTTGATCATCAGATCATTGATTCTTGCATTTGGATCACTGCGGAAACTCATATTATCCAATCTTTTAACTCCAAGAGAAAAGGCAAAGCCTTTAAGTGCGTATGATCCCTGAAGGAAGATTGCTTCGCCAGGCTTGTAAATCATACCGTTATCGGAGGATGGATCATTGATCTTATATGCGTATTCACCAATAAGCATGAAGTTGTTACGGCTCAGGTTAAAACGCCCTGCAAAAGCTGCAACGTTTCTGGGCATCTTATAAAGCGGATGATTATCTTTCTGGTTTTTTGACACAAAACTCCCTCCCAAAATCACATTTGTCCTTTTATCTGATAACCGCATGAATGTCTCATTAAGACTAATCTCTGCATCAATACCGCTGACCAACCCCCTGTCATCCTCCTTATCCCATGAATCCCAATACAAACGCTGAACGCCTGCAAGCATCTTCAGATAAACTCCCTTGAAAGGCCTGTATTTCAGCCTGATACCATCCATAGCATTGTCGTAACCAAGAGACCAGTCATTATATGTCCTGAATATCAACCCGTTTCCAAATTGTTCGTAATAGTTCCCAACAGTTATATCCCATTCCTGATCATGAAATCTCAGATACCTGTTCGCGATGCCGACACCTTCGTATCTGCTGTCGTAACCTGTTAATGGAGGAGTGAATTGCTCATACCTGATACCTGCCTCCAGATTATTACTGCTGTAAAGAAGATTTGAAAATGCGTTAAGGCCGGTTCTGCGTCCGGCAAGGCTTGAATCATTTATTCCCAGTTTATCATCATCCTGGTAATATTGAAAATCTGCCTGAAAGTTTCCACTGATACTTCCTCCGGTAATTTGACCAAATGCAGATATTGAAAGGATCATAATTACCGACAGAACAACTACTCTTGCCATTAGTTGATTCAATTTGGTTTTAGTTGATATTCATTTACTGATGTTGTTTGAGTTTTTCAAAAATCTCATCTTCATCCCCTTCATTGTAAGATGTATGCTGGTAAACAATTTCACCTTTCGAGAGAATAAAAGTATGGGGTGGTTGCGCTACATTCATGAGTTTTTTGAAATCTCCATTAGGATCAAGATAAACCTCAAATGCCCATTTTCTTGCATTCACCAGGTTCCTCACTGCATGGGTAGTTCTGGCATCGTCAATGGATATGGCTACTACCCGGAAATTTATCTCCTTCTTCCAGTCATCCATTTCATCATTGATTGCACTTAACTCCTTAATACAGGGTTTACACCATGTAGCCCAGAATGAAAGGACAACAGGTATAGAATCCTGAAGAAGATCACGTGTGTTGATGATACGCCCGTCAAGTGTCCTTATTTCAGCTGAAGGAATGGACGAAGTTTTTCTGACAGCAGTATCCTGGCTGCTCAATGTGAATGCTGATACTATAAGTGTAAAAATAATTGCTAATCTGATCATAAAAGTTTTGATTTGATTCTGACTTGATTTTCTCCTTGCAAATATATGATTAAAAGCATATAGATAGCTAAGCATGCATCATGCCATTATGCCCAAAACATATCTAATAATCTTAATATGCAGATATTCAATGACTATTTAAAAATATTTTTTTTATTTGCCAATTGAATATCTTTGTACATTGCACACAAAAAAAAACAGACATGAGAACATTTATTTTTTTAGCTTTTGCCGTTCTGTTTACGGCAGGTACTGTAAAGTCGCAGTATTATTATATACCTGCGAATATTAATCCTGGTGGAAATCCTGGTGGATTAAATACCAATACTGAAGAACCATATAATAATGGTTTGGCCGCAGGTTGGAATATCATAGACCCATTGGATAATTCACCTGCATGGTCGGCAGTTCAGAACATTCCGTTTCCTTTTCAGTTTAACGGTGCCCCGGTTACACAGTATAAAGTGTCAAATACGGGTATTCTTACATTCACTACTACAGCTACTTCGGTGCCTGGATCAAACAATGATATTTTACCTCACGCTCTTGTACCTGACAAATCTGTATGTGTCTGGGGAATTTCTTTTACAGGGACCAATTCAAACGACAGAATTGTAACGAAGACATTCGGGACTGCACCGAACCGTCAGCACTGGGTCCAGTTCAACACTTACAACATACCTGGCGGTCATCATCAATGGACATATATCTATATCAGTATAGTATTGGAAGAGACCACCAACAATATCTATGTTGTTGATCAGCGCAGTAATGATAAAGGGCTTCAGCCAACAATGACGATAGGTGTACAGGTCAACGGAACAACCGCTACTATGGTGGCTGGCTCACCAAACCTCGGGTCTGTTGCAGGAACAAGCAAAACAGCAATTGATAATAAGTATTACACTTTCATTCATGGTACCCCTCCAACACGTGATGTGGGTGTATCATGGCTGCAGCTTGGCAATTTCCTTATCCTGAATGCTGCGCCATTTGATGTAAAGGGAAAGGTGAAGAATTTTACTTCCAACATGGTTAACAGTTATGATATCAACTACAGCATTAATAATGGACCTCCAATCACTGCCCATATGACCGGGGCTGCACACCAGATACCCGGCTATGGGGAAGAGTGGTTCATTCATGATAGTTTATGGACACCACAGGATACAGGAATTTATCATTTAAAGTTCTGGGCAACAAATATTAACGGGGGTAACGACCAGAATCCGAGTAATGATACTATGTTCAAAACAATAGAAGTTTCAACAGCATTTACCCCAAAACTGAGATTGTTTGAGATGTTTACATCATCTACAAGCCCTGAATGTAAGGATGCAAATATAACCCTTAAGTCTGTTCTGGACCGATATCCCGGTGAATATGCCATAATAAAGTACCCGATGAACTATCCTGATGCCGGCGACCCATATCACACACCTGAATGTGATATCAGGAAAACTTTTTATGATGTGGACTCCATCCCGGATATGTATGTTCACGGAACTATGGTTGTTGACCCGCTTTACATTGACACCTTACAGTTCAATCAGCTTTGGGACAAGTCTTATATGATGTTCATTCCAACTCACTCTATTGTTGGAAACACAATAAATGTAACAGCTTCGATCCTGCCATTCCAGAACTTCCCTGCCGGCCTGAAGGTGCGTTTTGCTGTTGTCGAGAATACTACTTACAATAACGTTGGCACAAATGGAGAGACTGTTTTTTACAGCACATTTAAGAGGTTTATACCTGATGCTGCCGGTGTCACCCTGGGAGTCTTAACACAGGCATATTTCCAAACAGTAACAAGGAGTTATACATTCCCTGCACAGAATACAATCGAGAACTGGAACAACCTTTCAGTTATAGTATTTGTTCAGGATGATGTTACTAAACAGGTTTACCAGGCAGCATATTCTCAACTTACAAGTGATGTCGGTGAACTTGATAAGGATAGCAGAAGTGTTACCCTGATGCCCAATCCGGCAACTGACAATTCTGTCGTTCAGTATCATGTTGACAAACCGGGCTTTGTTACAATTGACGTAATCAATCTGAACGGGCAGAAGGTAAAAACCATTCACCATCATAACCTGACGGCAGGAATGCATCAGGATGAACTGGATCTTGCAGGATATGGACGGGGATTGTACATTATTCATGTAACAACCGAAAACTGGCGTGATGTGAAGAAGCTTATCATTAAGTAGGCTGACTGTGCTTTCCGGTTTAACGTGCTAATAAGAAAGAAGGAGGCTGCTCATTTGAGTCAGCCTCCTTCTGATTTTTGAGATCTGCTAATAGAGTATTAATGCTGTTTAAAACACAAGAACTAACTAGAACCTGAACCCGACTGTCATTATCATTGAGTTAATGAAGTTGTCTATCTTGACAGCATTTACCAGATCAGGGCTATAGAGATAGTAATCCTCTCCATAAGAAGTAAGCATCCAGGCAAAATCAAGAAAATAGTTCTGGTCTCTGAATCCAAGCCCAAAGGTGATGGAGCTTTTTTCGAAATCGTTCAGGTTATTCTTATAGGGGCTGCCATACAAGGCGTACCCTGCACGGATTCTGAATGGCTGAAGATTAAGCTCTCCACCGACCCTTAAATTTGAAGCAGCTCTATAATTACTGCGGATGATCTGGTTTACATCACTGAAGTTATCACCTTTGGCTTCAAGTTTCGCTTCTGAGTAGTCAACCACTTCATAATCGACACCAATAAACCCGTATTGCTTAATGATAAATCCCAGGTTCAGCATCGCTCTCATTGGTGTACGCAGGTTGTAGTTGAAATAGCCATCAGGAGATTCATATTTCAGTTCAGGGTGGATTTCTCTCTGATGTTTTAGTGTTCTGCCATATTCATCACGCATATTAAAGAAGGTAGGTGTGTGGATTGCAGCACCAATCCTGATCCAGTCAAACGGCCTGGCTATCATACCAAGTTTGAAGTTAACTCCTGATCCAGAGGTGTTGACATAATCATGCATTGTGAGCGACCTGAACCCGGGAATAGAGTCTCCGGTATCGACCTCTCTGTATGTAGTATTTTCACGGAAGTTTATGGTAGGGAAGCCTACTGTTCCACCGATGTATAGCTTATCACTGTAGTTTCCACCTAGGGTCAGAACCATTTCATTCTGTGAGCCTCTTCTTTCGATATATTTCATCTGACGGACACCACCATCTGAAAGTGGAGAGGTGTAATGCAGGATTCCGTTATCTCTGACTGTGTCCAGGAAGAGATAGGTCTCCCATGCGAGTTTGGTGTCAAAAGGATGCAGGTTTTCGGGGTGAACCCCTACAGCCTTACGTTGAAAGTCTGTGATAATGGAATTGAATTTGTTATCGCCTTCAATAGAAACATTCTCATTGTAATTTGCCAGCCTGTTAAAACCAAATCCAAACTGGATTTTCTTCCATTTTGCATATTCATTCTTGTCATCTCCCATTGCCAGTACAACTCCCGTATTGCTGATATTGAAGTTGTACTTGTCGTCCTCCATAAACATGCCGTTATAGCTGGCTTCAGCAGCCTGATAATAGAGTGAAGGTGAGAAGGTGAACTCTGAAGCTCTGTAGAGGCCGATGCCTGCGGGATTTGTACTTAATGTTGAGAAATCAGCTCCGATTGCTCCGAAAGCACCGGCAGCACCCATATATCTTGCGGTTCCGCCAAATCCCAGCATGGAGTATCTAAGGGCGTCGAAAGCAGTTTGTGCTGAGATGGTTAATGAGGACAGCCCTATGAAGAAAAGAAAAATGTACTTTTTCATATGATTAAAGTTTTGATAATAAGATATTGATCATTAATACTATCTGCCGCCTCTTGATGATGATGAAGAGGAACTTGAAGAGCTTGAAGTGCCACCAGACCTGGATGAGCTTCCTGAAGAGAAGCTACCACCGGATGAGCCGGATGATCTGGAGGAGCTTCCTGAGGAGACGCTACCGCCGGAAGATCCGGATGATCTGGAAGAACTACCTGATGAATAATTACTTCCTGAAGAACCTCTTGAAGAGCTTGAAGGAGCGAAGTTGCTTCTGCTGGATGAAGAAGATGGTGTTCTAACACCCGAACCTGACTGTTGGCTGCTTCCTGATGATGGTGGACTTGATGGCCGGCTGTAAGAGCTGGGTTGATTGGTAGTGCCGGCAGGCCTTGAATAGGTCTTTCTGTTCTGATCAACCTGTGCTGGCCTTGTCGTTGGTTGAGTTCTGGTTGCTCCTGATCCCGATGAAGATGTGCCGGGCTGCCTGTAGGTTGTAGAAGATGGAGTCTCTGTTGTCGGTTTTGAATAGGTCTTCACGGGTTCAGATGTCCTGGGTGCAGGTGTGGTTGCACGTGTACCCTGCTGCGTGGCAGGTGTGCCGGCAGAGGTGGCTGAAGAACCCGGAGAAGCAGATGGCTGTTGAACTCTTTCTCCACCGGTAGTAGTTCTTGCGGGTGTAGTCTGTGGGGTACGGGTGCCTGTTCCGGCAGGTTGTTGTGTAGTTGAAGGAGGTGAGACCTGTCTGCTCTGGGCAGGACGTGTCTGAGCAGGAGGTGTATATGTCCTTTCTCTTACAGGTTGCGTGGTTGCCGGCCTTTGATATTCAGGCCTTGTAGTGGTAACTCCTGTTGCCTGTCTTGCTTGCTCAGTTGCTGCAGACCTGGCTTCAGTCTCTCTGGTTGCCTGAGTAGGACTTTCCTGAACCCTGCTGCTTACCTGGCTCTCTGCTGCTCTGTCGGTTACTGTGCTTCTGTCAGTAACAGCGCCACTTCTTGAAATAGTTGCATCATCACTTTGTACACTCCTGGGTGTGACAGCGTCTTCTCTTGTTGTCGCAGAGGTATGCCTTTCAGCCCTTGCGGATTCCTGTGCTACTGCTGACTCATACCTTGCGCCAAATGGTTGGGCCCTGCCACTACCGGCACCATCACCGGAGGTTATGTAATTTCTTGAACCATAGTAATAGTTGTTGGCACCATCAAAGCTGTTATGGTAGTAGTTGTGGTAGCCATGATAATATCCATGATGATATCCATGATTATAACCTGCCCAGTAGCTGCCATGGTAGCCATATCCATACCAGGGTGAATAGTATGGGTAATAACCGTAACCATATCCCCATCCCCAATACCATGAGTATGGGCGGTAATAGTAGTAGCTGGGATACCACCAGGGATAGCCATAATATATGCTTACACCATAATAGAATGGGTTGTAAGTATACCAGTAAAGATCAGTATAAAACCCGTGGTAGTAGCCGAATCCTGTATGGTAGCCTCTGTGGAATCTTCTTATCCTCGAGGAGTATGCATAGTCATAATAGTCATCGTAGTTGTAATAGTCGCCGTAATAGTAATTTGTTATGTAGGTGTTTCCTTCGCCATCAACATACGATTCGGAATCAGAAGGATCATCGGAATATCTGTATTGGGTGGTTACAGAGCCATCGTCCGGGTCTTCTGAGTATACTGTAGTATAGTCAGTAGTAGGTTTGGTTTTGGCAGTAACATCATAGTCTTGACCCGTGGGGTCCGTTGATTGTTTTGCCACTGCATCCCCTTTTGCGGAACTCCCGGGCGTATAATATACGTCATCACTTCCTGTTGCAAGATATGAAGTAGAGCAGGAAGCCAGGAACAGCAAAACGGAGGCTGTCAGTAGATAGATAATTGATTTCATTTTTCAATCCTCCTTGTTTTTAAAGCAAATGTATTCTAAATTGTTTAATTGTTCTATTTTTGCCCACATAAATATTCAGTAACAAAAATACAATAACTATACCACAAACTTCATGGCAAAGGTATTATCATCAAAAGAGGAGAATTATTCTCAGTGGTACAATGATCTGGTGGTTAAGGCTGATCTGGCGGAGAACTCTGCAGTAAGGGGGTGCATGGTGATCAAGCCTTATGGGTATGCCATTTGGGAATCCATTAGGGATACATTGGACAGGATGTTTAAAGAGACAGGCCATAGCAATGCATATTTTCCGATTTTCATTCCAAAGTCATTTTTCAGCAGGGAGGCTGAACATGTTGAAGGTTTCGCCAAAGAGTGTGCCGTAGTTACACATTACAGATTGCAAAATTCTGCTGATGGTAAAGGGCTTGAGGTTGACCCTGATGCCAGGCTGGAAGAGGAGTTGATAGTGAGGCCTACATCAGAGACAATAATCTGGGATACTTACCGGAAGTGGATACAATCGTACCGGGATCTTCCTATCCTGGTTAATCAATGGGCAAATGTTGTGCGATGGGAGATGCGGACGAGGCTGTTTTTAAGGACAGCAGAGTTTCTTTGGCAGGAGGGCCATACTGCTCATGCTACACGTGAGGAAGCAATCAGTGAAACCCGGCTCATCCTTGATCTGTATGCAGATTTTGCTGAGAAGTGGATGGCACTTCCTGTTTTGCAGGGATACAAAACTGCTTCCGAGAGATTTGCCGGAGCGGAAGAAACTTTCTGCATCGAAGCATTGATGCAGGATGGAAAAGCTTTGCAGGCAGGCACTTCACATTTCCTGGGGCAGAATTTTGCAAAAGCTTTTGATGTTAAGTTCTTATCAAAGGAGAATAATCTGGAATACGTATGGGCAACCTCATGGGGTGTTTCCACCAGGCTTATGGGTGCTCTTATCATGGCCCATTCGGATGACCACGGGCTAGTCCTGCCACCAAAACTTGCACCTGTTCAGGTTGTTATCGTTCCGATTTTCAAGAAACCGGAAGAACTTGAGGCAATCAGAAGTGTTGCACAAGACCTGATGAATAGCCTGAGAGACTTGGGTGTAAGGGTTAAATTTGATGACAGGGATTCATTTAAGCCCGGTTATAAATTTACTGAGCATGAGTTCAAAGGTGTACCGTTGAGGTTTGCGATAGGCCCAAGAGATATT
>OBJA01000412.1_pt1 | contig 38007 bp, 32 predicted proteins | sample 1519751 | NCBI WGS metagenome assembly OBJA01 (sample SAMEA3881238, study PRJEB22517) | soil metagenome | biome: lake sediment; feature: soda lake sediment; material: sediment, water from around vicinity | place: India | collected 2013-12-23 | depth 3 m
AACTGGTTTTGGAACTTTTGAAGTAAGAAATCGTGTAAAAAGAACTGGTAAAAACCCTAGAACAGGGGAGCTCATTACTGTACCAGAACAGAAATCACCAGCATTTAGAGCAGGAAAACTATTAAAAGAAGCAGTTAAATAAGATTTTTAGAAAGTGTCTACCTTTGGTTAGGCATTTTTTTATTTTAAAAATATCATTTTTCATATAAAATAAAGATAGAGGTGATACTTATATGAGCATTTTTCTAAAAGCTTTAGAAAATGATTTAGAATATGTCAAACTATACATGACACATTTAGAAATGGTAGATGAAAAAAATAAAAGTCTACTTCATTTTGCTGTTTTAGGAAGTGCCATGGAAGTCATCAATTATCTTTTAGATCAAGACATTAATGTCAATATGGTTGATGCTCACGGCGAAACAGCACTTTTTGATTGCGCTAGAAAAGGTAAACTTGAGATTGCAAAATTACTTATATCTAAATTTGCAAATGTTAACATTAGTAATCGCCAAGGTGAACTGCCTATTCATCTCGCTTCTTTTAAAGGCGACATTAACATGATTAAATTATTTACTGAATCAGGATCATATTTGAATAAGCAAACTATGGAAGATAAAATGCCTGTGCATTATGCCATTGCTGGCGGACGATTTGAAATCATCGAGTTTTTATTAAAAGAAAGTAAGCAATCATGGTTTATGAAAGATACATATGGAAACACACTTCTTCATCATGCATCAAAAACATCATCTGTTCAATCAATTGAGTTACTTCTTAATCAAAATTTAGATCCGAATGCACTTAATGATCAATTTGAAACTCCTGTTTTTAATGCAGTTAGATTTGGAACTATTGACACCATTCGTTTATTGCTAGCATCGGATGCGTATATTGATATACATAATAGAAGATATGAGACTCCAATTGATACATCGATGATTTATGATAAACAAGATATACATAAATATTTACAAGATTACATGATAACACCTAAATATGAGCGTCTTGTTCAAAAGCAAGCTTTATCTCTTGCTGTTTTAAATAGAGACCATGTTTATTTGCGTAAACTTATCGAAAAACAAACGCCAATGAAACGTGATCGATTACAAAAAACAGCACTAGATTACGCTAAAGAGTACAATTTAAATTTATGTGTGGGGCTCTTAAGAGATGTAGAAATTAATGGCAATTAAAAAATTAAAAAAAATGCCCGATCGGGCATTTATTCATATTTTTTAGCAAATTTTTTAGCTTTACGATCAACTGTAAAGATTCCCCAATGTTTTTCAGGCTCATGAGGATTACTAGAACCTTTCCAAGGTTCATCGAATGCCTCAAATAAAAACATGGTAATGTTATGAGTTTTACTCCATTTTTCGACTTCAGTTAGATAAGTAAACTGGTTTTCTATACTTGCTGAACCTGCTAACATTTTTTCATCTGCATGTGTCGTCCATCCATACTCAGTAAAAATGATTGGCTTATTAGGGTAAGCTTTTTTTGTTTCTTCATAGTCATTCATTGTATATTTTATAGCTTTTTCAAGAGGAATCTTATTCCATATTGGATATGAATGGATACTAATAAAATCAACCTCTTTAGCAATCACGGCATCTTTTGTTTGCCAGTAATAAGCACCTTCACAAAATGTAACAGGCAAATCTGTCATTGATTTTAAATACTTGACATGTTCTGCAATTGTTTTTGGATCCATAAGGTTATGATGCCAATCAGAAGTACATTCGTTTCCAACTGCAACAGCAAGCATATACTCTTTATACTCATTTGCTAGTTTTGCTAGCAAATCAAGTTGTTCATAATTTTCTTTTTTATGTCTTTTAATAGCATCATCTGAATGAAGACCGCCCCATGGACAGTTTGGATTGCTAATCTCACCTTTTGGTTCAACGCCTAGCATAAGTTTTAAAGGCAATTGATGATCTTTTAAGACCTTTAAAACTGTTTGAGCATGCGTATATGGATCATACATGCGAATATAATCAAAATGTTTTGAAAGCATCGTTAAATCCTCTAAAACATCCTCATATGAAGGGTACTTTCTCGTTATTGGGCTTTGATTTTCACGATACCCTGAGTAACATATTGCTCTTCCAAATTTAAACATGACTAACCTCCGAAACCCGATAACAGGAATATAATTGATATTGTGTTTGTAACCATATGAATTGCTATAGGTGCAAACACATTTTTTTGATGCTTAAGATAAATATAACCAAACACAAACCCCATTACAAAATAGACCATACCATTAACTAGTGCATCTTGAATAGATGACTCCATTAATAGGTGAACAGCTCCAAATGCTATAGATGATACAATTAAACCTATTTTTGGATTGTTAAAAATGTCGATAATTGCTTTTCTAAAGATTAACTCTTCAAGTATAGGAGCAATCAATACTGCAGATAAAACCATGAATACAACACCATTTGATTTTAATGCATCTTGAATAAACATCTGATTGAGGGGGTCTGACTGTGTAACAGAAAATATACGTGCAAGTATATTAGATAAAAAATTAGCTGCAATATTACCAGCGATTAAAATAGCATATCCGACAAAAATGATATTTAACCACTCGCTTCTCCATGTCTTAGCTACCTTGAAATCACGTAAAATTTCTTTTTTGATGAACACCAAGATAATGGGAAATACTGATAAATAAACAATAAAGTTTAATATAGCATTCGTTGCACTAGAAAATTGAGTAATAGAACCAGTGATAACAATAGACTCAGCAGTATAAATGTCTGGTAAATCAAATGAGTTTCCAGTAATTAATACAATAGGTTGATTATTTGGCCAAGACTTATTTACTCCAGACAGTATGGATTCTAAGGTGGCTGAATCGAGCAAATCATCAACAAGAAGATAGTCTTCATATTGTGAATTGTTTTGATTGACAATAACTAAGAAATTTTGATATGTGCCTATACTTATCAAATAGTCGTCAAATGTTGATTCATAGTTTTCATAAAGTGCCTCATCAAAGAGACTAAGTCCATGCTCTTCAATAACTAATTTTCTTAAGACTCGTTCATCTTCCATATAAGTAACTTTAAAGCTATCAATTGAGGAAAAGATAGCACTAAAAAGCATCATAAAAAGAATCGGTAATATAAAATATGATATGATTGAATAACCGTATCTTTTTTTGCGATTAGGATCCCTTATTTCTTTACGTTCTTCAATTTCATTTTTAAACAAATCTTCAAAGTCTATGATTTCTTTGTTGTTATCATTCATTTTATCACCATTACTATTATAGTATATTTGCTTTGCAAATGGAAAAAAATGATAAAATATGTGATAATATATAATAGATATATTCATCCGAGAGGTTATTATGCAATCATTATTATTAGCAACCCATAATAAGAACAAAATTAAAGAGATTAAAAGTATGTTAAGTGATTTTAATATTAGCATATATACTCTTGATGACTTTTCAGATGATGATGAAGTGGAAGAAACAGGATCAACTTTTTTAGAAAACGCATACTTAAAAGCTCAATATTTTGCAAAAAAACATCGAATCACAACATTATCTGATGACAGTGGACTTGTTGTAGAGGCCCTATTAGGTCAACCTGGAGTATTTTCTCAAAGGTATTCAGGTAAAGGTGATCACGATAACAACCTTAAATTACTAAAAGAGATGACAAATGAACAAAATCGAAACGCATATTTTATTGCTGTCATTGTTTTATGTGATCCTGATGGAACATATAAAAGTTTCGAAGGTCGAGTTCATGGTCAAATCCATTCTAAAATTGAAGGTGAGCAAGGATTTGGTTATGATGCGATTTTTTATTATCCCCCTTATAACAAAACATTTGGAATGCTTGATATGAAAATCAAAAATCTAATATCACACCGTGCTAACGCATTAAAAAAGTTTAAGGAGGATTTGTATGAAACTATTAATCACAAGTGATGTTCATGGCCATTTTGATTTATTAAAAGAAGTCATACAAAAACACAAAGATGTTAATTATCATCTTAATGCTGGTGACATGTGCCTAGATGATAAAATTAGTGTACAATATCATATCATTACAGTCAAAGGAAATAATGATTTCAGATCAAATCATCCATATGATCGCATATTAAATTTAGAAGATAAAATTATTTTTTTAACACATGGACACCATGAACATGTTAAATTTGGAATGGAAAGACTTAAACTAAAAGCTAAGTTATTAAAGGCAAATATTTGTGTATTTGGACATACACATGACAGATATTTGTTTGTCGAAGAAGGTATACTTTTTATTAATCCTGGCGCGCTAGGAGATCAAAAGTCATACGCGATTTACGAAAATGGACAAGTCACATTTATGAAAGGATAATCAAACATGGACCACAGTCAATTAATTATCAAAAGTGCAGCAAAAGCATTTCATGTAAAACCAGAAGAGGTTATAGTTCTAAATCGCCTTTTAGGAGGAATGAGTCATTTAACTTATCATATTCAAATTCACGGTATTGATTATACGTATCGAATTATAGGTAAAGATGGTAACTTATTTGTTGATCGAAAAATTGAACTAGAAAACTTAAATAGGATTCAATCGCTTGGACTTAATAATGAAACCATTTATTTTGATATTAAAACAGGAGAGAAAGCAGCAAAGTATGTTGAAGGAACAGTTTTAACACAACTTGATTTTAGACCTTACTTAAGTGATGTTTCAAAAGCACTTAAAACCCTACATCAATCAGATTTAAAACCAGCTTCAGACTATGGGTTAATTCACCGATTAGACTTATATGAGTCTTATACCATGATAAAGTCACCCTTATATCTTGAGCTAAAAGGAAAATGGATTAATCGATATAATACTAAACATAGACATCAATCAAAAGTCTTTTGTCATAATGACGCTCAACGCTCAAATATGGTTGTTGCTAAAGATCGTCTATATTTACTTGATTGGGAATATGCAGGTTTGAATGAGTTCTATTATGATATTGCAAGCTTTGGTAATGTTGATTTTAACGATGCTTTAGAACTTCTTGATGTATACTTAGAACGTAAAGCAACCATAGAAGAACAAAATTCTGTGCGTTTTTATCGTATGTTTCAAGCACTACAATGGCATCAAGTCGCGTTAAGAAAAGACATGATTGGATTATCTGAAGTTCTTCATTTTGATTTTAAACAACTTGCTGAGAAATATTTGAAATTAGCACATACTTTATATCTACAAATAGAAGGGAATTAAGATGAGATTAGTTGATATCCTAAAACTCCCAAAACAACCCAATAGTTTAGGAATCATAAAAGAATTTTTAACACAACCGCTATCGAACCATGATGTTCAAGCGGCTTTTACCTTTTATCTAGAAATTGCTAGTTCATTAGGACTAAACGATTTAGTTTTTACAGAAGGTGAAAAATTTCTAAAAGATCTTCAATTTCAACAAGAATCAGAGTTCGAAGAAAAAATTCTTAAATTTGTTATACATGCATCAATTGAAATTGAAGCGTTTGATAAAGCAAGACTTTATATTGAAAAACGAAAACAAATTTTACCAGTTTTAAAACAATATTTAGGTGTTCTTGATGAAATAAAGTATAAAAAAGCAATGCAGTTACCATATCTTGATGAACTTTTAAAAGTTTTATCAGACATCATACCTGATCAAACACGAATCTATTGTTTAGAAGAAGTCTTTCAAATTTATAAAAAAAACAATGAGTATGAAATGGCTTTAAAAAGCCTTTATTCGTTGTATGACTATGATTTGCAATCAACTTATATTCACGATGAACTAGATTTGCTTGCACAATTAAAACGATATGAGGATGTTTTGAAAATTGCACTCGAACAGTTAAGAAAACATCCAGATGACCTTTTAACCATGTTATCACTTATAGAGGTTTATATAGAGCGTGACGATCTTATAAAGGCATCTTCATTAGAAGCTGAAAATGAAGAAGCATTTGATAAAGCATCTGATGAAATAAAAAAACGTGCATATCAATTATTTATCTTGCTTTATCAAAAATTAGATAACAAGCTTTCTTTAGATTTATATCAAAAAAAACAAAAAGCTTTAATCAAATCTCTTGATAAAAAGACAAAATCGATAGAAGAACAAAAACCTGAAGTTGTCATCATTGAAAAACCTGAAATCAAAACTGTTACACATCATGAACTCTTAAAGAAATTTGAAATTGCACAAGAACTAATCATTTTTTCACATTTAATTGATGAAAAATTGTTGTTAAGAGATTATTTACGTATCTTTTTCATGCATGTGGATAAAGAAATTGAAACAAAAGAACACATCATTTATCTTAATAATGAAACACCAAACTTATTCCATTATAAAAAAGAACGTCTATATGACAAATCAATCCTTAGCCATCAATTAGAACATTCTATTTTTAATGATATTTTAAAATTTGATCAAGAAATTTTTGATAAACCTAAACACTTTAAGTCAACAATCAATATCATTACACAAAAGGACTATGATGAAAGTGTTAAATATGTTTATGGTTTCCCAATTGGAGATATAGGTGTTTATGTTGTACATTTTGATATAGAAATCAACGATCCGGGTCAATATTATGATATTTTAAAAGTAATCACTTCCATATTATATACTCATCTATTGGATGAAAAACGTTTATCTAAGATAAAAAATGCTAACCGATATTATCATGAAGTCATCAATAGCCCCATATTAGCCTATCGTGAATTAACAGAGAGCAAATCAACTTATAACGGTACCGCTCAAAATCTTTTTCATATAGACAAGCATTACCATTTGGAATTGTTTCTTAGAGATGTTTCTTATGAATATGTGCATTTATATAAAGATACGATTCATAAACTGTTAATGAAACCAGGTATGACAAAAGAACTACTCTACCGATATCAAGAAAAAAACATCCTAGAAAAGCTATATAGTTTAAAAATAGGAGATGAAATCATAATTATGAGTTTATTTTTTGATCAAACAAAAGAAGTAGAAGAAACAAAATCACTCATTGAAAAAGCTACAATTGATCATGAAACCGGTTTAGGTAACTTGTATGCTTTATCTAATGAGTTAAATGATGAATTAAAAGATAAAGCAAGTTTGTTTTTAATTGAGTTAAACGACCAACTAAAACATATTTACGGAACAGAAAAAGTTATTCAGTATTTTAAAGAATTTGCGCAGCATACGAAAAAGTTTTTTCAAGATGGTAAAACATATCGATTTGATTATCATCAACTCCTGGTAATTGTTCCAACCAATGATATTCGTTCTGTAACAAAACACGTAAAAGATTATTTTAAATATCTTGAAACATATGATTCAAAAGTATTGAAATATGAAAAATTTAATGCAAATATGGGTATTTTAAGATACCCTGTAGTAACGACAGAAAAAAACAAAGAAAAGCTTTATCGTTACTTGGATATCGCTTTAGAAAAGGCAAAACGAGATAAAGAAGAGAAATTTGTTTTCTTTGTTTATCGTGATTATGAGGATGAACTTTTCGAGCAACAAGTCATCGATCATTTGAATGTTGCTATCGAACAAAAAACACTTGGTTTAACATTTAATCAAATTACCGACATTAAGAAAAATCGTGTATGGCAATATGAGAGCGAGCTCACATTACATAATTTATTAATTGATAATAAGTATTTACTTGCCATTGCAAAAAAAAGAAATAGGCTTGTCGAATTAGAGAAATTTCACTTAACCAAAATAGTTGAGTTTTTAGTCGAACTTGAAAAGGAAACAGAAAGACTTATTAAGTTAACCATTCCTATATCAAAAGAAACGTTTTTAGATGCAAACTTTAATACATTCTTACTAGGACTATTTAAGTCACATGGTATACCTTATGAGTTTCTACGGATTAAATTTGATATGGATCTAAGAGCAAGCCATTATGCTCAGCAAATCCAAGAGCTTATCGATCATGGTATTGGAATTGATACAACTTCACTTGATATGGCACTAAATTATCCTTTTCATGCACTTCATATTGACATGAAAAAGGAAAATATAAAGTACCATACATACCTATCAAAGATAAAAGAACTTTTAGAAAGTTTTAACATGGCTTTAATTGTCAGACATGTTAAAACCAAAGATCAAAAGGAAGCACTTGAGCGTTTAGGAGTTATCTATATTGAAGGCCCACTTTATAAACAACTACCAGCACAAACATTGATTCAAAAAATTAAGGAGACTTTATGAGTTTTAATGAACTTAGATCATATGTGTCTGATTTAACAAAAAATGAAAATAATTCACATGGTTTTAGAGCTGCTTCATCTTTTGTCATGTTAGAAGATATTGATTTAATGATTCATAAATATCTCATCGAAAATCCAAAGGAAAAAGGCAGTGTTTTGCTTAACGTTTTTGGGCTTCTTCAAGGACTATTTGTAGCCATTGATGCACTATATGATTTAGCTATTGGTTTAACTCAATATAAATACCACATCAATATTAATGTTAATCCAACGCTCCATGAGTTGAAGTACATAAGAAATGATATCGTCGGACATCCAACACATCGCACATATCCTGATGGTGCGATTGGATTTTCAATGATTGATCAAGATCATATTACAAAAGAACAAATTAGTTATAAAACATATATTTATGAAAAGAACAAATTAGATATAAAAACCAAAGATGTTTTATTCAAACCACTCATTGAAGCATATCAACAAGAAAAAGAAAAAATACTTCAAGATATTTTAGGATATTTAAAACATGAAGAAACCAAGACAAATATACCTGAACTAGTTTATACGCTTTTTGAGACGATTAATCTTGATTTGTTAGAAAAGATTAAAAAGAACTTTATAGAAACATATGAACTTGATGATACATCATCGCATCGATTTTTATGGCGTGCGTCACTTTTAGAACTCCTCATTGCATGGGAGGAACAAGATAACACTTTACGTGAGTTTATTTTATACATGAGCAAAGTTCAAGTATCAAAAATGCACGAGATTGCTTTAAACATGGAAAAAAGAATTGGAAAAGATCTATATGTTCCTATTCCTAATCATTTGCACGCTTTTTATAAATTTATTAGGAAAAACGAAGAAGAAGCAATGCCTCTACTTCAAAACTTGCACGATTTAAATGATCCATATTTTGACAAAAATTTACATTCATTACTTAAAATGAACCCTAGTAAAGAAGCAATTAAACTCATTTTCTTTTTGAAACAGCAATCAGATGAGAAAAAGGTTTATTTAGTTGGTTCAATGTTGCGTATGTATCGTCCAAAAAATAAATAAAATACAAATGTTTATGATATAATTAAATTCGGTGAGGTGATATTATGGCATGGAGCAATGAAACTTATTTAATTGGTGAAAAAGTTAAAGTCGAAAATGAAAAGGGACATGGTGTTATTACACGTATTGATGTTGAACGGGGGCTAATATATGTGTTATATAAACGCATGAGAGAAGAAGCTTATCCTTATCCTGAAGCAATTGATCAAGGCAAATTAAAACCAGAGGTTCATAAAAAGTAACACATTTGTGTTTCTTTTTTTACACTTGAAATGAAAAAATTCGTTTTATTTTGGAAAAACTTCACTATCATGGTTTGGGAAATTATAAAAAGCATGAAAAGTGTTCGTGGAGTTATTGCACTTTTTCTTTCATATATGATATATCATGGATGGGCTGCACTCTTTTTTATCACAGGTGTTTTATTTTCCAATCTTTGGCTTTTAGGTATAGGGACTACAGTCATGCTATTTTGGTTTGGTCCAGGAACACCTCTTATACCCCTCATATTAGTTACAGCACTTTTTATTCAACGTTATATTTTACTAGATAAATCAAACAAAATCAGTTTGAAAGAAAAATGGATAGAGTTAAACAAACACAATTATAAAAACGATAAACACCTTTAAAATGGTGTTTTTATTATATAATATGATTATGTCAGCCATTAAAGCTGAAATATTACAAGAATTAAAAAGGAAGGAAATAATATGTTATATTCTGAGTATAAAATTAAAAATATAGTTTTAAAAAATCGAGTTGTTATGCCACCAATGTGTATGTATACTGCGGATGAAGAAGGTTATGCTAATGATTTTCATATTGCCCATTATGCATCAAGAGCAATTGGTGGAGTAGGCCTTATCATACAAGAAGCTACTGCTGTACGACCCAATGGTAGAATTTCACCCAATGACTTAGGGATTTGGAGTGATGATCATATTGAAGGATTAACGCGTATAGTTCAATCTATTCATAAGTATGATGCTATTGCAGGTATTCAAATCAATCATGCTGGAAGAAAAGCAAAAGTTCCCCATCCAATGGGACCTAGTTCACATAGTTATGGTGGGGATTATCAAGTGCCTCATGAAATGACAAAACAAGATATAAAAGATGCAGTTCAAGCATTTGCTGATGCTGCAAGAAGAGCAGATCAGGCAGGCTATGATGCACTAGAAATACATGCTGCACACGGATATTTAATTTTCCAATTTTTATCACCGATATCCAATCATCGCAAAGACGAATATAAGGATGGTGTTAAATTTTTATATGAAGTGTGTGAGGCTATTTCTAAAGTCTGGCCTAAAGAAAAGCTTTTAATCTTAAGAGTATCTGCTACAGAATATGTTGAAAATGGTGTCACACCTGAGATGATTAGTGAAGCAATCAATCGTGTTAAGCATTTTGGTATTGACCTTGTTGATGTTAGTTCAGGAGGTAACATATTAGTAAAAATTAAGTCTTTTCCTGGATATCAACTAGCTTTAGCAAAAAAAGTTCATGAATTAACTCATATACCTACAATAGGTGGAGGTTTAATCACTGAAATGGAAATGGCTCAATATGCTGTATCAGCTGGATTTTGTGATTTAGTATATTTAGGACGTGTGCTTCTTCGTGAACCATATTTAGTCATAAACCATGCAAAGGACTTTAACATTGACATTCAATATCCTGAACCATACATTAGAGGCAAAAAATAGATTTTAAAGAGGTTGATATGATAATTTATCCACAAGTTAGACATTTTGAATATTTAGATAATCAATCATCTTTTCAAGATGGGTTATATGCTGCGAAAAAAAACGTTAAAAGATACAAGAAAGAACTTCCATCAGTCACTTTTGATATGCATAAAGAAAACAATTTGATATTTAAGCATCATCAAAGTCTTCCAAATGAAGGTTATAGGTTGACAATCAAAAATAATCTCATCACTGTGACATCAAGCACACCCATCGGTGAGCTTTGGGGAATAAAAACACTCAAGCAAATACTCAATCAATATCCAAAAGACATTCCAAATCTCCATATTGAAGATGAACCCATTTTAACCACACGTGGCTTTATGCTTGATGTTTCAAGAAACAAGATCCCTAAACTAAAAACGATTTATGAGTATATTGATTTATTATCTGATTTAAAAATGAATCATTTTGAACTTTATATCGAAGGTTTTTCTTATCGTTATCCAAGTTTTCCTAATCATTTTTATGATCAATTAGAACCCTTCACTGAATGTGATTTTCAAAAAATTGATAAGTATGCAACTAAAAAAGGTATTGACTTTGTATTAAACCATAATACCTTTGGACATATGAACGCCTGGTTGTCAAAGGATGAGTATAAAGATTTAGCAATCATGAAAGATGGTATGATGATGTGGGGTTGGAAACAATCTGCATCAACGCTAAACCCATTAAAAAAAGAGACACTTGACTTTGTTAAAAAGTTAATTGATGACGCAGTTAAAGGATCAAAATCAAAATATTTTAACATATGCTTTGATGAAGCATATGAGTTAGGCTTGGGACCTACTGAAGAAGTTTGTCAACGTGAAGGAATTGAAAATGTATTTATATCATACTTAAATGAAGTTGTAAGTCATTTAAAAAGTCATGGTAAAACAACACTAATGTGGGGCGATTTTTTTGTTTCTCACCCACAAGCATTAAATCATATCCCTAAAGATGTCATTGTCATCGATTGGGGATACGATAGAAATTACCCATTTAATGAAACATTAAAGCGTTTAAGTGAACATCGTGTACCTTTTATAAGTGCACCTGGAACATCATCATGGAACTCTATTACAGGAAGAACCATTGATATGTTGGAAAATGTTCAAAAAAGCATCGAGTATACAAAAAAGTATAAAGGATTAGGTACATTACTAACTGATTGGGGTGACAACGGTCATCTACAATACCCTCATATTAGTTATCCTGCAATCGTTTATACAGCGCTTGAAAGCTGGTCTAATCATACCGGTAACCAAGCGCTTATTCGCTCATATTTAAATCGATATGTCTATAAAGATAGCACGATGCAATTAGGTGATTTAAATATTGATATTGGACGTTATCAACGATATCAAAAAGTATATACGCATAATGGTACTGAACTTATTCAAGTATTAGTTATCATGCATAATGCTTCTAATCAAGAAAACCCCTGGGCATCTTTTCATGAGATGTCAAAGCATTTAGAGTATTCTTTACAGACGCTTCATCGTATGAAACATGAATATGAATGGATGAAAAAGACATTAGATAATATTAAGAAAAAAACTTTATCTCGTGTGAGTTCAAGTGATTTATTATCGTTTTATGAATCCATTAACCATGTTTTATTAGCGATTGAAATGTTGATACAAGCTAGACAAAAAACATATAAGTTACCAAAATGGATGAAAAAAATTCCCATAAACCATCGAAAAATATGGCTTAATAAAAATAGAGAACCAGGCTTAAACTACAGTTTAAACATTTTGAAGAGTGTTGAATGTTTCTATTAATGCATCTTAACTTTAAATCAAGAAGATTATGCTAAAATAAACGTATAATACACAAAAAAAGAGGCAATTATGAAATTAATAGCACACCGTGGGCTATCATCTTTAGCTCCAGAAAATACAATTAAAGCATTCGAATTAGCAGCTGTCGAAGAAAGCTTTTATGGCATTGAATGCGATATTCACGAAACTAAAGATGGTCATTTTGTCGTTTTTCATGATGATGATTTGAAAAGAATGGCAAAAGTCCATTTAAACATTGATGATATGACTTATGATGACATTCAAAAATATCCAATTAAAGCGGGTTCTAAATACAGACAATATCCAGAGCAAAACATCCCATTGATTCAAGATTTTTTAATGATATGTGAGGAAAATCAAAAAGCAGCTATTATTGAGATTAAAAAAATAAATGATATTGAGCATCTACACAATTTACTTAACATTTTTGATGATTTTCCATCAATAGAAATCATACTCATTTCTTTCAACCTTAATTATTTGAAATATATTCGTGCGATTTCAGACATGCCATTACAGTTTTTAACTGATAAAATAACAGAATCTTTGATTTATGACCTACGTGTCAATCAAATCGATTTTTCCATTCAAAAAGACTCTTTTAAACCTAATCAAATCGCTAAATTAAAGAAGAAAGGATTTATGGTTGCAACATTTACAGTTAATAAAAAATCGACACTAAAACAGTTAACAAATTTTGGTATTGACTATGTAACAACTGACAAAATTTTAAAATAGAGAAGAAAAACAATGAAAAAGATCTGGACACTCTTATTATTAATTGGATCGTTATTTTTGTTTGCTGCATGTCAGGATTTTTTTAGCTATAACATCGAGCAATATCAATTTATTGAGTCATTATCACTTTATCAAGATAATCATCAACTTGATGACATCGATGTTGAAGATTTAGTTAACAACATATCTTTAAACATTATGCAAAGTAATGTGACTGTTTACACCACAACTTATGCTCCATTTTTGTTTATGCGAACTAAAGAAGAAAGCTTTTATGGTTCTGGTATTATTTTTTATGAAAATGAAGATTTTTATTATGTGTTAACAAATGAACATGTTGTATCTCTGACGCGTAATAGCACGTCTGCAACCTATGAAATTATAGATTATCAAAATAACAAATATAAAGGATTTTTGTATGAAAATGCATCATCAATCGCATATGACTTGGCTATTTTGTTTTTTGAAAAAAATGAGAAATCATATGAGATAATAAAAATCAATGATAGACCACTTGATATCGGTGATAAAGTGATTGCTATCGGTAATCCTAAAAGTCAAAAAAACATGATTACCATGGGTGAAGTTCTCGAGTTTTCAGAGACGAATGTTAAAAATCGTTATGGTGATGTTGTCTCAAGAGATTTTTTAGCTATTAAACACTCAGCTTATGTTAATTCTGGATCATCTGGAGGCATGCTATTAAATTATCAATTGCAACTTGTTGGGATTAATTTTGCAGGAGCAGATGATGACGGTAGACATGTTTACACGTTTTCTATACCCGTCAATATCATTGTAGAATATTTCAATAATTTATTACAAATTCAAAGTGATACCTAATGGTATCATTTTTTGTTCAACATATCATTTAAACACATGTGATGCTATAATAAAAGTGAAATGAGGTGTTAAAGTGAGACATCTAATCAGTATGGGTGAATTACTTATCGATTTTATACCCCATCAAAAAAATGTATCTCTAAAAGAAGTGCATACATTCACAAAAATGGCTGGTGGTGCTCCAGCTAATGTTGCTGCATGTTATGCGAAACTAAGTGGTAAATCGTATTTTCTAGGACAAGTTGGTGATGATGCTTTTGGACGTTTTTTAGAACAATCACTCATAAATGCATCTGTAGACACTCGCTATTTATCGTTTACACATCTAGCAAAAACAGCTTTAGCTTTTGTAGCACTCGATGAATCAGGAGAACGAGATTTCATGTTTTATAGAGACCCATCTGCGGACCAATTGTTTCAATCTAAATTAATACCTAAAGATATTTTTAATCACTCAATTTTGCACTTTGGATCTTTAGGATTAAAAGATTATCCATTAAAGGATGCGCATATTGAAGCCATAAGACAAGCAAAAAGAGCTCACGCATTTATTAGTTTTGATCCAAACTTGAGGTTGTCATTATGGGAAAATCATGAAGAATTAAGACATAAAGTGATGTCTTTTATTCCTGAGGTTGATTTATTAAAACTTTCGTTAGATGAACTCATTTTCTTAACACAAACACATCAAATAGACCGTGCCATATCAATGGTCTTCAAAGGATCAGTTCAAATGGTACTTTTAACTAAAGGAAATCAAGGAGCGTCGTTATATCTTAAAGGACAATCTTATCATGTGGATGCATTTAAAGTAGAAGCAGTTGATACAACTGGAGCTGGTGATGCTTTTTTAGGTGGATTTTTATATCAATACGCTCTTCATGAAAATCGTACAATTGATTATCCTTATGTATTGAAATTTGCAGCAGCTACAGCAGCAATTATTGTTACTAAGTACGGAGCTATCCCATCACTTCCCACAATTCATGAAGTTACTCAGTTTCTCTCAAAAGTAGAAACATAATATGGTATAATGATTTGGAAAAAAGAGAGGTAACTTATGGTTAATATATTATTATCACACAGCATTTTGAACCAACCACACGTTTTTGAACATGCTAAAAAATTCATAAGATCAACAGATTATGTTGCTATTTTAGCTTTTTCATTTTTTGATCACCAGTTTTTAACAGAACAGGATTATCATCAATTCTATGAAAAAAATGGTGAGTATTATGAAAAAATGATGAATATATTTGACACTTATGGTATTAAAGAAAATCAAGTTTTATGGATTAATTACTATAAAGATACTAAAACGTCTGCTATCGAAAAGATTAAAAAAGCTGACATCGTTTATTTTCCTGGTGGAGCTCCGGAACTCATGATGAAACGCATCTTAGAGTTTGACATTAAAGAAGCAATCGAGGCACACCAAAAAGTTTATGTTGGTTCATCTGCAGGAGCGATGATTCAGTTCAGAGAGTATCATATGTCACCTGATTATGATTATCCACATTTTTCTTATGAAAAAGGGCTTAATTTATGCACAGGGTTTTTTATAGAAGTACATTATAGAAGAAGAAAAAAACAAAAGAGTGCTTTACGAAAAGTTCACCGTGCCTATCATCAACCTATTTATGTCATTCCTGATGATGGAGCAATCATTGTTGATCAAAATGAGATATTTTGCATCGGATCAGCTTATCAATATTACGATAAAAAAGGAATTATTAGGAGATAAAGATGAAGAAGTTTCTTATTATATATATCACAATGACAATCATATTAGCGCTCGTTTTGTATTTCGTTACACTAGTTACGGTCCGAACGAGTCGATATGAGGAAGTTAAACATGAGTTATCAGAACAAGCAGGTGAAACTAATGATTTTGAAGCTTTTGTTAAATTCTTCTCACTGGCTTATCGAGAAATTGATATCATCGAACTTGATTTTTATACCATTCATGTTTTTCACTTATTATCGAGAGAACAAGGAGTTACATTTAATCAGCTAGCCATCATTGTTCGAGCAAATCAAGAAGTTGATTATGCTAGTTCATTAGATGATACAAATGATCAAACTTCAATCGTAATAAATAATTTAGATAATACATCAGTTTATTATGAATCAAAAGAGGATCCTAATTATCCCATGGGCATAAGCTATGGCATCGAGCTTTATGATTTTTACTTTTTTGCTCCCAGGATTTCTCATTCGATTCATTTAGAGTATGAATTGTTTGATTATGACGGTGACCTCATTTATTCATCAACTATTGATTTTATGTTAGAAACGTATGATTTAGACAATTTAGGAGATTTTCAAAGTTCATATACAGAACAAGAATTAGAAGAACTAATCAAGATGTCCAGCCATTTTCCTCAAGCGCTAGTACAAAACTATACGGTTTTCACATTAAGTGCGTTAATATTTGGATTTTTAATTATTCAAGTTAAAAAGAAAAAATGGGCTCAAAAACAATTATAAATGTCAACTTTTTATGATAAAAACATAGGCAAAAAATGCTTATGTTTTTTTAATAGAGAAAAATTTACGAAAACGCTTTACTAATTTTGGTAAATCGGTTATCCTAAATATAGGAAATCGATTTCCTGAGGTGAGATATGAAAACTAGAAAAATACTAACATCAAATGATGGCACATATTATCCTTTGTTCAACTTAAAAGGTTTAAGATCATCAATCACTCCATTTTTCGGTGGAGATTTAAAACTTGATCACCATCATTATGCACTCAAACCAACCACTCAAGTTGATTTGTTTAATGATCTATATGCAAGGCACGTTGTGATTAGTTGTAATGGCAAACCATACTTTTTAAATGGCCAAACAGAAAGCCAACAAAATGATTCAATCATTTATGAAACATCGTTGTTATCACAACGCGTTATAAGAAAAAATGAATATTTTGAACTAGATACGACAAGTTTTATACCGCTACGTGACAATGTTGAGTTACACCTTATACATATTAAAAACATATCAAATGATGAACTTCGTTTCGAAGTAACAACTGCCATTCAGCTTTACGGAAGAAGTGCAGATAATTTACGTGATCATCGTCACGTTACATCATTACTCAATCAAATTCAAGTATGCCAAAATGGCATTGTTTTATACCCAACTTTATCCTTTGACGAACGCGGGCATCAAGCAAATCATACGGTATATAGTGCATTTGCTTTCTCTCCTCGAGCAAGTGTAAAAAACTATATACCGGTGCTTGATGACTTCATCAATGGTGGATCAATGAGTTTTCCAAAAGGTTTAAATCATCATACAGAAGTGGGAACAGTTATAAATGGCTATGAAGCTTTAGGTGGCATTGGTTTCGAAGAAGTCATATTGAAACCAAATCAATCCGTAGATTTTATCGTTTCGTTAGGCATACATGATTCTATCGAAGAGGCAATCCAAATCAGTGCTAAATATGCCGATGTGAATGTTTTGAACAAGGCTTTAATGGATGTAGAAAATCATTTTGAGTCATATACTTCTCAACTTCAATTTGAATTTCATGATGATAAAACAAGTCAACAATTAAACTTTATGACGATACAACCTATGTTAAGAAGATATTTTGGCAACTCTTATCTACCTCACCATGATTATGGGAAAGGTGGGAGAGGATGGCGCGATCTATGGCAAGATTTGCTCTCGCTAATCATGATGAACGACTCAAGTGTTTATGAACTACTTATCAATAATTTCCAAGGTATTCGTATCGATGGAACCAATGCAACCATTATTGGTGATAAACCAGGAGAGTTTAAAGCTGATCGCAATCAAATAACACGTGTATGGTCGGACCATGGAGCTTGGCCTTTGTTAACTGTTGATATGTACATTAATGAAACAGGCGAAAGTAATTTATTATTAAAAAAGCGAACCTATTTTAAAGATCAATTTACTCATTTCACATACAAAGCAAGAAAACACCAAGGTCCAAATGTTGAAATGGCTTATGGAAAGCCTTATGAAGGAACGATACTCGAGCATTTACTACTTCAAAATTTAGTAAGCTATCATCGAACGGGTGAAAAAGGATTTATAAAATTGGATGATGCTGACTGGAATGATGGCTTAGACATGGCCAAAGAAAAAGGTGAAACGATTGCTTTCACTCATATGTATGCAGCTAATTTAAAAAGACTAGCAGAACTCATCCAAGAACTTAATCATGATAAAATTGTTCTATTTAAAGAAATGAAGATGCTTCTTGAGGATGAAGTTGACTTAAATCATTTCTTTAATGAAGTTGAGCATTTTTCAGGTAATCAATTTGAAATTGATAAATTTGACCTAATCGATATTTTAAACGATTTATATTATACAAGAGTTAAATATTTGCATCGACACGCTTATCAATCAGGTTTCTATCAAAGTTATATTAATAATCATGGAGAATTTGTTGATCATGAATACAGTATGAACCTAACAGGCCAAACGATGGCTTTATTATCAAACACTGCATCAGAAGAGCAAGCCATTTCAATTGCTAAAAAAACAAAAGATCTTCTCTTTGATTCTTCTTTAGGCGGATATCACTTAAATACAAATTATCAACAAGTCTTGTTAAATATGGGAAGAGCATATGGCTTTGCTTATAATCACAAAGAAAATGGTGCAGTTTTTTCACATATGGCAGTTATGTATGCTTATGGGCTTTATCAATATAATCTTATCGATTTTGGTCATGAAGCCATGATGAGTATATTGCTTCAAGCTCAAAAAGAATCTGCTAAACTAGTCAATGGAATTCCTGAGTACTTCAACGACCGTGGTATAGGCATGTATCCCTACTTAACAGGTTCAGCATCTTGGATGCTAAAATTATTAAGAACTGAAGTGTTTGGTGTTAAGTTAAAGTTAGGAGTTTTAAGTTTAGAGCCCAAATTAAAAAAAGATGATTTTATCGAAAATAAAGCTACAATACACACCGTTATTCACCACAAACTTAGACGCATAACTTATCACAATCCAAAACAACTTGATTATGATGAGTATCAAGTGACTAAAATTATCATTAACCATAAAGAAGCAACACTACCCATCAAGCAAGTTGATGGTGATATAGAGGTATATCTTGATGAAAAACTATGAAGTTCTTGATTTTAATGGTTTCGGATATCAAAAATTGTTCCATTTTAACACATGGAGGATAGCTGTCTTAAAGTATATTAAAGAACTAGAAATTGATAACATTCAGTATGTTGAGTGTCATCATGATACAGATGAGGTATTTATTCTATTGGAAGGTGAATGTAGATTATATTTTTATAATCAACAAAATGGATTTGACTATGTCGATATGATTAAAAATCAAACTTACGTGATTCATAAAGACATTTATCATACACATGTTCTTAACAAACAAGCAAAACTCATCATAGTAGAAAACGAAGATACATGTGATGAAAACTCTAGTCGCATTTATTTAACTGAGGAAATGAAAAAAGACTTGTTAAGTAAAAGAAAGTAAGGGATTGCAGTGCAAGAAAAACGTACGATTTACACCATTGCAAATGAATTAGGTTTAGCACCAAGTACAGTATCTAAGGTCATTAATAACAAAGGAAGTATACATGCCAAAACACGTGCTCGTGTTTTAGCATATATTAAAGAAGTAGGTTATGTCCCTACATCTTCAGCAAGACGTTTAAAATCCAAACATAGCTATACTGTAGGTGTAGTCTTTACAGAAGAAGCAGATGTTGGATTAGAACATTCATTTTTTTCAAGCATATTACAAAATTTTAAGTTTTATTTAGAAAATCAAGGTTATGAACTTAGTTTTATCGTGAAAAAGCTTGGCCAACACGAAATGTCATATCTTGAATGGTGCTATAACAAACAAGTTGATGGTGTTTATATCGTTGTGGGTAATTATAATGATCAAGGTTTAATCGAACTTATTCAATCTGATATTCCTTGTGTATCTACTGATATGGAATTAAAAGGATTAACATCAGTTATTGGTGATAATGATCAAGGAATTAAACTCATTATTGATTATATTAAAAACGACTTGAAGAAAAAAACGGTTCAAATGATTGCTGGCCCACAATCATCAAAAGCATTTGTTGATCGATTAGTGAAATTTGTTGAATATTCGAAGCAAGCCAATCTTAGTCTCAATGAAGATCAAATTACAGTTGCTGAATCTTTCGGATTTAATAGTGGATATAACGCATGTAAAAAACTCATTGATAAAAATGGGTTACCCGACGTATTAGTTGTTGCAAGTGATGACCTGGCATTAGGTGTGTTAAAAGCGCTTAGAGATCATCATATTCAAGTGCCTAGCCAAGTACAAGTTATCGGATATGATGATATTGAATTTGCCAAACATTTTACACCACCATTAACAACGATCAGACAAGATAGAAAACTACTTGGTGAAACAGCAGCAAAAGCTTTAATAGCAAAAATGAATGATCAATCTGATATCAAAGATGAGGTCATAAAAATACCTGTTGAACTCATTGCTAGAGAGTCAACAAAAATATAGTGTGTTTTTAACAAAATATGTTATAATAGACTACGAAAACCATTTCGTAAACCGGTACCAGGAGGATTTATGAGAAAAACAATCATTTTAATTACCTTATTATTGCTCGTAATTCTTGGTGCGTGTACCAAGACAAATGACACGACAGAGCCTATTTTAACCGACCCAACTATTGTACCAACCGACCCAACTATTGTACCAACAGAACCAACAGAGGAAACGAATATAATGAAAAGTTATCAAGTTACACCATTTGTCACACGAGGCGATAAAGCTAAATTACTCAATCAAGATGATTCATTCATGACTGATTTTGATGATAGACAAACAATGAATAAAATATTTATTGATCAATCGATAAGATATCAAACAATGGACGGATTTGGAGCAGCAATGACCGAATCGTCAGCATATTTGATTTCGAATTTAACAGAGTCACAAAGAGAGGTTTTAATGAATGATCTCTTTTCAAAAAATGGAATCGGAATAAGTTTTGTTCGGATACCCATGGGTGCATCTGATTTTGCACTTGACAATTATTCATATAATGATATCCCAACAAATCAGACAGATCTTCAAATGGAACAATTCACATTAGATAGAGATGATCAATATGTTGTTCCTATGTTACAACTTGCTAAAGCTAAAAACCCTAATTTATTGCTGATGGGATCTCCATGGTCAGCACCTGCTTGGATGAAAACGACAAAAACCATGAATGGTGGATCGCTTATCGACATGTATCATGAAGCATATGCACTTTATTTTGTGAAATTCATTGAAGGTTATGCTGAAAGAGGATTACCAATTTATGCAGTCACACCACAAAACGAACCACTTCATCAAACATCTAATTATCCAACGATGTATATGACCGCAACACAGCAAGTTCAATTCATTCAAGCTATGGGACAAGCATTCGAAGAACACAATATTGAGACTTTAATCATTGCGTATGATCACAATTGGGATCAACCAGCTTATCCAAATACAATCTTAGGGAACCCGCTTTCAAAAGATTATACAGCTGGATCTGCATTTCATTGTTATGCAGGAAGTGTTGAGCAACAAGGCACAACTAAACGCATTTACCCAAATAAAGACATTTGGTTTACAGAATGTTCAGGTGGTAGATGGGCAACCAATTTTAGCTCAAACATATCTTGGAACATGGAAAATGTATTTATTGGATCAATCAATCATCATTCTAAATCTGTTCTATTATGGAATTTGGCTTTAGATGATCAAGATGGACCAACCAATGGTGGATGTTCAAACTGTCGTGGTGTTGTTACTATTCATTCTGATGGGACATATACACGAAATGAAGAGTATTATATGATTGGTCATTTTTCAAAATTTATCTATCGTGATGCAGCGCGTATAGATGCAGATAGTAATAATCCCAATTTATTAGTTACCGCTTTTGAAAATACAAATGGTCAAATTGTTGTTGTTGTCCACAATAAGGCAAACTCATCTTTAACATTTAATTTAAATATTGCAGGATCAAATCAAAACTACATGATTACAGGACGTACAACCGTATCGTTTGTATTGGAGGAAAATAATGAAAGTGTTTAATAAATTAGTATTTAAAGCTGATTTCACACAAGATGGAAAACCAAATGAAGATCAGTTTGTGCATCAAATTGGTGCACACAAATGGGGAAACAGAGAAGAGCAATATTATACAGATTCCCTACATAACTGCTATATCCAAAACGGTGAACTTCACATTGTCGCAAAAAAAGAATTAAAAGATGAAATGAAGTATACTAGCGCAAGATTAACAACACATGGTAAACATAGCTGGACATACGGAAGATTTGATATTGTAGCTAAACTTCCAAAAGGAAAAGGTTCATGGCCGGCGATATGGATGATGCCAGATCAGATGCGATTATATGGATGGCCAAAATGTGGAGAAATTGATATTATGGAACATGTTGGTAAAGATCAAGATGTCGTTCATTTCTCGCTTCATACCAACAACTATAATCATAAAATTGGTAATCATCAAACACAGTTTGAAAAATTTGATCGCGTATCAGATACATTTCATAAATATAGTATGTATTGGGATGAAAATCAAATTAAATTTTATGTGGATGATGTCGAAAAAGCTTCATTTACTAAAAAGCAAACGGATACATTTGATGATTGGCCATTTGATCAACCTTACCACCTTATTTTAAATATTGCCGTTGGTGGAACATGGGGTGGAAAAGTGGATGAAAATATGCTGCCATTTGAGATGGTTATCTCTAAAATTGAAGTATTTCAGTAATATTTTAAGCAAACGCTACCATATTTAACTAAATCGATTTCGTTTTATTTAAAAAATGGGTTTAAAGCGTTGAAATCGTTTTCACAATTTGGTATAATTGGGCTGGGAAAATAGAACTATGCCCATAAATATAATAGGAGGAAAAAATGAAGAAATATCTTTTAGGTTTTATGTTAATTGCAGTGTTATTATTTGCTGCAGCATGTACAGATGATGAACCAACGGATCCAACAGTTGTGCCAACAGACCCAACAGTTGTGCCAACAGACCCAACAGTTGTGCCAACAGATCCAACAGTTGTGCCAACAGACCCAACAGTTGTGCCAACAGATCCAACAGTTGTGCCAACAGATCCAACATTACCAACTTGGGAACCCATTGACACAAATGCAAGTGGTGAAGTCACAATTATGCTATGGTCTGGAGATGGCTCATATATTGAAGACGTAGGTAAGCTTGATCTTGAACCAGGAGATTTAGCTGGTCAAAATAACGCAACTATTTACGCTGTTGCAAAAGCATTTAACGAAATTTATCCAAATGTTAAAGTTAATGTTTATGCAAAGAGTGGCGGACCAGATGATGGTGGAGTAAGCTGGAGTCAAGAAAGAGAAAACTTTAAAAACACTTACGGTCATTATCCATCAATTTGGGCATCAATGGATTTACCTGGCGATACAACAAGAGGATTAGTAGCAGATTTATCTAAATATTCTGATGATCCTATGTATCAATCATTTAACGAATCAATTATGTCTATGATGAACTACTATGGTGTACAAGCTGGTTTACCACAATACTTGTTACCATGGGGCGTTTATATCAACAAAGAATTAGCAGAAAATAATAACATAGATGTACCTGGTCCAGATTGGGATATCGATGATTACACTGATTTCGTTAGTCAAGCTGACGGTGTTGACTTCTGGGGCGCAATGGATACTCCATTTAGCTTTATATTCACAGGAACAACTACTTTAGCAGCTCAACTTCATGGTTATACTGGTACTGGTGCTCGTATTAACATCAACTCAAGCGAAGTTAGAGCATTACTTCCATATATTAGTGAATGGGCAGACACAGCAATTTGGCCACAATTTGATTTAGGTAATGTTCCTGGTGAAGTTATGGACGCAAACTGGTGGTGGGGATTTAAATTCTTTATGGAAAATAAAATCTTAACACTTGATGGCGATCCATGGATGATGGGAGATGCTGCGCATCCAAGTCCAGAACATTGGGGCGTTGTTAAATCTAATGATTGGGATATTTATCCAAGACCAGCTACACCATACCAAGGCAATACAGTTGGTATCGTATTAGATCCACTAGCTGTTTACAATTATGCAATGGAAGATGGTAACCCTGAATATACAGCTGCAGAAGCATTAAAAGAAAAAATTGCTTATACATTTGCTTCATTCTGGGTTGGCGATGATCGTGCATGGCAAGCAAGAGCTGATCAAATGTTCTTAGATGGTGAACAATTAAAATCAGCTATGAATGATTCATTCCCACTGGTTACAGGTGATGCTTTTGAAAGCCAAATGAACATTTGGTATTCAATTGAGATTCATGAAAGATTCTCAAATGCAACATTAATGCCAGGTTTCCAAGAAGTTCTTCGTATTTTCGAAGCTGGCGAAATTTATGATGTATCTGACAAAGCATATTTATGGAATTATGATAATGAAGGTACAATTTCACCAATTTTATACGAATGGCAAAATGCTTGGAATCCAGTTGTTTTAACTGGTGATCCAGAAGCAACTGCACCAAGAAGAACAGATACAAATTGGGTAGATACAGTACTTGCTAAATTACCAGATTGGAATACAGCAGTTAATAATCGTTATACGCAAGCTGACGCTGCATTAAGACAAGGATTAATTCAATTCTACGGTAAAGAAGCTTCAGATTTTAGTTAATTAAATTGATGTAAAACTGAATGGAGGGTGCCAGACGAACTGTTTGGTACCCTTAATTCATAAAAAAAGACTAATAATAGGGTGGTCATAACATGAAAAATCTTAAGATTTCTTTTGTTGTTGTAATTGGTGTGATTTTGTTGATTTTCGGTATCGTGCAACTCACATCTGGACAAGAAAACTACATTCCGAAAGGAGAACTCGATCCTGTTGAAGTACAAAGTTCGTTTAATTTATTAAACGATAATTTATCAACACCAAGATATACCTATCTTGATTACTTGCGTGATCATGGTGATAATATTATATATGGACTAGGTGAAGTAGAAGCCGATTTTTTTGACTTAGGTGATGCATATATTGACCCTGATACGTCTAACTGGTCTCGGGTTATGGATAAAAATGATGAAATCCGATACGAAGTTAATGTTTTAACTTCAGGATATTATCAACTCATGTTGGATTACCAAGTAAGCGAAAAAACACTTAACAATATAACGATACAAGTGAAGGTTAACGAAGGCATTTTATATCAAGAACATCTAACCATTGATTTACCACTTTTATGGAGTGATGAGACAAAGGATTTTCAAACAGATCGCTACGGCGATCAAGTGTTACCTATTCAACAAGTGGATTTGAATTGGAATTCTTTTTATCTTTATAATAATTTATATACAACTGTAGAACCTTTATTCTTTTATTTCGATGAAGGACACCACACGATTGATCTCATAAATACGTCTTCAACAAGTGTTAATGTAGGCAAACTCGTATTGGTATCGCCAGAAGAAATATTACCTTATGATGATTATCGCATGTTGCATCCTGAGCTTATGGCTGGAGAAAAAATTACGATCAATGCGACAGCATATGTTCAAAAAAACTCTTCATTTGCACATCTTACGTCAGCCGGTACTCCCTCCGTTTCACCTTTTCATCCTGTCGATAAAAAACTAAATGTTATTGATGGTATGTCTTGGCTGGACTCGGGTCAAGAAATCACATATGAAATCAATGTTCCAGAAACTGGAAATTATAAAATAGCTCTTCATTATTCAAATGAAAAGCATGATTTTAGTGTGTTTCGTTCGATTTATTTAAATGGTGAAATTCCATTTAGTGAACTTAAGCATTATGAGTTTAATCGAACAGGAACACAAACATGGAAATATGAAACTTTGAAAAATGATCAAGGAGATCCATTTTACTTCTATTTGACTGAAGGAATTCATAGGATTACTGTTCGTGCTGAATCAGAACCTGTTGAACAAGCGCTTCGCTATGTTCAACTTGTTATTGATCATTTAAACAAGTTTTCACTAGATATTAGAAAAATTACAGGTCGTGAAATTGACCGTAATAGAACGTGGAAATTTACTGAATATATACCTGAAACACCAGCATATTTGCACAGTTACCAAATGATGTTGAAAGAAGCAATTACACTGCTTGCTCCATATGGCACAAATGGTGCGAATTCAACTACACTTTCATATATCCAAAAAGCATTATTCAAAATAAACCAAATTAGTAAAAATCCAGATAAAATCCCTCTATATTTAGAAGATTTAGCAGGAGGTACGGGCTCTGTGGCTCAATTTTTAGGGGATTCTTTAACGATGGTAAGAGATCAACCTCTCTATTTAAATGAAACGGTGTTCTATGGGCAAGGAGTTAAATTGCCTAAAGCAAATGCAAATTTCTTTGAAAAACTAGGGGCATCATTTCAATCTTTTTTCTCATCATTTACAACAAACAAATATTCATTAACGCAAAGTGATGATGTTGTTGATGTTTGGGTAAATCGTCCAATTACATATGTTGATATGATGCAAAAATTAGCAGATCAAACCTTTACTCCACAAACAGGAATTCAAGTTAAAATATCAGTAATGCCTGATCCAAATAAACTCATTATGGCTTCAGCAGCAAACCAGCAACCAGATGTTGCTTTAGGCTTGCTGTCATACATGCCTTTTGATTTGGCAATTCGTAATGCAGTGTATCCATTATCTGATTTTGAAGATTATTGGCAAGTTGCAGAAGATTTTGCACCTGGAGCATTTATTCCTTATATTTTAAATGATAAATCATACGCTTTACCAGAAACACTTGACTTTAATGTTATTATTTATCGCAGGGATATTTTTGAAGCGTTAGATTTTAGTATTCCAGATGAAACATGGAGTTGGTATAGTGTGATTGATATCTTGCCAGAACTTCAACAGTATGGAATGAATTTTTATCATCCAATTGCTGGAGGGGTTGCTATTAAATGGTTTTATCAAACAAGTGGACTAATTTATCAATTTGGTGGTCAACTCTATCATGAAAGTGGTCTTAGATCAGCAATTAACACACCACAAGCTGTTCAAGGACTTACATTCTTAAACGAACTATTTACAAACTATTCACTACCCGAACAAGTTCCATCATTTTATAACTCATTTAGATATGCAACATTACCTATTGGTATTGCAGATTTTGCCACTTATTTATTAGTCAAAAATGCTGCACCAGAGTTAGCTGGATTATGGGAGTTAGCTCCTTATCCTAAAATGACTGTGGATGGAATTGATAATCGCTACTATATAGCAAACGGTACGGCTGGTGTGATCATGAAATCTACTGATCAACCAGATGATTCGTGGGAGTTTTTAAAGTGGTGGATGTCGACAGATGTTCAAGCCGACTTCGCTTTCAACTTACAAGCAACCTATGGACCAACTTATACGTGGTTATCAGGAAATATTAGAGCATTTGAAGCTTCTCCATTCCCTGAAAAGGATCGTGAAATTATTCTAGAGCAAATTAAATGGTTAGTCGATGTTCCGAGAACACCTGGACAATATATGCTTGAGCGTTCTGTCTCAGATGTGTGGAATACTGCAGTTTATGATGGAACTCCTACTGGTATTGCTGTGGATCGATACACCATATTAATTGATCGCGAAATTAGACGTAAAATGATTGAATTCGGATTCTTAAATCAAAATGGTGAGCAAATTAAGCCATATACAATTCGTGACATCAATTGGATTATTGAGCAAATAAATAAAGCGAAGGAGGAGTAATGTGGATCAAACGTTAAAGCTTAAAGATCTTAAGCGCAAAAGTAAAAGAAATTCTACGATGAAAGATGGCTTAACTGTATTCTTCATGTTATTGCCATACGCACTTTTATTCAGTTTATTTATTGCACTTCCTGTAGCGATAGCTATTTATTTATCAATGACACATTTTAATGTTATTGAGTTTCCAACATTTGCAGGACTTCCAAACTTTATCAATATTTTCACTCAAGATCAAGTTTTCCTTAAGTATGTCTTGCCAAACACACTTATGTTTGCACTTATTGTTGGACCAGGCGGATATATATTGGCATTTATTTTAGCTTGGATGTTAGCACAAATACAAAAAGTTCCAAGAACAATTATAGCGCTTGCTATTTATACACCTTCTATGGTTGGAGGTGTCTTTATGGCTGTTGTATGGCGTACGATATTTTCTGGTGATGAAGCTGGATACATCAATGCATTTTTACTCCGTAACGATTTCATCGATCGTCCGATTCAATTTTTAGTATCTCCAGATTATCTCATGAATATCGTTATCATTGTTGCTTTATGGAGTTCCATGGGGGTAGGGTTTCTTGCGATGCTCGCAGGTATTTTAAATGGCAATGAAGAACTTTATGAAGCAGCTTACATAGAAGGCATAAGAAACAAGTTCCAAGAGGTTATGTATGTAACTATTCCCATGATGAAACCACAAATGTTATTTGGTGCAGTTATGGCTATTGTTGGAACGTTTACCAATGGTTATATTGGGGTTGCATTATCAGGGTCGAATCCGACACCGCAAAACTCAGCCCAGCTCATTACAAACCATATTGATGATTATGGTTTTATTCGCTATGAAATGGGATACGCAGCAGCATTATCTGTTGTTTTGTTACTCATTATCTGGCTTTTCTCCAAAGTAGCTTATAAGCTCTTTGCTGAAAAAGATTAGGAGGCGAAATCATGAGTTTTCAAGGTACTAAAATTAATCCTACAAATTTTTCTAAATCACAAATAGGTTTCTATCTCTTTTTAATTCCACTCGGACTTTTCATGATTTTACCAGTTATCTATATTTTCAATCAAGCGTTTAAACCGTTAGATGAACTATTCTTATTCCCACCACGTTTCTTTGTTGAAAAGCCAACGTTTGATAATTTTAGAGACTTATTTAGAACAGCAACATCAACTGGTGTGCCACTTACCCGGTACTTATTTAACACACTTATCATTACAACAATTATGGTGTTTGCTACCATATGGATTAGTGTCTCAACAGGTTATGTTTTATCAAAGAAGAACTTTAAAGGGAAAAAAGCCTTATTCTCAATTAATCAAATTGCGTTAATGTTTGTCCGTACCGCAGTTATTATTCCAACATATTTTATTATTGTTAGAATAGGTCTTAATAATAATCCACTGGTTCACATCTTACCTTATTTAGCAGTTCCAGTAAGCGTATTTTTGATGAAACAGTTTATTGATCAAGTTCCTGATCCAATTATTGAAGCTGCACGAATTGACGGTGCAACTGATATGCAAATTGTCATGAAAATCATTATTCCTCTTACGAAAAACGCAATTGCGACAGTTGCCATTTTAACATTCCAAGCAACATGGGGAGCCGTTGAGTCATCGAATCTATATATTCAAGATGAAACGATGAAGTCATTTGCCTTTTATCTAAATACATTAACCGCTCAAAGTGCAGGTAGCACTTTAGCTGGTGTAGGTATGGCAGCTGCTGCTGGTTTAATTTTATTCTTACCCAATCTAATTATATTTATTGTCATGCAATCACGTGTTATGAATACGATGGCGCATGCTGGTATTAAGTAGGTGATGATATGAAAAAAGTTAAATTTATAACATTCTCATTTCTTATCATGGCATCATTATTTATGTCAATCTTAACTGTTTTTGGAGCTGCAGCAACCTCATATACCATGACATTTAACGCAAAAGGTGAATTTGTTAGAACACAAGATGCATATTTACCTAATAATACAATCATAAGTTTGAATTTAAGACAAGCACAAGATATGTATTTTGATAAAGATGACAATTTGTTTATTGCAGATTCTGGAGGTCGTAGAATCTTAAAATACGATCCAAACTCAGATACCGTTTTGCAAACAATCACATATTCAGCAATGTCCAGACCTACTGGAGTATTTGTATCTGATCGAGGCATTTATGTTGCTGATCCATCAGCAGCAACTGTGTTTCGATTTGACTTAGATGGAGAATTTGTTGAAAGATTTGATCGTCCAACCACACCTTCATTTGCAGATACACCATATAATCCTAATAAAGTTGTAGTTGATAACAGAGGAAACCTTTATATTTATGGTGAAGGTGTTAAAGATGGAATTATTCAGTTAACTAATACTGGAGAGTTTTCTGGTTATTTCACATCAAATAAAGTTAGACTCTCATTTACACAACAAATCTATAAAATAATCTTCTCTGAGGCACAATTTGAAGAATTTGCTGCAAGAGACCCACGCACATTTGCAAATATTTTCATTGATGACAATATGATGATTTATACAGTTACCGGAGGAACTTGGCGTAATGCAATTAAAAAGCATAATACACAAGGTGGTAACATTTTTGGAGACACCATATCAACAAATCAAGCTCGTGACGTCTATGTTGATCAAAATGGGATCGTATATGCTGGTATGGAGAACGGAATGATTTTCGTTTATACACGTGACGGAGAGTTTATTTTTAGCTTTGGTGGTTCTAACTTTGTTGAAAACGAAGCTAATCCTGACATATCGGGTTTGTTTACTAAGCTTTCTGCAATTGCTGTCGATTCAAAGGGGAGACTTTTCGCTCTTGATGAATCAAAAAACTTTCTACAATCATTTATACAAACTGAATATACCGAAAAAATATATGCAGCTTTGAAACTGTATCAAGAAAGAAATTATACAGCTGCAATTGCACTATGGGAAGATGTTTTAAAACTAAATCAAATGTCAGTTATTGCTCATAACAATATAGCTAAAAGTTATTTACAACAAGAAAATTATGAGATGGCTATGTATCATTTTGAACTAGCTGGGAATCGCGTAGGATATTCTGATGCATATTGGGAAGTAAGAAATGTGGGTATTCAAAATGCATTAGGTGCTGTGATTATCATACTTGTCTTATTTTTGGTGTTGTCAAAAGTTGTGTCAGTTGTTGATCATCGAACTGGAAAAATACACTTAATGATGCAACCTGTCAAAAAGAGTCTTGATAAGAAAATCATTAAGGATATTTTCTATGTGTTCAGAGTGATGAGACGTCCACTAGACAGTTTTTATGAAATGAAAAAAGGACACCAAACCACATGGTATAGTGCTTTAATCCTTTATGTGTTTTTATTTCTAATGTTTATTAATTACAGCATCAACAAAGGTTTCATGTATCAATTTGTTGCTGTTGAAGACATGGATATATGGAGCTTAATCTTAGGCTTCTTTGGAATCACATTAGTACTCATCATAAGTAATTATTTGGATACTTCAATACACGATGGAATTGGTGGGCTTAAACAAATCTTTATGATGTTCGTGTATTCGACTGGACCACTCTTAATTGCATTAACCACAACAACGTTCTTGTCTCATTATTTAACTTATAACGAAACCTTTTTCCTAGACTTAATTATGAATATAGGTTTTGTATGGACTTTTATAAATATTTTCTTAGGAATTATAGAAACACATGATTATACAGCACGTCAAACGATAAAGAGTTTATTAATGACTATTGTATTTTCGGTCATCATCGTTGTTGTCATCATTTTAATGATTATGATGTGGGAACAATTATATGAATTTGTTACCGCTCTAGTTAAGGAGGTCATCCGCAATGCGACTCAGTAGAAAAATACTCATTTTCATCTTTTTAGTTACAGTGAGCACGATAACTGTTCGTGGTCAATATTTAGAAAATAATAAAGATACGCGAATGCCTCCTGTTCAAATGAGTTATGCCGTAGAACGACCTGATGATATGGAGTTCATCTATGAAGCAGGTGATTTTGAGTTTTATTGGCGAGAATCCATTGATGTTTTTGCGATTTACGACAAAAGAAATAATTACACATGGACTACAGGTAATAATACACCTTTTAACACGCAAGTCGATGCACTTTGTGATGCCATATTAGATGTTGAACCAAGACCATCTGATGAGGAAATTTTAGAGGTTTGTATACCTAAACAAGTCAACTTATCAGCACCATTTGAAGCATTTTCTAAATCATTTATTACTGTTGAATATTATGATCCAACCAACACAATCGTTAGAGCTGCAAGCACAAGTTTTGTAAATATTCAAACAGGAACAACATCAACATTATATCGAAATGATGATGATGATTCTCATTTCATTTTTAATGTTGATTTTAAAATTGCTGGTAATGTACCATTTAACTTCTCAGTTTCTGCAAATATTTACTTATCAGAATCGGGTATGCGTGTTGAAATTAAAGATGAAGATATAACAGGCCCTGATCGCAACCGAATTGCTGCAGTTATTATAGCTCCATACTTAGGAGCAACCGGTGGTCGCGTGGTGCCATTTAATCTTGACACAAATCGGTATGTACCTCTTGGTCAAGCTGTAGATACGCCATTAGTACCAGGATATTTCGTACTTCCAGATGGCAGTGGAGCACTCATGCGTTTCGAAGAGTATCCACAAACATTATCAGCATATCGAGGTCGTGTTTATGGTCTTGATACCAATCAACGCTCAACATACGAAAATAATGAGGTTCGCTTTGTGCCACTTAAGCAACCCGTGATGCCTGTTTATGGTGCTGTTCATGGACATCTTCAAGCAGCATATTTAGCTTATGCAACACAAGGTGATCCTTTCATGGAAATTGTTGCAAATCCAAAATCTGCTGGGACAGGTATTAAGTTTTTTAATGTCCATCCTCGTTTTGTTAAAAACACTTTATTTTGGCAAGTTTATAATCGCTCTGGTGCAGGTTATTTCACACTAAACGATACATTATATGATTATGATATTGAAATGAATTTCACATTTTTGGCAGGTGATGGGAGTCAAGATGGCTTTCAAGCAGACTATGTAGGTATTGCTAAAAAGTATCAAGATATTTTGATAAAGAATAATCAGTTAAAAGAACAAAATGTGGATTATGATCAAATGCCAATACGTCTTGACTTTATCATGGCTGATGCGATGAATTCAATTGTTGGATATCGTGATGTTGTCGTGACGACAATCGGTCAAGTTGAAGATATTCTAAAAGAACTTAATCAAGATGGTGTTCATTCGATTAATTCAGGTCTTTATGGTTATCAAAAAGGTGGGGTAACACTTGGAAACAAGTCATCACCAGATTGGAGCAGATCGATAGGTACTGCAAGCGCATTTGAAAGCACCTTTAAGGAACTGGCATCCATGGACATTGATGTTTCGCTTGCGCTCGATTATGCTAGAATAAATAACGAGCAAATGCCATTAACAGGAAACGCCTCAAGACATTTAAATGGGTGGTACTCAAGACTCATTTTAATGAATAATTCAGGACCTGTTGATGTCATCTTTTATGCCCGTCCTGATCGCATTGTGGACTGGATGATTACTAATTATTTTACGACACGTTATTTAGATGCTCTATCATATTCATATGATGGCGTTTCAAGTTTACTTTATAGTGATTATAGCGGTGGTGAAATCGATAAAAATGAAGCAAAAGATATGTATATCGAAGCATTTTATGCGATTTCAGAGTTTACAAAAATTAATGCAACAAACCCTAACCAATACTTATGGGATTCTGTTAACAGATATCTTCAAGCTCCAATGTATAACTCTCAATACTTGATTGAAACAGATACCGTTCCATTTTTACAACTCGTTCTTAATGGATCTATGGAAGTATATGCAACCTATGCAAATTTTTCATTTTACACACAATCTGATATTTTAAGAATGATTGATTATAATACATTCCCTTCTTTCATGCTGACTAATGATCCATCGTTTTATTTGGTATCAACAAATTCATCAAATTTCTATTCAACAGAATATTCATTATATCGTGAGATGATACTTAACATTTATCAATACATGAACGAAGTCTTTAGTGAAATTGGCGGTTCACCATGGATAAACCGTGAAGTTGTTGCACCTGGCGTGATTGTTAATACATATCAAAATGGTGTTAAAGTTGTCATTAACTATACTGAATCATCACATTCATATTTTGGACAAACGGTCAATGCTCTTGACTATTTAGTCTTGAACTAGGGAGGATTTTATGAATAATAAGAAAAAGAAGTCCGTATTCAAGACACATAGTAGAGCAGCTTATTTCTTCCTGTTACCTTGGCTGATAGGATTGTTTCTGTTTGTGATTTACCCAGTCTTTTACACGTTATATTTGAGTTTTCATAGTGTGTTATCAGATATTACAGGATGGACAAACACCTGGATTGGTTTTAGAAACTATGAAACAGCATTTTTTAGAAATACTGATTTTACACCTTTGATACTAGATTTTGTTATGCTTGAATTAACTTATGTACCAACGATTATTATTGTTTCATTTATTATTTCTTTGTTATTAAATACTAATATTCGCTTTAGAGCTGGATTTAGAATGATTTACTTTTTCCCAGTTGTTGTATTATCAGGACCTGTTTTAACTCAACTTATGGGTTCAAATTCAACACAAATCATTCAAGCTGATTCGATTATTATCTTTCGAATGGTTGAATCATACTCTAGATCAATGGCAAGAATCTTATCCGGTGTGTTCGAAAATTTTGCAGTCATCTTATGGTTTACTGGAATTCCAATTGTTCTTTTCTTAAATGGTCTTCAAAAGATTAATTCACAACTTTATGAAGCTGCACAAATTGATGGTGCTAACTCTTGGCAAATTCTATGGAAGATAACTATTCCAAATATGAGATCAACTGCACTAGTTGTAGCTGTTTATTCAATTGTTCAACTTGCTATACTTGAGATTAATCCGATTTATGGATACTTAGTAGGAAATATTAATGCGAACTATGCTTCAGGACTTGGTTTTTCTGCAGCTTTAGTTATGGTATATTCAATACTTGTCATCCTTATTGTAGGATTAGCATTCTTTGTATTAAAGGATAGAGAAAAGATCGAGTACGAAATGGGAATAAGAGAAAGAAGACAAAAACAAGCTGAAAAACTGAGAAAATTACAACACAAGAAGAATCAAACAGTTAAAGCGTATTTTAATGAAACTTGGCATAAAGTTAAAAATATCTTCCCGAAAAAGAAGGAGGTGAGCCAACATGACAAACAAACTGACATTAACTAAAGTTAAGAAAAAGTTATTAGGTCATAAGGCAACCTCAGGTTTTATAGGTAAACTTTTTGTATATGGTTTACTTATTGGAATGAGTTATGTCTACTTATATCCTTTATTACGCATGATATCTATGGCATTTTTAACTCAAAGAGATTTATTAAATCCAGAAGTCGATTGGATACCAAAATCACTTAATTTTGCAAATTTCGTCGTCGCAAATCGTGTTTTAGGTGTTCTTCCGCCATCTATTATGACCATAGCTGATAATCCATTTAAAGCAATTTTTGGTATTTTTAGAGATGGTGGTAACCTATGGCGATCCATGAAAAATGTTGGGTTACTCGCTATTATCCAAACATTAATTGCAGCACTTACTGGATTTGCTTTTGCACGTTATGAATTTAGATTCAAAAAAACATTATTTGTTATGGTATTGGTTTCTTTCGTAGTTCCATTACCTATGGTAACTATACCTCGAATTATGATGATTAGCCAATTTCAAGATAAGTATTGGATTCCTTTTGATAAGTTTTTAGGAAATGGGTTCTTTGGTAACCTTGTCAAACCAACGATGTTTAATACACTTATGCCACAAATTGTTTTTGCTGTTTTTGGACAAGGTATTAACTCTGCGATTTTGATTTTAATATTCTTTAACTTTTTCAAAATGATTCCTATATCACTCGACGAAGCTGCTCGAATTGATGGAGCATCTTCACTACAAGTCTTTTATCATATTTATATCAAATTAGTTATTCCAATTATTTTCACCGTGTTCTTATTTTCATTTGTATGGAACTGGAATGACGTATATTCTGCAACCATTTACTACAGGGCCAATAACCCGCTAGTTATTTTACAATTAAGTCGTTTTGATGATCAGTTTGCTGGTTTAGCAAATATACCAGGTCAAGCAGGAGAACTAAGGCTTAATGAAGCCTACAAAATGGCTGCTACATTTATAACAATAATACCGCTTTTAATTTTATATATCTTTGCTCAACGTAAATTTATTGAAGGAATTGAAAGAACTGGTATGACTGGAGAGTAAAATGAAAAAATTTACAATGCTCATCTTTTTAGCAATGGTTATATTAGGACTTATTGCTTGTCAAGATGAAATAGAAGATCCAACGATTATACCCACAGACCCAACCATTGTTCCAACTGATTCAACGATTATACCTACAGACCCTACTATTGTTCCATCTGACCCAACTGTGGTTCCAACTGACCCAACAGACTATTCACATTGTAAAGCAGTAGGCTATAACTATGATATCAATGCAATTGACGATTACGAACTCGTATGGTCTGATGAATTTGATATTGATGGAATGCCGGATTCTACAAAGTGGGGATATGATGTAGGTGGTCATGGATGGGGTAATAACGAGCTTCAATATTATAAAAACAATGGAAATGCGTGGGTTGAAGATGGAAAACTCATTATTGAAGCAAGAAATGAATTTTATTTAGGTAGAGATTATACATCTGCCAGACTAGTAACAAGAAATAAGGCATCATGGAAATATGGAAAGTTTGAGATTCGCGCAAAACTACCAACAGGTCTTGGAACATGGCCAGCTATTTGGATGCTACCAACATCATCTTTTTATGGTGGTTGGCCAAATAGTGGTGAAATTGATATTATGGAACATGTAGGTTACGATCAAAATCGTATTCATGGAAGCATTCATACGAAAAGTTATAATCATAAATTAGGAACGCAACGTGGAGGTAGCAGAACTGTACCAACAGCAAGTACAGAATTTAATGTCTATTCAATTCAATGGCTACCCGATCGTATTCAGTTTTTTGTCAATGATACACTCTATTATACATACCGATTGTTTTTAACATGTCCTACACAAGACCAATGGCCATTTGATATTGCTTTTCATTTAATTATGAATATTGCAGTTGGTGGAGATTGGGGTGGAGCACGTGGTGTTGATCCAGATGTTTTCCCACAACGTATGGAAGTTGATTATGTTCGTGTTTATCAGTCAGAATTTATTACAAACTTACAAAGGGGTTAAATATGAAAAATTATCAATTTAAAGAGAATCAATTTATCATCAAAGATTATAACAAAAAGAAGCCATTCGCTTCTTTTTTACCTGGTATTGCAGGTTTATATGGTATTCCAATGTGGGTTTATTATGTTAATCGTGGGCAACTTATTGCAGGTTTTGGTATTGAAAATAAAGATCATCCCATTTTTGATTTTAGTCCTGCAAACATGGCATACCGACGAACCGAAACAGAAGGGTTTCGCACATTTCTTAAAATTAATGGGAAATATTTTGAAGCATTTCATAGTGAAAGTCCCGCAAAAAATAGGAATTTAAAAATAGAAGCTAACTCTGTTTCGATTGAAGAAGAAATTTTAGGCGTAAAGATTGAAGTCAAATACTTTAA
>OBJA01000413.1_pt1 | contig 38001 bp, 38 predicted proteins | sample 1519751 | NCBI WGS metagenome assembly OBJA01 (sample SAMEA3881238, study PRJEB22517) | soil metagenome | biome: lake sediment; feature: soda lake sediment; material: sediment, water from around vicinity | place: India | collected 2013-12-23 | depth 3 m
CATCCATAGAGAAACCAGATTATATTAACAACTCAACTGGTTTTGGTGAATATGGTGCAAGAATTGAAGATGTTGAACTCATGAGAAAATATACGAGTTTGGATGTTCAGATTAAAGCAGCTGGTGGCATTCGTGATTTAGAAACAGCTCTTGCAATGATTGAAGCAGGTGCAACACGCATTGGTACAAGTGCTGGTGTAAAAATTGTTACTGAGTATTTATCCCACCATGGCTGATAATGTGTCTAAGCTTTTTATCGTGTCATGATATCTTACTTCTGGTTCACAACTTATATAATCATTAAAACCAATTGCTTTTAAGTGTTTGATGATGTCCTCGATAGGCACATCTCCTTCATTAAAGGCAACGTGTCGAAATGGTTTGGTATGGTTTAATGAATATTTGTAATCTTTGATGTGAATGTGTTTAATCAATGGAGCAATCTCTTCGAGTTCTTTCAATACTGTTGTGTTTAGATAATAGTGTGGTACTCGATCTTTGTTAGCCCGAAAACTATTTCCCGGGTCATAAAGAAGACGAAGATTAGGGCTATTGATTGCTTGAACTAGGTCGAATGTCATGTTTCCTTTGGGTAAGTATGAGTGAGGACAGTTTTCAAGGACGAGTGTAATGTCGAAATCTTGTGCTATTTTTACAGCACGTTGAACATGTTGGGTTATCATTTTAAAATCAGCTGGAGTACCAACAACAACACGTTGATCTGGTGCTCTAAAAGGAAAAAGACGAACAACTTTGCATGATAGTCGGTTTGCAATTTGACAGACTTTCTTTAAGTGTTCTAAATGGTATTCGATTGACCCTTCGATTTTGTAAAATGCAGGACTAAAGTCAGAGATGATATCATCATGGTGACAAGGTGCCATCATAAATACGGTTGATGCTAACGCAACAACGTTCATGTCATATTGAATGACGGCATGCTCAATTTGTGTGATATCTTCTTCATCAAAGTGTTCAACCGATTTATGGTTGATGGCGTGAATCTCAATGTTTGAGTAATGATGTTGTTTAAGAATACGGCATGCGACAAAAATATCTTGGTTTATTTGATCAGTGATACAGCTTAAGTTCATGATGTGCCTCCTATTGACAATGATATTTTACAATATTTAACATAAACAATCAAAACATTGCAAATTAATTACAGATTATCGTATAATCAAAGGGTAAAAAGGAGGATTTATGGAAAAACAAGTTGTTAAATTAAAACCCGAGTTTCGTGAACGGATTTGGGGTGGCGAGAAAATAAAAACAGAGTTTAACGGAGACACTGATATTGACCCTGTTGGGGAGATGTGGGTTGTTGCTCCTTTTGAAAACAATGGAGATAATGAAATTGAAGCATTAAACACAACATTATCTGCATTATACAAACAGCAGCCAGATTGGTTTAATTGTGATACACCAATCGTTCCGATTAGATGTACTATCATTGATCCATTAAGTAATCTATCTGTTCAAGTACATCCGCAAGAATCATACGCACAGCATCATGATCAAAGCATGGGGAAGCCAGAAGCTTGGTATATCATTGATTGCAAAGACGATTCAACCATTCTTTTTGGTCATACAGCTCAGAGCAAAGAAGAACTAAAAAGCATGGTGCTAAATAAACAGTGGAAAGAGTTGTTATCTTATATCGATGCTAAAAAAGAAGGATTTTTAATGGTTGAGGCTGGCGATGTGCACGCGTTGGGTAAAGATATTTTGTGTTTTGAGATATCTAGAGCTGCTGATTTAACTTATCGTTTGTATGATTATGATCGCTTGGATAAAAAAACAGGTCAACTGCGTGAACTTCATATTGAAAAAAGCCTAGATGTCATCAATGTCCCTCATCAAGGTGAAGGACTTATTATGGGGGATGTGACTGTTAAAGACGGACACACATTAACGACATATATTGATGCTCCTGGTAAGTTTACCATGATGAAAATTAAGAACGATAATGAAAGTAAATTTGATTTTGATCGTTTCTATTTTCTAACAGTTATTGGAGGTAAAGGTGAAGTTGAGGGATTATCGTTAGCTATGGGAGACACGGTATTAGTTCCTGATGGGTTTGGCCCGATAACAATTAAAGGTGATTTAGAACTTATAGTTAGCAGTTATCGTAATGAAGAATAGTGGCGAGCGAAAGCTCGCTTTTCATTGTAGGTTATAAATGTCATTATTTGACAATTATTGCAACTTATTGAGCATTTAAAATGTAGTATGGTATAATGTACTTTGATACAGGAGGAAGAAATGACTACAAATTATCGTAAGAATCCAGTGATCAATATATCTTCGGTAACATCTGGGGTATACAGTGGATTTGAAGCAATTACCAAGCAGTTGAAAGAGGAATTAAAAACAAATCGTGTTGTGGCGATTGAAACATATCCAGCAACAAACAAACAAGCACTTATTGAAGGTTTAGCTCAAGTTGGTTTTGATGCTGTGTATGATACCGATGATGCTAATTTATCAAGAGATGAATTAAATGATTATCTTTATGAGGACTTAACGGATGATCGCGTATTTGGTTATTTTACACATAAATCAGTTGAATCAATAACTGATAAAGAAAAGTTTGAAACACTTCAAAATAAAATCAACCAAGAAAAAGGAACAGTCCTTTTAATTGGTTTGGGAAGTAGCCGTTTTGTTGAAAATCCACTAATTATTTTTACAAGTGTGACTCGTTGGGAAATTCAAATGAGATATCGCAATCAGTCAAGTGATAATTACAATGCATATAATTTTGGTGAAGACCCATTAAGAATGTTTAAGCGTGGTTATTTTGTGGATTGGCGTATTGCAGATAATTATAAAGATAAACTATGGAATCACATCGATTATTATATGGATACTGATCTTGTTGATCATCCAAAAATGATGAAACATTCGGACTATAAACTAGCACTTAATGATGTTGTGTCTCAACCCTTTAGTTTGGTTCCATATTATGATCCTGGAGTTTGGGGTGGTCATTGGATGCAAGAGAAGTTTGGTCTTGACCGTGATAAACCGAATTTTGCTTGGTCGTTTAATGGATTACCTGAAGAAAACGCATGCTTACTTCAAGTCGGTGATGAGACGTTTAAAACTCAAGCAATGGATTTGGTGTTGTTTGCTCCAAAACAGTTGTTAGGAGAAAAAAATATGGCTCGTTTTGGACGCGAGTTCCCAATACGTTTTGACTTTTTGGATACCATGGGTGGTGGTAATTTATCACTGCAAGTTCATCCTAAGGTTGATTATGCTATGAGGAATTTTGGTCTACATTATACTCAAGATGAATCATATTATATATTAGATGCAAAAGATGATGCTTATGTTTATTTAGGAGTTAAGGATGGGACAAAACTTGATGAGTTAATGTCTGATTTAGAAAAAGCTAATCGCGGAGAAGGTGGATTCGACGATGAGAAATACATCAATAAGATTCCAGCAAAAAAACATGATCATTTTCTTATTCCTTCAGGAACTATCCACTGCTCAGGCTCGGATACGATGGTTCTTGAAATCAGTCACACTCCATATATATTTACTTTTAAACTATGGGATTGGGATCGTTTAGGAATGGATGGGCGTCCTCGTCCAGTACATTTAGACCATGCCAAACATGCGATAGACACATCGCGCACAACACAATGGGTGCACGATCAGTTGGTAAATGATATTACTGTTTTAGAAGATAATGATGGTATTAAAAAAGAACGAACAGGATTGCATGAGTTAGAGTTTGTTGACACTGTTAGGACATGGTTTGATAAACCATACACAACAGAAACAAGAAACACGTTCCATATGTTGATGTTGGTTGAAGGAGAGAGTGCAACAGTAACAAGTGACACCAATGAGTTTGAGCCATTTGATGTTTACTATGCAGAGTGTTTCATAATACCAGCTGCTGTAAAATCATTTACAATTACACCAAAACAAAAAGGTTCATGCGCTATGATTGATGCATTTGTACGTCATAGCGAACAATAAGGGGGATATGATGAAAATAAAAGAAACATTAGTGTGTTGGCCAACCAATGAGTTTGAGTTATCACATCCAGAATCAATAAAGAAGACCAAGCTTATTGGAGAACTTCAAGGTGTTTATCAACACGATATTCCACAATCGATGCTTGGTGATATTGCATATGTTGTGAAGTTAGATGAGCCAACAAAAGAAGCTGTTGAAGGCACGCTTCAATTTGGAGTTTCCTACTTGTATCCTTATCAAGTTGAAGGTGAGTTTAGTTGTACTAAAGGTCACTTTCATGCAAACTTGGATTATGATGAGTACTACTTTGGCTATGCTGGGGAGGGTTACTTGTTGTATTGGGATGGTGCTGATGAGTGGTTTGCGGAAAAGGTATTTCCAGGATCAATTCACCACATAGATGGTAAGTATGCTCATCGACTAATTAACACATCAACAACTGAAACATTAAAGGTTGGTGCTTGTTGGAATGTTCTTGCAGGGTATGATTATGGCTCCATAGAAGAAACAGGATTCCCTGTAAGATGCTTTTTAGAGAATGGTTCAATCGTTTGGAAAGAACAACACATCAATAAAAAGCGATAGGGTTATTTGTGACTAGCATGCAAGTAAGTGGTTGATTCATTATGCGCATGCTAGTCGTTTTTATCTAGAATTATCGAAAGTGAAAATGATGTGAAATTTCTAGAATATTCAGCTAATCATATCGAATGAATGTATAATGATTGTTGTAGTCACTAACTCACTTTCAAAATATTAATATAGACAAATTTGCAGTTTTAAAAAAAGAGAACAAAAAGGAGTATTGTAATGAATGACGTTTTAGATGTTTGCCAAAGTATAATAGATCAAATTAAACAAACACAATTAGAAAATATAGCAGAAGCAGCAAAGATTTCAGCTGAAGCTTTCGCTGCTGATCATAAAGTATTCGTAACAGGGAGTGGGCATTCACATACATTTGCTGAAGAATTGTACGGACGTGCTGGAGGACTTGCATTTTTTATTCCGATTATGACAACTGAGTTGACAATCGTTGAACATCCAACAAAAAGCACATACATAGAACGCCTACCTGGGTATGCGCCGATTTTGGCAGAACTTTATGGACTGAAACAAAATGATGTCGTATTTATTGCTTCAAACTCTGGGAGAAATGCTTATCCAATCGAAATGGCTTTGAAAGCTAAAGAGTTAGGTTGTCATGTTATTGCTGTGACAAATGTAAAACATTCATCATCAACAACACCAAGGCACAGCAGCAACAAACGTTTAATGGATGTGGCTGATGTTGTGATTGATAATTGTGGAGAAATTGGAGATGCTGCTTTAAAAGTTGAAGGAGTTGAGCCATTGATGGCACCAACATCTTCTATTGCAAATAGTATTATTGCACAGTTGTTGTCTGTTGAAATCGCGAAATTATTACTCGATAAAGGGATTGAACCTCCTGTATTCACAAGCGCGAATGTTGATGGCGGATTTGAAAAGAATGAAGCTTATATGAGACAATATACACGATTATACTATTAGAAAAGGATGAGGGATATGGCTAAAAAAAGAGCAAACCCAAGAAAAACAGCAGGACGATTAGTGATTGATACTCTAAAGTCAAACAAAGCATTTGATGAGAAGTCGGCACAACCTGTGGTTATTTTTAAAGATTTACCATTGTCGACGACATTAATCGCATACACGATTGCTAACTTAATGCAAGATGGAGTTGTGATTCAAACGGATGATGAAAAGTATTACTACAGTGAAGAAAACTGGAAAAAGTTCGAGAGTAAGTTCAACCGAGTTTATTGGATGCTTATCATTATTCCGACTGTTTTACTTGTGTTCTTTTTGGTACTACAAGCTATACTAAGGATATTTTAAAATAATTGTCTGAAAATGATTGATTTTGAGTATAATTTGCAAAATCTAACACAGATATAATAGAAATGAGCAACTATATGCATGTATAGTATTGCAAAGCGCTTTCAAAAATGATAAATTTTATATAGAAGCTATCACTTGGCATGGAGAAGCCAATGAAATAGGGAGTTAAGGTGGAAAAGATGAAGTATGTTATATTAGTAAGTCATGGGGTATTTGCGCAAGGGTTACAAAGTGCAGTTTTAATGATGAGTGGCCAACGCGATGATGTCTTATCAACCTCGCTAGAAGATGGAATGAGTACTGAAGTATTCAGAGAAAACTTCGAGAGTTTGGTGAGCTCATTTAATGAAAATGATGAAGTTATACTATTTAGTGATATTTTAAGTGGATCACCATTCACTATCTCATTAGATGTTTTAGACCAGAAAAATTTATTGAATAATACGATGGTATTTTCTGGCATGAATATGCCTATGGTTTTAACAGCAGTTTTAATGAAGGACAATTTAGAAGGCGAAGTGTTAAAAGAAACTATTTTAGAAGAAGCTAGACTAGGCCTTACATACTTTGATCCTAAAGCTGTTGATTTGGATACAGAAGAAGAACTATAAAGGAGAAAATAGAATGGCTATTACTTTTATTCGAGTAGATGATCGTATTATTCATGGTCAGATTACAACTCGTTGGTCACAAGAATACCCTTGTGATGCAATCATCGCGGTGAATGATCATGCTGCTACAAATCCGATTATCAAATCAGCGTTTCTATCAGCAATTAAGAAAACCACTTACATTTGGACTTACAAAGAGTGGAGTGAAAAAAAGGATAAAGTTTTAGAAAGTAAGAAAAACTACTTCCTTATTACGAAAGATCCTCAACTGATGTCAAAAATATTAGTTGATGATCAGTTTAATCCAGGCATTAATTTGGTTGTTGTTGGCCCAGCAAACCAAAGACCTGATGCGAAGATGATTGGGAAAAACCAATCATTAACACAAGAAGAGGCAGAAGCTTTTGAGAAAATTCATCAAGCTGGTTTCAAAATCTTGTTTGCATTAGTGAAAGAAGATGCTGTTGGATACTGGCCTAAATTCCGTTCAATGTTCGGATTCAAATAATGGGAATAATTTGGATTCGAGTTGAAAATATTCATTTAAAATCTAAGAAAGGGAGGATTTTATGACAATTACTTGGCTTCAGGCTTTTTTACTAGCATTCATGGCCTCAATGACCTCAGTAATCGGTGCCTTAGGGACCACTTACTCATGGTATACACTAAGTAGACCATTAGTTGCGTCATTAGTTGTTGGTATTATTATAGGGGATATCTCAACTTCAATCATGGTCGGTGCTGCAATTCAAGTAGTATATATTGCTCTTGTTACACCTGGTGGAACAGTTGCTGCTGACTTACGTGCAGTTAGTTACATCGGTATTCCATTAGCAGTTGCTGCTGTAAGAGGTGCTGGACTTGATCCTGCATCAGTACAAGGAGCCGGCTTAGCAGTTTCTATCGGTGCATTAGTTGGAACAGTAGGTACAGTTATGTTCTACTCAACAGCTACAATGAACCTTATTTGGCAACAAATCGGTTGGAAATCAATCGACAAGTTGAACTACAAAGTGATTTACCTTACAAACTTTATATTCCCATTAGTTTCTCACTTTGTAATCGCATTCTTGCCAACACTTTTCATTACATTCTATGGAACAGATGTTGTAGCAAACTTACAAGACTGGTTACCAATGGATGGTGTAGTCATGAAAACTATGTTTACACTTGGTAGCATGCTACCTGCAGTTGGTATCGCTATCCTATTGAAACAAGTTGTTTCTAAAGCAGTAGACTTAATTGTATTCTTCTTTGGATTCACCTTGGCAGCTGCATTAGGTATTAACCTTATCGGTGCTGCATTTGTTGCAGGAATGATCGCATTCCTAAACTACAAGATTATTATGTCTACTGGTACAACAGAATCAGTAACAGAAGAGGAGGATCTATAATATGAGCGTAAAAGTAAGCAAAAAAGTTAGAAACTCTGCATTCTGGTGGTGGTACCACGGAAACCTTACAGGATTTACTCATCAACACATGCAAACATTTGGATTCATGTGCGCAATGATTCCTGTAATTAAAGAATTATATCCAGATGATGAAACACGTCTACGTTCATTAAAAACATACACACCATTCTTCAATACTGAGCCTCAAATTGGTTCAATCGTTGTTGGAATCGCTGTAGGTCTTGAAGAAGGTCGCGCACAAGGTGCTGAAGGTGTTGATGATGAAATGATCAACGGTATCCGTGCTGGTCTAATGGGTCCATTAGCTGGTATCGGTGACTCCTTGATTCCTGGAACATATATTCCTATCTTGTTAGCTGTTGCTTTAGGTTTATCAAGCGGCGGTTCACCATTAGGTGTATTATTCTATGCAGTAACTTACATTACAACCATGACATTCTTCATGAAGTTTATCTTCGATAAAGGTTATGAACTAGGTGCTCGTGCAGTTGATGTAATTGTTGGAAAACAAGCAGAAGCTTTCCGTGAGTCAATGGTAATGTTAGGAACAATCGTTATTGGTTCTCTAGCTGCATCATGGATTGGCGTTACAACAGCATTATCTGTAGACCTTGGTGAAGGTGTTAATGAAGCTGGAGAAGTTGTTAGAAATACATTGGAACTTCAATCAACTTTCAACAACATTTTCCCTAACTTGTTATCACTATTAACTGTGTTATTTGCATGGTTCTTAATGACTAAGAGAAAAATGTCTCCAATTACAGTTATGATCGTATTTGTATTCGTAGCTTTACTTGGTGTACTTGTTGGATTCTTCGATCCAGGTCTCTCTTACTAACATTTAGTTGTAGTTTAAAGCCCTGCAGTTGCAGGGCTTTTTTTAAACGGGGTATGAACAAATGAACAAAAAACAGTTGGCAATGCGTATTAATGAAATACAAAACAAAAACAATCATCTCAAACGAATGAGGTACTGGATGATTTTTAGTGCTCTTATTGGATTGATTTGTGTTGTTGTTGCATGGTGGGGTTTTGGTAATATTCAAGATCCAATTTTACCTAATCTCTCTCAATCAATTCGTACACCGATTGCTTGGTTTACATCTATTTTAGGTACTATTGCAGTTCTATTTGCAATACTTGTGTACATCGCTTTGCGTAATGGCAAAAAACATGTGCTTGCTTTAATTGATGAATTAGAAAGAGGCAAACGATGAAAAAAGAAATTGAATTAATGAATCAGTACTTGAATCAAACTCAGTCTCAAGTAGATAAAATTTTAAATCGTAGTGATTATTTAATTGATAGTCTAAAGACAGTTAAATTAAATGATGATAGTCAGATTTATTTTGTGGGAAATGGCTCTTCTGGAGAAGGTGCAAGAATAGCGGCATATTTGGTTTTAGAATTATTTGGTAAGAATCCGATTTATGTGAATCCTTATCAATTTGCTAATTATAGCTATCGTGGCGTAAAGGAAAATGACTTGGTTATTGCGCTATCACAAACAGGAACAAGTGCTTTGGTTGTTGAAAGTGTACGTTTAGCTAATCAAGCTAAAGCAGTTACAATTGGTTTAAGTGCTACAGATCCTTCGCCTATCATCAAAGAAGCACAATACCCTATTGTTTTAGAAGAATGTGTTGAAAAAGTAGATTACAAGGTGACAGGTGTTTTAGGTTTGCTATATGGTCTATGGATAATTGTATTAGGTGTCGCATATGCAAATGACAAAATCACAAAAAGTAAGCTAGATGAGACGATTGATAATTTCAAGAGTATGAATTCAAGGTATGATGAACTTGCAAGTTTAGCAAAACAATGGACTGAAGTTAATGTGGATCGTCTTGAAGAGTCTTTTACATTAACAGTTTTAGGTAGTGGTCCACTTGTTGAGTTAGCAATGGAATTAGCAGTTAAATCAATTGAAGTTCAAAACCGTTTTTCAATTTCTGTTGACACTGAAGAATTCTTGCATGGTATTTGTGCGGCAAATGATAAAAATAATGTTGTTATATTACTTGTTGATCAGGAGTCTTATGAATATTCGCATAAAGTTTATGATGCAATTTCAGCTCGCAATCAATCTGTAATATGGATTGGACACCAAGCGCCAGATCAAGATCTAAACTTTACAGTTGATGTTAAAGGGGCATTTAATACAGCATACTTTATGCCAGTTGTGCATGGGCTGTTAATTAAATGGGCAGAATTAATGGGATATGGCGATCATGGAACAGAAGTGTTTAAGTATTATCAAGATCGTTTAAAAGTCAGAGAAGAAATAAAGTAGGATTTGAATCCTACTTTTTCTTTGAAATATTTTTAAAGTAATCAATGACACTGTCTAACATACTTTTTTTAACTTCGACTATTTCTTCAGCGATGTAATCGTATGGTGGTTCATAGACAGGGTTGTAGTGTTTTAGCATGCTAGCGATTTCTTTTCTTTCAACATGATGTGATATCGTCTTAAAAGGTTTTATTGATTCTTCTTCAGAACTGCTTGCAACTAAATAGTCATTCACAAACGATTGATGAGGGACAAATAGTTTCCACATTGTTTGAATGACAAATCGTTCACTAAACCACGATAATATAAAGTGTTCTGAAGCAAATTTCAGTTCATTACCAAATGCGAGTGCCATGTTGTAGTTTAAGGCAAACCAAGGTTCTCCCTCATAAACAGTAAAGTCAATCTTTCGACGTATACCTAATGAATAGAGAATGTTGGCATAGGATTGCATACGTTTGCGGTATGATTTGCGTGCTGCAAACTGTTTAGCGTTTGTTCCTAAGTAATACTTGCTAATTTGATTGTTTAGTTCCTCGTCATCTTTAGTATTTCGTTGTATAGAAAACACGCTGTCACCATCATACTGTTTAAGAATATCAATGATTTCATCACGAGTTTTAGTCGGCATCACATGCTCAGTTAGATTGATTGCATAGTCAAACTTAAATTTCTCGCAAGCTTCTTTTAGCTGGTATAACCATGTGCGAGAAGCAGACAAATCACCAACAGTAGCAAATGCAGTTGATGTACTTAAATGAATGTTGCGATGACGATTAAATAAATAGTATGCCTCGTCAATCCACTTATTGTCATTTAATGTTAAAACGACATAATCATCAATGGATAAAGCATTGGCAAGTTGGATGGCTTGCTCGGGATCATCACGCCCTTGAATTAAATATACAATTTTCATGAATACTCCTTTAAATAACAATATTATTATAACATAGCAATACACAAACAATCAGATAAATTTGATAATGGGTGTCACATTTTGATAGATTTTGGTATAATCATTATCAGAGGTGAAAACATGTTAGCAAGTGAACGATTAATCTATATAATTCAACGATTAGACAAGCATCCAGCAGTAACAATTAGACAGTTATCAAAAGAACTTGCAGTTTCAGAGGCAACAGTTCGACGAGACCTAGATGAACTTGAAAGACAAGGAAAACTTAAAAGACAACATGGAGGTGCGGTTTTAAGTAGTGTATTTAGCTCTTTAAGCCAATCGAATGATTTAAATGTCAATCAACGGAGTTTACTAAACATTGAAGAAAAGAAAAAAGTCTGTGAAATGGCTGCGCGACAAATTAAAGATGGTGACTGCATTTTCTTAGATGGTGGCTCAACAACGGTTTATTTGTTGAACTATATTCAAAATAAACGAATACACATTGTGACACCAAGTATTATGGTCATGAAACATTTGGGTAAAATGGAAGCAACAGTTGAATTTATAGGAGGCACTTATAATCCATATTATGAAATGGTTTTTGGTTCTAAAACTGCCGATGAGACGTCAAAGTTTCGCTATGACATTGCTTTAATTGGTGCAGCTGGTATTGATGCATTTACTGGCGAATGCTACACCGTGGCAGTGGAAACTGTATCTTATAAGCAAATAGCAAATAAGAATGCAGATGTAAGTATATTGCTTGTTGATTCATCGAAATTTATTCAACGTGGGTTCTGTTATTTCTCAAACACAAGTGAATTTGATTTTGTTTATACAGATAGAAAACCAAAAGAACACGAAATTGAGAATTTGGTATCATATGAGGAGATAATAAATGAGAAAAAATAAAATGATCGAAAAAATGAAGGGTGGACTAATCGTGTCTTGCCAAGTACAACATGACGATCCAATCTTCACAGATGTTACACATACGATGATGGCAAAAGCTGCGCAATGGGCAGGTGCTGTTGGTATTAGAGCTAACTCTCCAGATCAGATACGTGATATTAAGCGCGAGGTTGATTTGCCGATTATTGGTTTGTTTAAACAATGGGTAGACCATTCAGATGTTTTCATCACACCAAACATCGAAGCTGTTGATGCAATTGTTGAAGCAGGAGCTGATATCATCGCATTGGATTGCACATTTCAACTCAATCACGAAGGAAACCAAGCGATTGAATTATTGCCTAAAGTAAAAGAAAAATACCCAAATATTCCAGTTTTTGCAGACGTCTCAAATGTTGAGGAAGCAGCAAAAGCAATTGAGTATGGTGCAGATATTGTTGCGCCAACGTTGTATGGTTACACCAAAGAAACAGAGCATATAGAAGGGGCAGATTATCGAATGTTTGCAGAGTTCTGTCGTCGTTTTAGTGATCAAGCTTATGTTATGATGGAAGGGCATGTTTACACACCAGAAGATGCTATGAAGTGTATTTTCTTAGGTGCTCATGCAGTTGTGGTAGGTAGTGCAATCACTCGACCACATTTAATTGCAAAAAGATTCGTTGATTTGCTTAGTGGATATCAAGACAATTGGCGAGAAGCAGAAAAAGCAAAACACTAACAAAAACCACACTTGCGAAAGTGTGGTTTTCTTGTTTAGTTGAAGAATAAGAAGTAGATAACGACAACAGCAACGACGCCTAACACAAACATAGCCATTTTTTGTGTTTGTTTAACTTCTTTAATATAATTGTACGTTTTCTCAAATCCTTTTCGACGATACATACTTTTTGATTTTGGTTCTTTTTTGATATACTCTTTAACAATTCTATGTTTCTCGATATAGTCTTTGTACTCTTCTTGAGTTGGTAGAGTCACTCCTTCTTTAACACTATCAAATGCTTGTTTCCAGTTTTTTTCTTCACTTAGTGTCATTGGATTGAATTCAATGATTGTTGAAGGACTCACGGTAAGTGTTGCCTCAGAATACTCTGAAGGATCTTTTCTCTCATAAACAACGATCGTTCGTGGTGTGATGATAAATTGAGCAATCATTGCTTGCATTCTTCTTAATGTTGTCTTAATCTTCTCAGGTGAAGTATTCACATATGGTGAGAAGTCGATAGTGCTTAGATTTTCGATTGCATCAAACGCATCAGCAGCACTTTTAGCTGACTCGATGGCAGCATACTGTCTAAAATCACAAGTTATCAAGAAACGTGATTGGATGTTGCTTTCTGCTGCTTTTATAAAGCTCACTAGTGTTTTAGTTGCTTCATCACGATGGAGTGATTTCACCACAGAAACGAACTCATCAAATAACTCTTCAATCTTCATGTATGGTGTAAACTCATAACGCTCATCAACATACACTTCTTCATAATCTAAATTTTGATATGCAGTAATTTTTTCTAATAATTCATTTGATTTACTCATTTTAAATTCCTTCTTTCTTTTGTAACCATTTGACGTAGATTAATAAGATGAACTGTACAAATCCAAATGCACCAATTGCAAGCATTCCATAAAAATAAGCTGGTGAATATTCACCTAAGAAAGCACTTATTGTTGAGAAAACAGCAATTGATCCAAATGCAAACATTTTAATGTGGATGACTTTTTTAGGTTCTGCCATCGTAGACTGTATATAACCGCTTTTATCATAAGGTTGAAATCCTTGAGCGACTTCAAGCTTCTTTAGATAAACATACCTAAACCAAAATTCGAAAATACCTAAGACTAACAGTCCAGTAAGCAAACCAACCCAAGCTAATTGACTAGCAACAAACGATAACAACATAATTAACAACGAAAACTGAAGTCGATAGTAGTACAATTGTATAAATCGGATATCACTTTGATCAATCTTATATGCTTTTTTTGATTGTTTAAAGTAATAGATCAATCGACTCTTTTTATTTCGATAGATGTTTAATCGTCTGTATTGTACATCAAGCTTGTCTTTATCCTGATATCTCATTAATGATCTCCTTTTATCCAACTTCATTATACGAAAAATTGGTTTAGTTTTAAAGAGATATCAATTCAAACTTGATAGAATTTGAAAGATTTAGTATGATTGTGATTGAAAGGTACATGGGTGTCATGAAACGTAAAATCATAAGTTGTGCAATATTCGAACCTTATGTTTCGTTGATTGCAGATCATCATCGAACTCACTTTGATGTGAAGTATCTTGATATTAAGCAACATGACAATCCAGAGCGGCTCAATGAACTTTTACAACAGGAAATCGATAAGATTGTTGATGTAGAAGAAATTTTACTGTTATATGGTTTATGTGGTAATTCTATTTTGAATCTTAAGGCAAGAGACATTCCAGTCAGAATATTAAAAGTCCATGATTGTGCAATGGTGTTATCCGGATCGCGCCAACGCTATAAAAGATTATTTGCAAAAAACCTTTCACAAGCATATGCCTGCGTAAGCTATGATAGCATGGAGTCATATCAGAACTTCAAAATGTCCTTGGAGTATTTGCGGTTACTGAACGAGTATGGCAAAGATAATGCAGATTATGTACTAGAGACGCTTTATCGGCCAAAGAGTAACACCATGTTCTATTTTGATTATCATTTGCCAGGTGACCAACAACAAAAGGCAAAATATGATAGCTTTGAGCTTAAGGTGATTGATGGGAGTTTAAGAATGTTAGAGAATGTTTTGCTTAATCGAGATTTGAGTGATACAGAATGCTTGCATCAAGGAGATAAAATATATCCAATATATGATCTTGATCAAGTATATGTAATAAAGAAAGAGAGTGACGTATGAAGTTACAATTAGCACTAGATACTGTAAATGTAGAAGAAGCTATTGCACTGATGGAGCAGTGTCAAGAATGGGTCGACATTATTGAAATTGGAACGCCAATGCTCATTGAGTATGGCCTTGATGCAGTCCGTAAAGTTAAGGAGGCATTCCCAAACCACCTTGTTTTAGCAGATGCAAAGATTATGGATGCTGGAGAGTTGGAGGCGACTATGTGCTTTCGTGCTGGCGCAGACATCGTAACTGTCTTAGGTGTTAGTCATCCAACAACGATTGCTAATACTGTTAAAGCAGCAAAAAAGCATGGGAAAATGATGATGGTGGATATGATTGATGTTGAAGAGATTTCTAAGAAAACAAAAGTGATTGATGAGCTAGGTGTGGATTATATATGTGTGCATACTGCGTTTGATGTACAAGGGGAGCAACCAGAACCACTCGCTGAACTAAAAATCGTGAATCAAGTTATTAATAATAGCAAAAGTGCAGTTGCCGGTGGTGTAAAGCTAAGTACCATACGTGGTGTTGTTGCTTGTAAACCAGATGTGATTGTAGTGGGTGGTGGAATAACTAATCAAGAAGATCCTGCAAAAACTGCGCAGTTGATTAAAGAAATAATGGAGGAAGGCAATGCAACCACATGAAATAAGTAAAACAGTCGTCAAAGAGTTAGAACGAACATTGACAGCAATTCCAGAAGAAAAAACATTGGAACTTGTCAGTGTGTTGTCTGAGCACAAAACAGTTTTTGTAGCTGGTGCTGGAAGAAGCGGTTTTATGGCTCGCGGGTTTGTGATGAGACTCATGCACATGGATTATCAAAGTTATGTGGTTGGTGATACAACAACAACAGCAATCAAAGAAGGTGATTTGCTTTTGATTTGCTCTGGATCTGGGGAGACACAAAGTCTTGTTTCGATGGCAAACAAAGCAAAATCATTGGGAGTTAAAGTAGCCTTAATTACAATAAATCCTACTTCAACAATTGGATCATTGGCTGATGTGATTATTCGTATCCCTGCACCATCGCCTAAAGCAGCTGCAAACAATGATTTTGAATCAATTCAACCTATGGGGAATTTATTTGAACAGTCATTGCTTCTGTTTTTAGATATGATTGTGATGTTGTTAATGGAAAGTAAAGGGATGACAAGTGATGAAATGTTTAAACGTCATGCGAATTTGGAGTAAGTAAATGAAACCAGAAAAAATAGTACCGAAACCATGGGGTGAAGAAGTTTGGATATGCGTTAACGAATACTACGCGTTAAAGAAGATTACGTTGAATAAAGGCGAGCGTACGTCGTTGCAATATCATGATTATAAAGTAGAACATAGTTATTTATTGTCAGGTAATATTCATGTTATTTCAAAGGAAGATGGCGTTGAAAAAGTAGACGAGTATTTCCCAGGTGATGTTTGGCATTTTAAACCAAAGGAAATTCATCGTGTTGTAGCAATCGAAACCAGTGTGTTTATTGAAGTTAGTACACCGCATCTTGATGATGTTGTTCGAGTAGAAGATGATTACCAGAGATAGACGAGTTGTATAAACTCGTCTTTTCTTTGGTATGTTATGAAAGAAAATGCAAGAATATGTTGTTTTATGTTAATTAATTAATTATAATAGAACTATAATTGGAGGAGCTTATGAGCAAACATAATTTATTTGAAACCATTCAAGAAAAAGTCGTAAAAGGTAAGTCGGATGATGTTATTTCACTTTGTCAAGAAGCGTTAAATGAGTTTTCTGCGTTGGATATTTTAAATGAAGGTCTGCTTCCAGCGATGAACACAGTTGCACAAGATTGGCGAGATGGAAAAGCTTTTATTCCAGAAGTTTTAATTGCTGCGCGAGCACTTAATCTCGGTTTAGAAGTGCTTGAGCCTCATTTGGCAGCAGATGATATGGGGCAAAAAGGTAAGGTCGTGATAGGTACTGTGATGGATGATCTACATGATATTGGGAAGAATATTATTGCTTTAATGCTAAAATCTAAAGGCTTTGAAGTTATTGATTTGGGTGTCAATGTTAACACTGAATCATTTGTTGAAGCGATAAGAGCGCATCAACCCAAAGCGCTATGTATGTCAGCATTATTGACGACATCAATGATTCATTTCAAAGACGTGATAAAAGCATTAAAGGATGAAGGGTTAAGAGAAGGTGTTTTAGTTTGTGTAGGTGGTGCTCCTGTCACAGGTGCATATGCAGAGCAGATTGGTGCTGATATTTTTGAATCTGATGCGATTTCATTTGCTTATGAAATGGCAAGAAGATTTAGTTAGGAGGATAACATGGTATTAGATCCTAAGAAGTTTCCTAAAGCAAAAAAAGAGGTATTATCAAGAGAAGAAGTTAAAGCTATCATTAAGGGTAAAGGTGTAACTCGTCCCGTACAATGTGTAACTCCGTTGCTTCTATTACCGAGTGAACAGCCATTTCGAGAAAAAGAGCTAAATGAGTTATGGGAACAGTATCCTGATGATGCTGTGTTTTTTGAGTATACAAGACCTGGTAATTTTGGAAAACCTAATGACCGCTATGTATGGGTTGATGTTGAGAATGCTGATCCATTAGAACACGGTTTAAATGAGTCAAAAGTAGGGATTGATGAAAAAACAGCGGTTGATTGGGATATCATTGAACAAATCAGTGAAGGCATCCCTGATCCGTTTTTTCCAGAGTCGTTAGTACAAGACTTCCATGAAGATGATGGTCGTTATCGAGGGCTATTTTGGACAAGGTTATCATTTGAGCGTTTATGGCATTTTAGAGGCATGAGTAATACACTTATGGATTTCTATTTATATCCTGAGAAAGTGAAAGCACTTCTAAAGCATTTAAGAACTATTTATTTTAAGGCTATTGAACGAGCAGCAAATGAGTATCATTTTGATGCAATTGCATTTACAGATGATATTGGAATGCAAGATCGACCTTTTTTCTCAGAAGATATTTTTATAGAGTTTATAAAACCTCACTATAAAGAAGTGTTTGATTATGCACATCAACATGGACTCGACGTATGGTTGCATACATGTGGTAATGTTGAACCATTTATTGATCATTTTGTTGAGTTAGGACTTGATGTTTTGCATCCAGTTCAAAAATATACAATGGATGAGCAAAAGATTGCACAAAAGTATCGAGGTAAACTTTGCTTTTGGGTAGGTATGGATGTTCAACGAATTCTACCGTTTGGGACAACAGAAGATGTTCGTAACGAAGTTAGATACTTGATTGATACATTCCATGTTCCTAGTGAAGGAAGACTGGTGATGGGACCAGGCAATCGATTCAGACATGATATTCCAACCGAGAACATTGAGGCATTCTTTGATGAGCTTTATCATTATGGAAAAGAAGTCGAAAGCAATAAAGCAGTAGGAAATCATCGGTCTCCTGCAGAGGACCAACAAGTATTCTCTAGGTTGAAAGATGATCAAGATAAATAAAAATAAAAATCTACTAGCAGAGCTTCAACGATTAAATCATGATGTTGAAGCTCTTTGTAACGGTAAAGGGATTTGTGGGAAATGCTTGGTTAAAGTATCGCCACATTTAGAACCAACAGAAATAGAGTTAGAACGACTTTCTCAGCAACAGTTGCATGATGGTGTTCGATTAGCATGCCAACATTCAGAGTTAGAAACTGATGTACTTGTAGAGATTTTGGGTCATCATTATAGTATTGAAGGCTTTGATAGATCTCAGATCGACACATCAAAGTTATCATCAGATTATGGCTTAGCCGTTGATGTTGGTACGACAACCGTTGTTTTTGTTTTGGTTGAGAAAAAGACAGGTGAAATAATCGATGAGAAGAAGTTTATGAATCCTCAGCGTGTCTATGGTGCTGATGTGTTAACACGTATTGAACACACATTAATCGATCATAACAAAGATAATCATCGAGTAATCATAAAACTTATACAAAACTACCTTCAATCCATCATAAGCATACTAGAAGGTAACACTTTAAAGATTGGGATTACAGGCAACACAACAATGCTGCATTTTATTTGCGATGTTGATGTGTCTTCCTTAGTTCAGATTCCATATCATACAACAATTAAGGAGGAAATCATTCGGCCGATAGCCAAAATGTTTGGTGTCGAAATAGCTGGATACTGCCATGTTTACAAGCCATTTTCAGCATACATTGGCTCTGATGTTTTAGCTGGACTTGCTTGGTGTCACACTCAATACAAACATCCAAGTTATATGTTAGTTGATTTGGGGACTAACGGTGAAATCGCATTAACTCATAATAATCACGTTTATATCACAAGTACAGCTGCTGGTCCTGCATTTGAAGGTGTACACATGACTCATGGCATTGGGAGTGTTTCTGGAGCTATAGATCATATTGGTATCCATCAAGGGAATGTTGTTTATTCAACCATTGATGATAAAGCACCGATTGGAATTTGTGGGTCAGGGTATGTGGATGCAATAGCATGTCTGCTACAAAAAGGAATGGAAATGTCAGGGTATCTTGAACAAGATTGGCAACTAAGTGACTCAATCAAAGTGACATCAAAAGATGTAAGGCAGTTTCAATTAGCAAAAGCTGCCATACGAAGTGGAATGGATATGTTGTGTACTCACGTAAATGTAGATTATGAACTGATAGAGGCGCTTTACATAGCAGGAGGTTTTGGTAAACACTTGAACTTGCAGCATGCTAGAATGATTGGTTTGATTCCTAAATCATACAAAAATAAAACATTTGCCATTGGAAATGCATCACTATTAGGGTGTATGATGTGGGTGACAAATCAAGCAGTCCCGTTTACAAAACAGCAAGAAGAATCATTTCATCTGATTGAGTTGGCATCAGATAAAACATGGAAAGAACTATTTACAGATCATTTATTCTTTTTAGAGTCATAAGGAGGTTCTATGGGTAAGCATCAAGAGAAGGCAGTAGATTTATTTTATCAAGGTTACAACTGTTCACAATCCACAGTGGGACCATTTTATCAAGAAATGCAGTGTGAATTTAACAGTTTGATTAAAATGGCATCATCATTTGGTGGGGGGATGGGAAAAATGGGTGAAGTTTGTGGTGCGTTGACAGGTGTGTTTATGGCTGTTGGCGCAATAAAGGGTTATGATGATCCCAAAGACAAACAGGCAAAAGAAAAACACTATGAACTAATTCAACAAATAGCGATGAAGTTTAAAGAGGAGAATGGCTCTATATTGTGTCGTGAGTTGCTTGAGTTAATTGAGACAAATCCAAAACCAACAACTCGCCAACCACATAAACGTTGTGAGTATTTTGTGCGTTTTGCAGCTTCATTAATAGAAGATGAATTAATCAAATGATTGAGTTTGCATGAATTTGATGAAATGAGCAATTCTTTGTTGTGGCATGCACTAATTAGGTTTATAATGGAAGTGAAAGGCAGGAATTGTATGAAAAATAATAAAAAAGCAGTAGAAATGAGCATAAAAGAGCAAGCCCGATTTATTGATCAATCGGTTTTAAAACCTGAGTTTACACAAGCAGAAATTCGTAAGTATGTTCAAGAAGGTATTGATTATGGATGTCATACCGTGTGTATTAATCCATCATCATTAGATATTGCACAAGAGTTAACCAAAGGCACAGACACACATATATGTGTTGTATGTGATTTTCCATTTGGTACAAGTACCACTGAGTCGAAAGTTCAACAAGCAACCATGTATTGCGAAGGATGGGATGTTTATGAACTAGATGTAGTTGCTAATTATGGTTGGATACGTAGTGGTATGTGGACTGAAGTTGAAGAAGACATTCGTGCAGTTTGCGAAGTGTGTCATAAGTTCAATGTTCCTGTTAAAGTGATCTTTGAAACTGATGCCCTAACCATGGATGAAATTAGAAAAGCGACAGAAGTTGCGATCAAAGCTGGAGCTGACTTTGTTAAGACATCAACTGGATTCTTCACAGGTGGAAAGAGCGATGGTGCAACGATCGAAATAATTGAAGCTATGTTAGAGCTAGCTCAAGATAAAGCAAAAGTTAAAGCCTCAGGTGGTATTCGCACACGCGAACGATTCCTTGAGTTTATTGACATGGGTGTCCAACGAATGGGTATTGGATACAAGTCAACGCCTGTTGTTTTAGGACTAGATAATTCAGATACAAGCAAGGAGCAATATTAACGCAAGTTTTCTTGCGTTTTTTTATATGGAACACAAACTAATATTAAATCAATGGGATCAATCAGCAATTGACTTTGATCGTCTAAAAGGGTTAAAACAATTAATCCAGACACAGAAGGCTTCACTATGTAGTGAACGCGCTATTTTTTACACGAAAGTATTCAAAGAGAATGAAGAAAAACCTTTCATTATAAGAAAAGCACTAGCGTTTGCTTATACATTAGATCATATGACGCTGTATGTCTTAGATGATTCCCGGATTGTAGGAAACATGGCTTCAACGCCTTTTGCTGCACCTTTATTTTTTGAATATTCAATTGATTGGATTGTTGATGAGATAGAGACGTTTGAAAAACGAACTGGAGACATATTCTTTGTAAGTGAACGAGTTAAGCAAGATGTATTAAAACATGCTCCTTACTGGAAAAACCGCACACATCAAGATAATGTTAAATCGACATTATCTGAACAAGTAAAAACAGCTGCCAAAATTAATGTGCTACATTTAGGTGGGATTTCAATGTCTGGAGATGGTCATATCGTCCCTGATTATCCAACTTTATTGAGCAAAGGGTTTAGAAAGTATATTCAAGAAGTTGAAGATAAACTGAAACAGGATGGTATCAATCAACAGTCAAGGAACTTTTATGAGTCAACATTAATCGTACTTGAAGCAGCACTTAGATTTTTTAAACGCTATGGGAGTTACTGTTACACGTTAGCACAACAAGAAACAAAGCCAACAAGAAAACAAGAGTTACTCGATATGTCCTTAATGATGAATCGTTTGATGGAACAACCAGCTCAAAGTTATGTTGAAGCGTTAGAAACAGTGTTTTTGGTTCATGTGCTTCAGATGATTGAAAGTAATGGTCATTCTTTTTGCTTTGGTCGATTTGATCAGTACATGCTTCCTTACTATAAAAAAGATATTGAAAAAGGAGTGCTAACACCAGAGTTAGCGCTTGAGTATACGACAGAGTTCTTTCTTATGACAAACACGCTCAATAAGATTAGACCAAACAATCACACAACGTACTCTCAAGGATACCCACTGTACTCAAATCTGATGATTTCAGGAATGAATTCAGATGGCTCTGATAGTAGTAATGATGTATCTTACTTGTGCATTGAAGCGATGAATCTAACAGCGTTGCCACATCCAAATTTTTCAATGAGATACCATAAAAAAACGCCGGATGACATTCTAAATGCAAGTGCACTTTTGATTAAGCAGGGATTTGGGATGCCTGCAATGTTTAATGACCATGTTGCCATCAAAGGGCTAATTGATCTTGGGATTGATGTGGAAGATGCATATGATTATTGTGCCATTGGATGTGTTGAAACAGGTGTTCCAGGCAAGTATGGTCATCGAGCTACAGGAATGACATACATGAATTGGGGTAAAATAGTTGAGCTTCTAATCAATAATGGAACGGATATTAATACAAATATAACCATGAAGAAAGTGGATGAATCACAAGAACAAATTATTTCTTTTGATTCATTTAATGATCTCACGAATGGTTGGCGAATACTACTAAAGTTTTACACAGATTTAGCGGTGGAAAGTGATTTGATATGTGATCAATCGTTAAAGGTGTTTGATGCTAGTCCTTTCGCATCATGCTTTATTGATGGTTGCTTGGAAAAGGGGAAAACCATTAAAGAAGGTGGAAGTGTATACGACGTAATTTCACAGTCCAATATTGGTAGTTCGATTGTAGGGAATTCATTGTATACTTATAAAAAGCTTGTGTTTGACGATAAAACACACACATTTAAGCAGATTTATGATGCAATTAGCGATAATTGGCAATCTTTGGAGGCTATGAAAATCCGAAAAGATATCATGAAACTACCAAAGTTTGGTAATGATGTAGACGAAGTGGATTATATTGTCGCATCAGTTTTTGATGATTATTTAGCATTACTTCCAAAATATCAAACCGATCGTACAAATAAAGGACCAAAAGTAAGTAAGTATACGATGTCAACATCCAATATTACGTCCTATGTTCCTAATGGTTTAGAGGTAAAGGCAACACCAGATGGAAGATATGCTTACGAACCGTTAAATGAAGGGTGTTCTCCAACACAAGGGACTGATGTTAATGGACCAACTGCTGTTTTGAAATCAGTATCAAAACTGCCGAATAATCGAGTTGCTGCTGGGCAACTACTTAACATGAGGTTTAATCCAGATGCGCTTGATGGTGTTTATAATTTTGAAAAGTTTAAAAGTTTATTGCGAGTAAGCGTAGATTTAGGGATCTATCATAATCAGTTTAATGTTGTTGATGTGAATACGCTATATAAAGCGAAAGCTAATCCAGAACATTATCAAGATTTGATTGTTCGTGTTGCTGGTTATTGTGCTCGATTTGTATCTCTAATGCCACAAGCACAGGATGCAATCATAGCACGAACAGAAAATCAATGGGGCTGAAGTATCGGAAAAGAAAGAATAGAGGGGAAGAACTATGTTTTCTGCAGAAAGACACCAACTTATTTTAAAGTACTTGCATGAAAATGGTATTGTGCATGTTAAGGATTTAGCACTGGAACTAAAAATATCAGAAACAACCATTCGAAGAGATTTGATGCAAATCGAAAAGGAAGGACGTTGCAAACGTGTGCATGGAGGTGCAATTAAGGATTTTGCATCAAGTGTATTGTCAGATGAAAATGAACTCACTATGACGGAGAAAAGTACACTTTTTTCAAGTGAAAAAAACAAGGTATGCAAGGCTGCTGCTAAGCTAGTGAAAGATGGAGATTGTGTTTTTGTTGATGGTGGGACAACTACCGTTCCACTTATTGATTATTTAGTGAATCGACGAATAAAAATAGTGACACATAATGATTTAATAATAAGGAAAATCCATAATCCTGTTGCAGAGATTTTTGTTGTTGGTGGTAAGTATTTGTCAAAATATGCAATGACTATAGGACCGATAGCATATGATACGATGCGCCAGTTCAACTTTGATGTGGCTTTTATTGGTTGCACCGGCGTGAGTCTGAAAGATGGTATTGCATTCACTGCGGAAATGGAAACTCGAAGTATTAAAGAAATAGCGATGACCAACGCCATAAAGAGTTTTCTGCTGATTGATCATAATAAGTTACATGTTCGAGGATTTACAAAATTATCGGAGCTCAATCGATTTGATGGTATAATGTGCAATCGCGATGAATCAATTGATGTCATTGTACCTGATAATTGGCAATGGATTGATTAAAAAAAGAATCAATGATTCTTTTTTTTATGCATGTTTTGTTGAACGAAGATAACTGATTGCTAACCATAGAGGTATTAATAATGACAAAGTCATAATGAGCAATGTGATATCATAACCAAACATTTCGACTAAGAAACCTGATAACACAGGGGTTATTAGTGCCGAAAGTCCAACATATAGTGATAGCGCAAACATTTGTCCAGTAGATTGTAAATTAGCAGGTGATTCATCAGCTATTAAAACCTTTTGGGCAATCATTAGAAGTGGGAATGTTACGGATTGCATACCAGATATTAGAATAATCTGCATTGGTGTGATTGCGACGGTATAAAGTAGAAAACGGATAAGAAACATAACGATTGAAAAAATAAGTAATCGATTAGCATTGAATTTCTTAAGCAAGTAAAACCCCATAAAGAATAAGGGTAGCTCTGTTACTGCTTGAAACGACCATTTAAATGCAATCTCATCATTTGTACCACCAATATGGATTATTTTATCAATTACAGTAAACATGTCTGCTGTAAAAACGATATTAACAAAAATAAGCATCACTACGAGTTTCACATAGTTCTTATTTTGTAGTAGCACTTTAATATCAACGATTCGAAGATTAGTGTTTTTCTCAATTTTATGAGCATCAGGCAATGTGTATGAAATAACATGGCTTATTAAAATTATAATCGCAAATGCAAATCCGATAGCACTATAACCAAATCGATTAATAATAGCTGACGTTAATGGTGATCCGATTGCCCAACCTATTGCTCCAAATGCTCGAATCGTTCCGAAATGATTCTTCATGTATTCGTTGGTTTCGATTGTCCATGTTTCTAGTAACCCTGCAACAACTCTAAATAAACCACCAGTTAACGCTACAAGCAACAAGTGAATAAAGAAATTGTTTTCAGTATATGCAAACATAAGTGCGTTTGATATGACATAGAAAACAGTCAGGATATTGTAGAACTTCTTGATTGTGTTATATTTATCGCACAAATATCCAACATAGAATTGCCCAACGATAGCAACTACAGCAATTGCTGATAAAATCATGCCACGCTCGACAGGGGTGTAACCTACATATGTTAAAAATGGAATGACTTGTGTATAAGTGAAAGCCAATCCAATAAAAACAACAAAATATAGAGTGATTTGATTCAATAGTATTTTTCTATTCGACATATTTATTTCTCCAAATCTATGATAAAAGTATAAACCAAATTGCAAAAACTATCAATGTGAAAATGGCTATCAAATAAAGACTGTATCTTATATGACGTTGCTTTATGATTTATAATTTTATAGCAATAATTTGCAATAAAATGCAATAAAATGAAAGATATAAGGTATAATGAAAATGAAGTTAAATATAAAAGGAGGTCATATGAAACGTTATCCATGGATAGATGACATGAAAGGTGGGTTGGTGGTTTCATGCCAAGTGTATGAGGATGAACCAATATATGAGCCAATGATGGCTGTAAAAATGGCTGAGGCTGCAAAATGGGCTGGAGCGGTTGGAATTCGTGCAAACTCTCCAGAGCAAATCAGAGCAATTAAAGAGGTTGTTGATTTACCACTTATTGGGCTGTATAAACATTGGTATGATAACACAGATGTGTTTATCACTCCGACTATTGAAGCTGTAGATGCCATTGTGGAAGCTGGTTGCGATATTATAGCAGTTGATTGCACATTTCAGTTAAACCACGAAGGTGTTCCAGCTATTGAGCTATTACCAAAAGTAAAAGCGAAGTATCCAGACATTCCTGTTTTTGCTGATGTTTCCAATGTGGAAGAAGCAAAAAAAGCGATTGAGTACGGAGCAGACATTGTAGCACCTACACTATATGGGTACACAAAAGAAACAGCACAAACTGAAGGTGCTGATTATCGAATGTTTGCAGAGTTTTGTCGTTTGTTTAACAAACAAGCATATGTGTTTATGGAGGGACATGTATTTACTCCGGAAGATGCTATGAAATGTGTGTTTCTTGGAGCTCATGCAGTTGTAGTTGGTGGTGCTATTACACGTCCCCATTTGATTGCGAAACGTTTTGTCGATCTTTTAAACGGATATCAAACCAATTGGAGAGATGACCAAAAGAAAAAGCGAACTGAGTAGTACGAAAAAATTTGGTAGTGATTGTTTTGTGATAAAGAAGGATTTTTAAATCAATAGAATGGAGTTATATGAGCAAAAAATTAGTAATATTTGATATGGATGGTGTTCTACTCGATTCCGAAAAGTTAAGTGATCGATGTTGGAAGCAAACGTTTAAAGACAACATGTTGCCTTTTACTGAACAAGAAAGGCTTTCGTTGGTTGGTATGAGTGTTGCTAAATCAAGGGATATGTTTCTTAAAAAATTATCTGAAGATAGATTTGAAGAGTTACAAGCTTATTCATTTGATATATTTTTTAAACATGTAGATGAGTTTGGGATCGACGTGAAAGAGGGCATTTTTGAGCTTATTGAAGAGTTGAATAAATTAAATATAAAAACTGCTGTTGCAAGTTCAACAGTATCTTCAAAAGCAATAAGATTACTAAAAAAAGCAGATTTATATGATCGTTTAGATTTTCATATATTCGGTGATATGGTGGAACACACTAAACCAGACCCAGAGATTTTCAATCGCGTTATTCAACATTTTGGGTTAAACAAAGAAGACGCTCTTATCTTTGAAGACTCATATTCAGGTATTAAAGCAGCAAATAATGCTGAAGTGGACGTTATTTGGATAGAAGATATGGTTGATCTTAGAGATAGAGAAGGCATTCACTATTTAATGAGTACAACATCCGTTAAAAAGAGTTTTCAAGAAATATTTGAAATTATTAACAATTAAGTAATCGCGGATTGTTTAAAAAATATCAAAAAAGAACACACTACAATGAGTGTGTTCTTTTTAAAGCCTCCGTAGAATCGGCATTGCCGAATGGGTGGGGGGGTTCTACGAAGGCTAATACCATCATACAATAAATGATAAATCTTGTCTTTACAAATTTATCAAAAAATTGCAATAAGTTAAAAAATATTACAATAAAGCAAAATAACAAGCACTGAAAATTAGCTATGTACTGTTATAACCTTTTAGTTAGCTCAAATCCTCTTTTGTTTCTTCAATAACTTCTTTCGCTTCATCAACGACTTCTTCTGCTGCATCTTGAATGTCTTTTTTTAGATTTTTAGTGCTGCTTGCTCGGCGTACGCTCAGTCCACAATAATGAACATCATGTTTTACAATTAATGTTGGTTGATCTCCCGAAGTTTCTTCTTCAGCTAAGTTACTAATACCAGAGTTTTTATTGGTACCAATAGTCTTGACTGCCCAATCATCAGGAACAACAATATCAATACCTGAGAAGTGACCAAAAAGCTTTAATGTACCTAAATTATCTTTTAAGGTCGCTTTTTTCATGTCAATAGCTAGTCCTCCAAATGTTACAGCTAATGAATCCGTGTCAAATTCACCATCGTATACTCTCTTCTCGCCAGTAAATTTGAATTTTTTATCATAAGGCTTCATTTTTCTTGCGACACTATTGACAGAATAAGCAACTGCAGTAGCTGTTGTTGCTACAGTTAATGCTCCAATGGTTGCTAAAATATGTTTCTTTTTCATATGATGATCCTTTCATTATTTAATAATCTTACATATATTTTACCACAAATGATGTGTTTATTTCAGAAAGACGCTTTTAACTGCACGAAGTAATTTTTCTATGATAGTATTAATGGTATAGATTTAGGAGAAACCCAATGAAACTTTACATTAAGCAAAAAGTATTCACGATTAGAGACAAGTTCACTATCAAAAATGAAGATCAAGTTGATGTTTTTACAGCAGTTGGCAAGCTAATTAGTCTAACAAAAAAACTAACGGTGTACGATCAAGAAGGACAAGAAGTCATATTTTTAGATCAAAGGTTATGGCATTTTTTGCCTCATATCGATGTATACATTAACCAGCAACGCGCATTTACAATTATTAAGAAATTTACATTTTTTAGACAACACTATGTCATAGATGGTATGTCATGGCATGTTGAAGGTGATTTTTGGGCACACAATTACCAAGTTATGGATCAAACAGAGATTGTAGCAAAAATTTCGAAGGCTTTCTTTTCATGGGGTGACTTCTATGAGATTGATATTGCAGATGAAAACAATGCAAAAAAGGTTATTGCGATTGTGCTTGCAATTGATATTGCACTATCTTCATCAAAGAACAACGCAGCTACGAGTGGCTCAAATAATCACTAATCAAGCAAGTTTTTGAGTAGTTTGATTTGCTAAATGGTTTTGTTATATGTATAATGAAGAAGTAGAAGGACTACAGAAAGGAATAAGAATTAGTCAATGCAAGGAAAAGTAAAGAAGTTTAACAAAGAAAAAGGATACGGTTTCATTAAGTTGGAGGACGATCGCGATGTATTCTTCCACTACTCACAATTAGTGATGGAAGGTTACAAAACAATTGAAGAAGACGCTGAAGTTGAATTCGAACTAGTAAACGGCGAGCGTGGGCTTCAAGCACACAATATTGTTAAGCTATAATCACTAAAAAGTTGGGAATCCCAACTTTTTATTTTATGTTAAAATAATGCTTGGAGGACATCTATGGCAAATGTATTATCATCGATTTTTAATTTCGATAGAAAAAGATTAAAAGAAATAGAGAAGTTAGCACAAAGAGTAGACGATTTAAAAGAGAAATATCGAGCAATGTCGGATGAAGAGTTAAAAGCTCAAACCGGCATTTTAAGGCAACGGCTTGAAAGCGAGACATTGGATGACATCATGTTTGATGCGTTTGCAGTAGCGCGTGAGGCTGCTGTACGAGTTATTAATGAATATCCATACTTTGTTCAGATCATGGGTGGTATCGTGTTACATCAAGGCGATATTGCTGAAATGAAGACTGGTGAAGGTAAAACACTAACATCTGTTTTACCAGTCTATCTAAATGCATTAACCAAAAAAGGTGTTCATGTTGTTACTGTTAACGAATATTTAGCACAACGTGATGCAGAGTGGATGGGTGAAATTCACCGATTCTTAGGTTTAAGTGTCGGTGTGAACTTAAGGATAAAGACAGCACAGCAAAAACGGGAAGCGTTTGAATGTGATATCACTTATACAACAAATGCTGAGATAGGGTTTGATTATTTAAGAGATAACATGGTGACAACAGTAAAAGAACGTGTACTACGTCAGCTTGAGTTTGCTCTTGTAGATGAAGTTGACTCGATTTTGATTGATGAATCAAGGACGCCACTTATTATTTCAGGTGGGAAAAAGCAAACGGCGAATCTTTATCAACAAAGTGATCGTTTTGTAAAGCGATTAGAGCAAGGTCAAGATTTTGAAATTGATGTGAAGGCAAAAACAGTTCAGCTAACAGAAGATGGTGTGGCTAAAGCAGAAAAAGTCTTTGGAATCAACAATTTATATGATCTTAAACATACTCATTTGGTTCACCATTTACATCAAGCATTAAAAGCTAATTACATCATGCTTCGTGACATTGAGTATGTTGTTCAAGAGCGTCAAATAGTAATAGTTGACCCATTTACAGGGCGTTTAATGCCAGGTCGTGCTTATTCAGACGGACTTCATCAAGCCATTGAAGCTAAAGAGAATGTCCCAATCAAACAAGAGACAACAACTATGGCGACAATAACTTACCAGAACTTTTTTAGACTATACACAAAATTGGCAGGTATGACGGGTACTGCAAAAACTGAAGAAGAAGAGTTTTTAAGTATTTACAACATGAGAGTTGTTGAAATACCAACGAACAAACCTGTCGTACGTGAAGATTATACGGATGCGGTATTTGGTAGTAAAAAAGCTAAGTTTGAAGCACTCGTAAGTGAAGTTAAAACATTACATGAGAAGGGGCAACCTGTCTTAGTGGGGACCATTGCTGTTGAAACAAGTGAGTTTCTAAGTAAGATGTTTACACAACGAAAAATTAGACATGAAGTTTTAAATGCCAAAAATCACTCTCGTGAGGCTGATATCATTGCAAATGCAGGACGCAAAGGATCTGTCACAATCGCCACCAACATGGCTGGTCGTGGAACGGATATTAAACTAGGTGAAGGTGTTAAAGATTTAGGTGGTTTAGCTGTTATTGGTTCTGAACGTCATGAGTCAAGACGAATCGATAATCAGTTGCGAGGGCGTTCTGGACGTCAAGGTGATCCAGGTTATTCTCGCTTCTATGTTTCAGTTCAAGATGAATTAATGGTTCGATTTGGATCTGAACGAATGGAAGGTGTGTTTAAAACACTCGGTGATGTACCAATCGAATCAAAACTTATCACACGTTCGATTTCATCAGCACAGAAACGAGTGGAAGGTGTTAACTTTGATATTCGTAAAACACTATTGGAATATGATGATGTATTAAGACAACAACGTGAGATTATTTATGAACAACGAAATTTTATCTTAGAAAATGAAAATGTTCATAATATTGTTAAAGATATGTTTGATCGAGTGGTTCTAAATGTAATTGCTTCATATACAGACAATACACAAAAAGAACCAAAAGTTGATATTGAAGGGGTTCTTGAGAATTTCAAGAAAATGGGCTTTGAAGATGCTAATGTATCAAAAAAAGAGCTTTTTGATAAACCATTGACTGAGATTGAAGCTATCTGTACGGATGCCATTTGGCATTTCTATGATGATAAAATCAAAGATTTTAGAGAACAGATTTATCCAGTAGAGAAAAATTTAGTGTTACGAATCATTGACCGTGCATGGGTAGAACACATTGATACTATGAGCAAGCTTCGTGAAGGTATCCATTTGCGTTCTTATGCTCAAAGTAATCCGCTTCAAGCATATGTTTCTGAAGGTTTTGAAATGTTTGAGGAAATGATGGCTCGTATTTCACAAGAAACAGTATTTTATTGCATTAATGTAAAAATTGAGAAAAAGTAGGTGAATGTATGGAATTGTATGAATTAAGACAAAATATTGAAACAGTGGTTGAAAAGCTTAAACAGCTTGGAGATTCTCTTTGACTTAGATCGTAAACAACAAGAAATTCAAGCAATTGAACATCAGATGTCTCTGGATGGTTTTTGGAATGATAATAAGAAAGCTAATCGAGAAATTGCTTCCATGAATCAATTAAAAAATGTTGTGGATGCATACAGTAGCCTTAAGGTTGCTTTTGATAATCTTCAAGAAGCTGTCGAGATAATGAAGAACGATTTTGATCAGGATATGAAAGACTTGATTGAAGTAGAATATCACCAAAATATTGAGCTATTCAATGAGTTTGAAATTGCTGTTCTATTAAGTCATGATTATGACAAAAAAAATGCAATTGTAGAACTGCATCCTGGTGCTGGAGGCACTGAAAGTCAAGATTGGACACAAATGCTGTATCGTATGTACACGCGTTGGGCAGAGAAAAAAGGTTATAAGGTTAGTGTTCTTCATTACTTAGATGGTGATGAAGCCGGAATTAAGTCAGTTTCATTTCTAGTGGAAGGACCATTAGCTTATGGGTATTTAAAAACTGAGAAAGGTGTTCATCGACTTGTCCGTATCTCACCATTTGATTCTTCAGGCAGACGACATACATCATTTGCTTCTGTTGATGTGATGCCACAGTTTGATGATAACATTACAATAGAGATTGATATGAACGATATTGATGTTGAGACGATGAGGGCGAGTGGTGCTGGAGGTCAACATGTCAATAAGACTGATTCTGCAGTACGTCTTACTCACAAGCCAACTGGCATTGTTGTGACATGCCAATCAGGACGTTCACAGATGCAAAACAAAGATCAAGCTTTGAACATGATTAAGTCAAAACTATATCAATTGGAAATTGAGAAGCAGCAAGAGAAGCTTGCTGATATTAAAGGAGAACAAAAATCGATTGAATGGGGAAGCCAAATTCGGTCTTATGTGTTTGCTCCTTATACATTAGTTAAAGATCTTCGAACACAAGTTGAAGAAGGTAATGTTAATAAAGTCATGGATGGTGATCTTGATCAGTTCATTTATGCAAGTTTAAAGGCAAGTGTTAAGTAATTCAGACCATGGGTAACCATGGTTTTTTATATGTCTAAACAACAAGCATGTTGCATTCGTCAAATTCCCACACATCACCATATGCAACCTCCCAATAATAACCATCTAAATCAGTAAAATACCCACCATAACCACCCCAATCGGTTGGTTGCGGTTCTTTAATAATTTTCGCTCCAGCAGCTTCTACTTTTTGAAAGATAGTGTCAACTTCATGAGCTGATTTTGCATTGTATGCGAGAGTAATTCCTGAAAATCCAGTTGTTACAGATGGTGGTGATGAGACACTAATATCATGTGTTAACTCATCAATCGGGTAGAGTGCAAGTCTAGATCCTTCGTTTTTGAAGAAAATGATTGTTGGTTCTGTCTCATCAACTGTTGCCTCAAATCCAATTCGCTTGAAGAAGTTGTAGGACTTTTTTATGTCTTTAACTCCTAGTGTAATGATGTTGATTCGATTCATATGTTTTCCTCCGAATTATTTGAAATTGAATAAGATTTTTCACTAATCATATTAGAACTTTGTGACCACTGTTAAAATAAGCCTGATAAAACACACTATATGTTGTAAGATGCATCTCAATAATAGTATAATATATTTTGAACAAGTAAGGGGTATCTAATGTTTATCGATGGCATGGCATTTAGAATGAATATTCTACTAAATGCTTTTTGTGTGCTTTTTTCAAGGAGGTAAAAATGAAAAAAATAACCCGACAAACGTTTACGTTCTCTATTATTTTTACGATGATTTTTTCAGTTTTTTTTAGTTTAGAGGATTTTGCATTAAAAAGTAATGCAGATTCATGCTCAATGCTTACTTATAATTTAGAGGGGAACTACTTTGAGATTTGGGATGGGGATGACTTAGAAGCGATGGCGTGTCGTGTCAATGCAGCTTATTCTCAATCATCATCTGTGGATAACGAAGCATCATTTAAACTCATGGCAGATATCGATCTTAGCGATAACACGGATTGGGTACCTATTGGAACAACATTTTCTCCGTTTTCTGGGGATTTTGATGGCAATGGGTTTACAATATCGAATCTGAGAATCACTAAAACAACCACATATCATGATTTGTGGCAAGGGTGGCTAGATATTCACTCTGTAGGGTTGTTTGGGACTGTAAGCAATGGTGATATTGAGAATTTAACACTGGATAATTTCATCATAAGTGTTGATTCAATAGATGAAGCATCATCAACTAGTGAAGGAAACATGATTCGTGTTGGTGTCTTAGCTTCGATGTTAGAACATGCGACAATTAGTTCAGTTACTATTAGTAATGCTGTAATCGAAGTGAGTCCAATTGCAAGTGATACTGGAGAACATGTCTTAATGTTAGGAGGGCTTGCTGGTTATTCAAGTTATGTTATTGCTAATAATCAGGATGTGCAAGCAACTATTGAGTTAGAAGATGATCATGGTTTATCATTCTTAACCAATGCTTATATTGGTGGTATTATCGGAAATGCATATGAAACACAAATAAAACAAAGTAGCTTTGAGGGTACAATTGATAGTCAATTGATGACCAGGTCAGAAAAATTTGTGGGTGGAATATCCGGGTTTATTAACTATGGAACACTCATATCGAACCAAGTGAACGATACAGTCATTAATGTATCTTCCAAGGAAGCTGAAGTGTTTGTGGGTGGTTTAAATGGACGTAGTGTAAGTACGAGTATCCTTTCGAGTCATTTTAATGGAATGATTAATGTGCATGAGTCTTTCCTCTCTATTGTTGGTGGAGTATCAGGTGATTTTAATAATGACTCCAGTATTCAACAATCATACTCAAAAGGAAATATTGATGTTGAATCATATTATTACATGGTAGGGGGTATAATTGGCCAAGGTCGAAGTTGGGGGCTAAGATCATTGAATGATGATGACCAATCCATAGATAATAGCTTAAACAACGTATATTCAAGAATGGATATTTCGGTGGCAAACTTTGAGATGATTGATGTCAAATCATTACAAGGAATCAGTCTCAAACATGTTGGAGGATTGGCAGGTTTGGTTTTCTCAGAAACACTATTAATTGAGGATGCATATTTTGCTGGTAGAATCACTTTGGATATTTCAGATGAGCATTATCAAGAAAGCAGTGTTTTTGTGGATGCATTACTAAACCATGCTGGGTTTAGTTTAAGATCGGAAGCTTCACTGTTCAACAATTTATACTATGATGAAGATCTTCTTGATGAGAGCATTACATCATCTCATGGAAAACCTAAGACCACAGTAGAAATGAAGACACAGTCAACATTCACGAACTTTGATTTCGAGTCTATTTGGGTTAGAACAGATGCTTACAATGATGGATACCCGACATTCCGTTGGGGTCGCTATCTTGTTCAGTTTGTTCCAAACAATGATACCGTGATACCAGATCAACTCACATTAAGAGCTGTTGCACCAACCAATCCAGTGAAGCAAGATTATACATTTACTGGATGGCGTTTACTAAGTGCAACTACGAATTATGTGTTTGATGTTTTACTCGATCAAGACATTGTTTTAACGGCAAGTTATTTGTCAGATATTCTTCATGTTATTGAAGGATCATCCCTATTGAGCCCAACAGCTGTAGGACTTGAAACAGCAATATCTTATACTTATCAAGAGCGTAGTGAAAGGACTCTGTCAAAACTTATAATCACATTAATTGAGCAGGTTGATGCAGATGAAGAAGCGCTAGTTTCTGCTTACCTAGCAGGTTTAGATAAAAACTATAAAAATGTACTATTTTTAGACATTTCATTATTCAAAGTTGTTGGTGATGTTCAAACAAAAATAACCAAAGCGAATAATATGATTGAAATCAGCTTTGTGTTACCAGAAGCATATCGAACAGATCCATTTGTTTTCTTGCATATAAAAGATGGAAAGGTCGAAGCTATAGACTATGAGTATGATGAAGACACATTCATCATAACATTTGAAACAGAAGACTTTTCTAGCTTTGTGTTAGCTGGAGAGGATGTCGTTGATGATGAGCTTCCTGATACATCTGATTCTAGCAACACATTCGCTTGGTGGTTGATGCTTGTTGGTGCTATGTTTGTTCTATCCAGTAACAAAAAGCGTTTAAACTAACAAATCGAGAATAGCTAATTTTTAGAGCTAAAATTCATAAGATTTTTTTGAGAGCGAGATTATTTGGTATTAAAACTAAAGCATCTCGCTTTTATGTAGAAGAATTGCTTAAAAGCTATTGAATTGTTGTTAGCAATGACTTATTATTTGCAAAAAAAATAGCTCAAAAAGTTGTCAAACATTTCACAATAAAGGTATAATGTAATCAGATTAGTCGTGGGGTGGCCAATGAATATCATTTATGTTGTATTTAGAATTCGCATCTAAACCAAGAGTTTTTGATGTGCTTTTTTAGTTAGGAGGTAACTATGAAAAAGATAACCCGTCAAACGTTTACGTTTTCTGTTGTTTTAACAATGGTTTTTTCATTATTTTTTAGCTTAGAAGGGGTAAAAATCAAGAGTGCACCAACATGTTCTCTACTAACTTACAATGAGGTTGGTCAGTTTTATGAAATATGGGATGCAGATGATTTAATAACGATGGCATGTCGTGTCAACTCTACGAACTCTCAAATCACATCAGATCCATTGCTTGTTGACAATGAAGCGACATATAAGTTGATGGCTGATATCGATATGGCAGAGGTAACAGATTGGGTGCCTATCGGAACATCATTTTCTCCTTTTTCGGGGAGTTTTGATGGTGCTGGTTATAAAATTTCTAATTTAATAATTGATAAGACAACCACATATGGTGAAACTTATGATGGTTGGCTTGAGATGCATGCTGCTGGATTGTTTGGCAGTGTTGTTAGCGGCATCATTGAAGATGTTACATTAGATAATTTTGCGATTAATGTAGAGCCAGTTCAAAATAATGAATTACAGGTGCGTGATAATCGTATGATTTTTGCAGGATTGTTAGCAGCGGCGATTGAAAACACAAGAATTGATGAAGTAAGAATTACAAATTCTGATCTTTCTTTTGTTGATTTCTCGCATGGCTTAAGTGATGTTGTCATAAAAGTGGGTGGATTAAGTGGCTACTCTGATCATTCACTCATTACGAACACACGAGTATCTGCAGATATTCACTTAGATGATCATGCAGGTTTAGAAAGAAGTTATGTTTTCTTTACATATGTTGGAGGTTTTATTGGTAATGCACATGATACTCAAATTGGTGCAAGCAAGTTTGCAGGAGATATCTTAGTTAGTGTGGATACCGAATTCGAATCCTATGTTGGGGGATTAGTTGGTTCAGCTGATTTTGATCGCAGAGGAATAAAAGCATCTATGTTTCAAATCGTACCTCAGTTTAATAACAATGAAGTTAAAGCAAACATTTCATTCGATAATAAAGATGAGCAAGTCTATTATGCTTATCTTGGAGGAATGTTCGGATCCCTTTATAAAGGCTCTATTATTTCTGGAAGTGTACTAGAGACAACCATAGATGCAAGTATTTATTCAAGCGGCTTTTATCTTGGTGGTCTAGTCGGCCGTGGCATAGATTCGAATGTTCTATTTAGTCGATTTGAGGGAGATCTCCATGTTCATGAATCTCATGCAGCTTATGTTGGAGGTGTGATTGGTGGATTAGATGGGGAATCTGCCATACATCAGTCATACTCGATAGGAGATATGGATGTTGAATCTACATACTTTATGGTGGGTGGTTTAGTTGGTGCTGTTGATTATTGGGGAAGTAGACCTGCTGCTCTTAGTGACATTGAGCAGATAGGTGGTCTTAGCTTAATGAATATCTATTCTAGAATGAATATAAGTGTTTCTCACTATGAAGCTATTAGTGATCGATCGATTCAGAGAAGTGTTCAAAATTTTGTTGGTGGATTATTAGGCCTAGTATTTGGTGATTCGACTCAAGTTCAATATGGTTATTTTGCGGGAATGATTGATTTATCTCAGGAGGGATTTACAGTTGATGCTTTATTTAACTTTACTGAGTACATTGGATTTGGATTAAGTCCTGACTTATACTATGATGAAGATCTTCTTGATGAGAGCATCACTTCATCTTATGGAGAACCTAAGACCACAGTAGAAATGAAGACACAGTCAACATTCACGAACTTTGATTTCGAGTCTATTTGGGTTAGAACAGATGCTTACAATGATGGATACCCGACATTCCGTTGGGGTCGCTATCTTGTTCAGTTTGTTCCAAACAATGATACCGTGATACCAGATCAACTCACATTAAGAGCTGTTGCACCAACCGATCCAGTGAAGCAAGATTATACATTTACTGGATGGCGGTTACCAAGTGCAACTGTGAACTATGTGTTTAATGTTTTACTTGATCAAGACATTGTCTTAACAGCGCATTACTTGTCAAATCTGAATGTGTTAGTTGAGGGAACAGCTTCACTTAATCCATCAGCTAAAGGATTAGAAACAGCAGTGACTTATACCGATGAAGAAAGAAACAATAGTATCTTAACAAAACTAGTCATTACAATATTGGATGAAGTTGATGCAGATGAAGAAGCGCTAGTTTCTGCTTACCTAGCAGGTTTAGATAAAA
>OBJA01000414.1_pt1 | contig 37982 bp, 38 predicted proteins | sample 1519751 | NCBI WGS metagenome assembly OBJA01 (sample SAMEA3881238, study PRJEB22517) | soil metagenome | biome: lake sediment; feature: soda lake sediment; material: sediment, water from around vicinity | place: India | collected 2013-12-23 | depth 3 m
ACTAACTTCCAGCGCACTCTTTCGGCGTGTTAGCTCTTTTGCCTTACGTGCTGCATCTCTCGCTCGAGCCGCTAAAAGACATTTCTCAATGATTTTTTTTGCCGTAGAAGGATTCTCCGCAAGAAACTCAGATAAACCCTCATTTACAGAAGATTCGACTAAACCTCTCATCTCACTATTGCCAAGCTTAGTCTTGGTTTGACCCTCAAATTGAGGAAATCGCAGTTTAACACTGATAATCGCAGTTAACCCTTCACGAACATCATCTCCGGAAAGACTGTTCTCATTTTCTTTGAGTATATTAGCTTTTCGAGCATAATCGTTTAAAGTCCGTGTTAAAGCTGATCGAAATCCCGATAAATGTGTTCCACCCTCATGAGTAGGGATATTATTAGCAAAAGAGAATACACTCTCAACAAAGCTATCATTATACTGAATAGCGACTTCAATTGAGTTATCTTCGTCTTCCTTGCTGATATAAATGATATCTTTATGAACCGGATCCTTCGTTTTGTTTAAATGTTCAACAAAAGCATTTAATCCACCGTCATACTCAAAAATCGCTTCTTTTTCAGTGCTTTCTTCTTTTAGTTCAATATGAACTCCGCTGTTTAAGAAGGCTAATTCCCTTAATCGATGAGCCAAGGTATCATAGCTTAAGTCAGTAGTTTCAAAGATCTGGGTATCTGGCATGAATGTTACTCTTGTTCCAGTTCTATCTGAATCAGCAATAACTTTTACCGGTTCTTCAGGTTTACCTCGATGATATCGTTGAAAATGAACCTTACCGTTTCTATGAACTTCAACCTCTAACCATTCAGAAAGAGCGTTTACCACAGATACACCCACGCCATGAAGTCCTCCAGAAACCTTATACCCTTCTCCCCCAAACTTACCGCCAGCGTGAAGAATTGTTAAGACAACTTCCAAAGCGGACTTGTTCTCCTTTGGATGTATATCTACAGGAATACCCCGTCCATTATCATCAACAATAACCGCTCCATCATCACGTAGAATCACTTGTATACGATCACAATAACCAGCAAGGGCTTCGTCAATACTGTTGTCGACAACCTCATAAACCAGATGGTGTAAGCCACGAACGCAAGTGCTTCCAATATACATACTAGGGCGTTTTCTTACTGCTTCAAGTCCTTCCAATACTTGAATTTGTCCTGCATCATACGTGGAAGGACGTATGTTATTGTTTTCGGTACCCCCCATAATTTAAACCTCCTGTACTTAAAGGTTTACTCTAATGAAATTTATTTTGAATAATCTCCTAAACTATTAGCTCTCTTCATTAGTGTTAACGATGAAATTGGCGATTTATATACCTTATCAGTGGTAATAACAATTGTTTTTGCCTCATCTTGATGAACTCCTTGTATCTCTTTATGAAGCTCAACTGATTTCAGATATTCCCGCGATGAAGAAGAGGTTAAAATATTGTCCAAGTTAAGAATCGCAATTACCTCTGAGGTTTTGACTACTGTCTCTCCACCCAGATGCAGATACATTTAAACGCCTCCCTAGATTCTTTTAACTTAGATTAATTATTGACATTAAATACTTGATTAATCACCTCAACTTACTTTAATCTACGGAGGGCTATTTATATAAACTAATAGGTAATTATAGATCAGTTTTTTTCTCTACTTATGGATAACAAATACATATATCTATCTATCTTTATATCAAAAACCTTATTTGCATTAAAGGAGCCTCTATCATCGTAGATAGATTGTTTTTAAAATTATTAGTTACCACTATTTTTAGTTATACCATCATTAATAATCGATCCTATTTTTTTCCAAATATCTATTCCTACTAAATGAATAAGCTTTTTTTCATCTCCACCAAGTTGCATAAATTCTATACCTAATTTAACTAAAAAGTCCTTATTTTTCCTTATTCCACGCCTCATCTCTTTTGACCCTAACATTAAAGACTCTTCTATTTTTTGCTTAACAATGTGTTTTGCCTTATTATAATCTTTAATATTAGATCTTGGTATATTCTTGTTTGCTTCTTCCCATTTAGTACACGGGTTACGTTTCAACATAAAACATAGCTCAGAATGAATTTCTTCTTGTTCCTTACGCCGGCAAAACGGACAAGTATCTCCATCCTCAGTCATTATACCACAATGACAAGTTTTCCACCCCTTATTAATTAGAAATGTACGACGATTCTCGGATTTTTGCACCAAACTCATAAAGCGTGAACGAAGTTCGGGGTCTTTTATATTTTCCGCTGATTCAATTATGTGAGGAGATAAAGGTGTATTGCTACTCTTTAAACTTTTTTTATATTCTCCATCAACTTCATCTCTAATAGGAACATGACCGATTGTAAATCGAACACTCTTTACAACACCTTCACCAAGAAAACGACGGTATTCTTGCACAATTTTTGAAGAAAAAAGTGACAACTGATGTGCTAATGCAGAATCATCCGTCTTAACCCAAAGTATTCCCCCTCGGACCCTTTCAGCCATTGTTTTTTCAGCAAGAGATGGGCCTATTACTTTAGGCCAATAATAAACAGCCATTCCTTCCATAATCCGCGAATAGCCTTTCCAATCTCTTATAAGCATCTTGATTGAGCTAGACGAGAACAAGTTTTCCATCCTCCACATTAAATAATTGCACATCATCACCAAACAGCCGACTGGAAGATATGTCTGCTGTTGTAACCACAGTCTGTGTTGAAGTTGTTAGTAATTTTAGTAGCTTGTTTTTTCGATGATCATCAAATTCCGATAATACATCATCCAATAGCAGTATGGGACGACTACCTGTTACAGACGCTATAAAATCAACCATAGCCATTTTGAGAGAGATCGAAGCAGTTCGTTGTTGACCCTGAGATCCATAAATCCGAAGATCAAAACCGTTTTTAAAAACTAAAGATAAATCATCGCGATGTGGTCCTACTAAACTAACTCCACGGGCTATCTCCTCGTTCTTTCTTTGCTTGATTAATGAACTATATATTTGATAAATATTATCACTACTAAATTCCTTTTCGCTAATTATTCCATTGTACTTTAGGCTAAGTTCCTCTTTCTGACCAGAAACCTCATAATGACACTTAGAAGCTAACGGAGAAAGAAATTTTACAGCTTCTATCCTTTGATTAATCAGTGATACACCTTTATCAATCAAATTCTCATCCCATACTTCCAGCTGGGATCTGCCTGCATTACCTTCACGTACATTCTTTAGTAACTGATTTCTTTGTTGAATCACTTTATAATATTGATAAAGAGTCCATCTATATTTGGGTGAAACTTGCGATAAATGAAGATCTAAATACTCTCGACGATTTTGTGGACCACCCTTTACAAGTTGTAGGTCATCCGGTGAAAATAAAACCACATTAAATTCTCCAAAAAGGTCAATCTTTCTCTTTATTATGTTTCCATTTATCTTCCCGCGAAAAATTTGACCATTATACCCTAATTCAACCTTAGTCTCCTCTTCTCCCTGTATAAAGACTCCCCTTAAAAAAAAACTATCTTCACCACGTCTTATTAATTCGTCATCTTTTCGACTTCTAAAAGAACGACCGATCGCTGTGTAGTAAACGGCTTCAAGAAAATTCGTTTTACCTTGAGCGTTTTTACCAAAAAAAATATTTACAGCAGGAGAAAGTAAAACTTTCTCTTGAACGTAGTTTCTAAAATTCATTAATTCGAGAAATTCCAAGCTCACAACCTATATCCCTCCGAACCGGAATCAATTTCATAAAGCACTATTTATTTCTTCATTTTCTCTTTCATCCCTTCCACATTAGATCCAATTCTTTTCATCAAAATTATTAAATCTGAATCATATAAGCCTCCACTTTTAAATCAGTCTTTTGTCTCCAAATCAAGAGATTATTATGTTTTTTTACTGGAGTTATCTATCTAATTATGTGAAAAAGGCTGCCTTTAGGGACAGCCTCATCCTAATAAATTTTTAACTTTAATTGTATTATGAAGCACTATTTAATCTCATCGGCATAATTATGTACTTATAACTATCACTTCCCGTTCCCTGCAGGAGAGAGGCTTTCATATTTCCGGAAAAATGAAATATGATTTCATCCTTATCAACAGTACGTAGATAATCTATAAGAAAACGAGCATTAAATCCAATTTGTAACTCTTCCCCACTATATGAGCATTTTAATTCTTCATAAGCATTACCTAAATCCGGTTCATTCGCCGTTAAAAACAAACCCTCTCTTGTCACCGTCATTTTAACCACATTATCTAACAACGCTATTCTTTCTAGAGATGATAATATCTCCTGGCGATGTACTTGCATTGTTCCCTTAAATTCTGTAGGAATTACCTGTTCATAGCGGGGGAATTGTGCATCTACAAGCCTGGATGAGAATACAATACCTTTTCCTAAAAAGAATACTTGCCTATCTACCAATAAAAGATGAATATTATCCTCGGGGTCATTACCGAAAATGTTGGCAACTTCTCTTAATGCACGAACAGGAACTAATATTTTTTGCTCGATAGTACCCTCAAATTTTGCTTCTCTTATAACTAAACGGTTAATATCTGTTGCTATAAGACGAATACGATCATTAAAGATCTCCAATAAAACACTGGATAGAAATGGACGTGGATCCTCAGGGGAAGTCGCATAAATCGATTGTCTCACAGCTTCTTTTAATTCTGCTCCTATCACACTACCGCCTTTTTTACTCAACACATCTGCTTCTCCTTCTTCAAATACCGAAGCTAACTCTTTGAAACTATCCGGTAATGACGGGAACTCTTCCACAGGAAGAGTATGTAATTGAAAAGACGAAGAAGATGAGACAATATTAAAAACACCCTTCTCCATATCAAGTGCAATTTCAACTCGGCCAGGAGGTAGATGCTTTATTATATCTATAAAAGTTTTACCTGGTACAACAACTTTGCCAGGCTGCATAACAGTTGTTTTGGGTACATATACCTCAATACCAACTTCAAGATCTGTAGTGAAAATTGTTAAAGAATCAGAATATGTCTCAAGTAACATGCCACTTAGTATTGGTAAAGTGTTCTTTACGGCTAATCCTCGTCCTGCAATCTGTAATGAACGAGCTAATTCTTCCTGTGAACAAATTATTTTCATCCACAAAACCTCCTAAGGAATAAATATATTTTATTATAATAAATATAATAGAAGACGTAGTAGTAAGCGGTAATTTGGGGATAAGTATAACAAACCCTTATCGTATTTATATTTTAGAGTGGGATTAAATTGGGGACTAAAACAAGTTTTTCAACTTATCCAGATTATACGATAACTGTGGAAAAAAATATCCCCAAAAAATCCACAGTTTTTATTAAAACTATCTACAGAAAAATAGTTAGTTTCATTTTGACTAAAATATGTATTATGGTACGAGATATAATCTTAACCAATATTATGTAATAATAAAAGCTACTGCAGTTTTAATATTAATTCTTTTACCAGACGGTCAAATGAAGGGTCTTCTTTTATCATATCTTGAATTTTATCACAAGCGTGGATAACTGTTGTATGATCCCGTCCACCAAATTCTCCTCCTATCTTTGGCAGGGAGGAGTCTGTTAATTCTCGGCTAAGATACATCGCTACTTGTCTTGGAAAAGTAACACTTTTCGTACGGCGTTTAGCTTTCATTTCCTCAAGATCAGTTTGAAAATAGTCTGCTACTACTTTTTGTATATAAGGGATTGAGATCTTTTTGTTTTTCTGGGAAGAGATCACGTCTTTTAAGACTTCATTTGCTAGTTCAATAGTTATCTTGCGATTAGTTAAAGAAGCATATGCTATAACTCTAATTAAAGCACCTTCCAGTTCACGAATATTTGAATTAATTTGATCAGCAATATAGACAATAACATCATTAGGCATATTCCAGTTTTCTAGAAGAGCTTTCTTGTTTAAAATAGCAATACGTGTTTCTAAATCAGGGGCTTGAATATCTGTAATCAATCCCCATTCGAACCTAGATCTTAAACGATCTTCCAATGTTGGGATCTCTTTTGGAGGACGATCACTTGAGATAATAATCTGGCGAGATGATTCATGTAACGCATTAAAGGTATGGAAAAATTCCTCTTGAGTACTCTCTTTACCTGCCAGAAATTGAATATCATCCACCAATAAAAGATCAATATTGCGATACTTATCTCTAAACTGTTGGGTTTTGTTATTACGAATAGCATTAATAAGTTCATTAGTAAATTTTTCTGATGAAACATATACAACTCTATAATGAGGGAGGGTCCTAAGTACAAAATGACCAATGGCTTGCATAAGATGAGTCTTTCCTAAACCTACACCTCCATATATAAAAAGAGGATTGTATGCTTTAGATGGAGCTTCTGCAACAGCCAAAGATGCAGCATGAGCAAATCTATTTCCATCTCCTACCACAAATGTTTCAAAAGTATACTTTGGATTGAGCATCTGTGTTAAAGTATCTTCCATTGACGGTTGAATGATATTTTCAGTATTAGTTTTCTCTCCAATTATAACATGTTCGTTTTTTGGGGTAACAAATTTTAACTCCATATCCTCATGAACTAAATCATGAAGTGAAGACATTAAAAGAGGTGTATATCGCCCCTCTACCCAATCTCGTGCAAATTCATTAGGAACTTCAATAATTAAAACATTATCCTCTATTACTAAGGGACGAGTTGGTTTGAGCCAAGTCTCAAAACTTGGTTTAGTCATATGGGGTTCTATTGTTTCTAAAACTTTTTGCCATAACTGATGAAGTTGATCCGTCATCATTGTCCCTCCGATAATTAAGGAGGATACACCTCTCTTCTTAGTTATTCACAAGTTATCCACAAACTGTGTATAAAAATATAACTATAAAGCACAATAAATATGAAAAAAACGACTTATATAAGTAATAATATGGAAAAACAATAAGAAGAGATAGCTATTCCTTTAATGATAATGAAAAGCTAAAACATATATTCACAAAATAATCCACAAAATGTGGATAACTTATTGCTTGCTCAAGTGATCATACCAGATCATTTTCTATTTGGCAATCACATACAAACCCTTACTGAATGCGAAAATGATAATTAAACTCGTTAATTTAAAGTTGATCTTAATTAATTAGCTTTGTGGATAAATTTTAGAGTTCACCCGATTTGCTTGACACAATATATGCTCATCATTATAATTAAATAAGATTTGATCGTTCCAAGAGAGGTGATAAATATGAAAATGACATTTCAACCCAACAAGAATAAAAGAAAAAAGGACCATGGATTTTTGGTACGTATGAGCACTAGAGGTGGTCGAAAAGTAATCAGCCGACGTAGAGCCCGCGGTCGAAAGAGATTGTCCGCATAATTTGAGATGAGAAGAATTAAAACAGTAAAAAGCAAACTTGAATTTGAACAACTCTTCAACGAAGGGCGATCATTGGCCTCCCGTGGATTGGTGCTTTATTTTATTCCAACCCAACAAAAAGGGAGCCGGGTCGCCTTCTGTGTTGGAAAGAAAATGGGAAATGCCGTAAAAAGAAACAAGATCAGACGTCGTCTAAAGGAAGCATTTTATCAGATTGAAGAAAATACTCCCGTGGGATACAACTTCGCATGGGTAGCAAGGAAAAAGATAGAAGATATGGACTATTTACTGCTACAAAGAGAGATGATGAATTTATTGCAAAAGGCAATATTAAGGAATGAAGAGCAGTGAAAAGTCTAATATTATTTACTATAAAAGTTTATCAACGCTTAATTTCCCCTTTATTACCAAAGAATTGTAGATATTATCCTAGTTGTTCAAACTATACTATTAAAGTAGTTGAGAATTTCGGAGTTATTAAGGGATGTTTTTTGGGTCTACTTAGGATTGCATCCTGCCATCCCTTATTTTGTGGAGGTATAGACTTTCCACCTGAGCATTGGCCGGGTTGGAAGAGATCGATCTCAATAAGATGGAGTATGCGTATCGGTAACGGTCGATAACCCTAAAAGAAAGGATGAACTTTTTGGCATTCTTAAGTAAAATATTAGCTGAGATACTGAAGTTTTTCAACTCGGGCTTAGAACTGAATATGGGTTGGTCTATTATCTTGTTGACATTAGTTTTAAAAATAATTTTATTTCCTACATCGATCAGCCAAATTAAATCGATGGAGGGAATGAAGAAAATTCAGCCTCTCTTAAAAGAAATACAAAACAAGTATAAAGATAGACCAGAAGAATTTCAGAAACGTTCCATGGAATTATATAAAACTCATGGAGTTAACCCATTTGGCGGTTGTTTACCCTTATTATTACAGTTACCTTTCTTGTGGGCTCTTTTTTCCTTACTACAAAAGCCAGAGGTATATGGTATTTCTCTTCAAGAAACCTTTTTTGGAATTAGTTTAGTTGCAAAAAACGTTATTGCCCTAGGTATTCTTTCTGCAGTAACTACTTTCTGGCAGCAAAAAATATCTTCTCCTTCAAACGACCCATCTCAATCAGCAATGTTATATATGATGCCATTGTTCTTCGGCTATATAACTTGGACATTCCCCGCCGGGATCGGGATCTATTGGGTTGTTAGTAATATAATAGGGGTTTTACAACAAATTATTATAACACGTTATTTTATTCCGAAAAAAAACGAGGCAAATTTAGAGCCCCGACCAGAAAAGGGTACGAAATAATACCTTGGCTATAAAGGAGGTTAACTTATGCGAGCTGTTGAAAAAACTGCTAGAACCAAAGAAGAAGCGATACAAATTGCGCTTCAAGAAATGGGAATAGATGAAAGTAAGGCTAATATTGAAGTTCTTGAAGAAACAACAACAAGAGGACTACTTGGATTGATAAATACAAATAAGGTTCGTGTACGAGTTACTGAGAGAGAAGATACTTCTCAAACTGCAGTTAGACTTCTTCGCGAAGTGTTAGTTAATATGGGAATACTGGCACAAGTTGAGGTATTTAAACGGACTGAGAATATCACGCTTAACGTTACTGGAAAAGAGTTAGGGATGTTAATAGGGAGAAGAGGACAAACGCTAGATGCTTTACAGTATTTGATTAATTTGGCAATAAATAAGAGAAGTATTGAGAAAGAGCGTATCATTATAGATGTCGAAGGTTATAGAAAACGAAGAGAAGAGATCCTTAAAAAAATAGCTATAAGAACTGCTGATAAAGTTAGAAGGCAAGGAAAAAAAGAGATTCTACACCCAATGTCTCCACAGGAACGTAGAATAGTACACATAACGCTTCAAAACCAGAACGACATTATGACATATAGCGAAGGAGAAGACCCATATCGGAGAGTTATTATATCTCCTCAAGTCACTAGATAATGGATTGTCAAAACGTGCCTGGGGCACGTTTGTTTTTATGCTCAATATAAACAAATGGGCATAATAAGTTATATCATTATGTGTTTACAAATTAAAGGGTGAGAAAATATTGGAAAGTTATGAAACAATCGCCGCTATATCCACTCCTAACGGTGAGGGTGGGATAGGAATCATTCGAGTAAGCGGAGATTTGGCAGAGGAGATTGGCCTAAAGTTTATAAGGAAGATTAATGGAGAAAAATGGCGTAATTTAGAGGAACGTCATGTATATTTGGGAAAGTTTGTGAATGATAAAGAGCAAGTATTAGACGAGGTTATATTCTTTATCTTTAGAGAGCCCCATAGTTATACAAAGGAGAATGTTTTAGAAATACATTTACATGGAAATCAAGTTATTCTAAAGGAAATACTACAAGTTATTACCCAAAATGGTGCAAGGTTAGCAGAACCAGGTGAGTTTACGAAAAGAGCATTTCTTAATGGAAGAATTGATTTATCCCAAGCCGAAGGTGTAATTGATCTTATACGTGCACGTACTTTAAGGAGTGGAAAAGTAGCTGCAACACTAATGTCAGGAGAATTATCACAGACTGTTGAGTCAATTCAACAGAAGTTAATTATGATTGCTGCAGAGTTTGAGGCCCAATTAGATTATCCTGAAGATGAACTAGGAGAAGTTTTGAGGAGTAGATTAATTGATCAACTCACAAAGATACAAAGACAGATAGAAGAGTTAATTTTTCATGGAAAAACGGGTAAATTTATTCGTGATGGTCTAACTATAGTTATTGTCGGTAGACCCAATGTTGGTAAATCCAGTTTATTAAATGCGTTAATAAAAGAAGAACGCGCCATTGTAACAAATTTACCAGGAACAACAAGGGATATTTTAATTGAAGAAAAGGAGTTAAACGGAATACCTGTTAGATTTGTAGATACTGCTGGTATTCATCAAACCGATAATCCTGTAGAGCAAATAGGAATTAAAAGAGCCAAACAATGGATAGATCATGCAGATCTGATATTATTTCTTCTTGAGGCTGATCAGATATTAACTGAAGAAGATTATGAAGTGGCTAAGGAGATTCTTCATATTCCAGTTATATTAGTTATTAACAAAACAGATATGGGCATCACTATAGAAACTAAGAAATTGGAAGAGAGATTGAATAATCCACACAAGGTATTCATCTCGGCTGAGAAAAGAATTGGATTACCAGAGCTGGAAAGAACTATTTTAAATAAACTTAACCTATCAACAGTAGAACCTGACCACGAAGTCATTATAAATAGAGTAAGACATCAAAACGCTTTAGAAGATTGCCTTGAGGATCTTAAACGAATAATTGAAGCCCTAGAAAGAGATATTGAAGATGAACTGATAGCTATAGAGATACGCTCGGCGCTTCATTCATTGGCGAAAATTACCGGTGATGGAGTTGATGAAGAGATAATTAATGAGATATTTAACAGCTTTTGTCTGGGGAAGTGAGTTAAGTGAATAGAATATTTGATGTTATTGTTATTGGAGCCGGACACGCAGGTTGTGAAGCAGCGCTAACTGCAGCAAAGATGGGTTGTAGTGTTATGATTATAACAATTAACCTTAACAATATTGCTTTTATGCCCTGCAACCCTTCAGTCGGAGGACCTGGAAAAGGACATCTGGTACGCGAAATAGATGCATTAGGCGGAGTTATGGGAAGAGTGACTGATGAAACGCATATCCAAATGAGAGAGTTAAATACACAAAAAGGTCCAGCAGTGCGTGCTCTACGTGCTCAGACTGATAAAAGGCGCTATCAAGAAGTAATGCAAAGGCTCATTGAGTTAGAAGAGAACATCACATTAAGACAGGGAGAGGTAATAGCTGTTGAACAGCATACTTCATACTGGGATATATTACTTGCCACCGGAGTTACTTTTAGAGCAAAAACAGTAATATTTGCAACTGGTACTTTTTTAAGAGGGATAGTTCACTTAGGTAATCATAATTACCCGTCTGGGCCATTAGGACAGCATCCTTCAGTTAAGTTGTCAGAAAACTTGGAAAAAGTAGGATTGCAATTAAGACGCTTTAAAACAGGTACTCCGGCAAGGATAAGGTGGAGATCTTTACATTTTGACCGTATGGTCGAACAACCAGGAGACGAATTGACCCACGGGTTCTCTTTCTGGAACGAGTGGAGAAATAGAAGTAATGTACCTTGTTGGCTTACGTATACAAATGAAGAGACACACAAAATTATAAAAGAAAATCTTCACCGTGCCGCTTTATACTGTGGCTCTATAAAAGGAGTTGGGCCTAGATATTGCCCATCGATTGAGAGTAAGCTTGTGAGATTTCCTGATAAAGATCGTCATCAGGTATTTATAGAACCAGAAGGGTTACAAACTGATGAAGCTTATGTAGCTGGATTATCCACTAGTTTGCCCGAAGACGTGCAAGAAGAATTCTTACGTACAATCCCCGGACTGGAAGATGTTGAGATTGTAAGACCTGGATATGCAATTGAGTATGATGTAATAGAGTCCGGACAACTTTCGGCATCGCTTGAGTTGCATAAATTACCGGGCATATTCTCTGCAGGGCAATTTAATGGATCTTCTGGTTATGAGGAAGCTGCTGCACAAGGAATAATTGCAGGAATAAATGCTGCAAACAAAGTGAAGGGGAATGAACCTCTGATACTACGTAGAGACGAAGCATATATTGGCGTGTTAATAGATGACCTTATAAACAAAGATAGTGACGAACCATATAGAATTATGACTTCCAGAGCAGAGTTTCGTTTATCTTTACGACAAGAGAACGCTGATCAAAGGTTGACTGATTACGGTTATAAGTATGGAATTATCAAAGATCATGAGTATCAACAGTTCATAGAGAAAAGAGAGCTAATCAGCGATGAACTGAGGCGAATGGAAGAAACAACTGTCGATGCCTCAAAATTTGTAGATGGTGAAAGAAGTTTCATAACTATTGCTAATTTATTGAGAAGAACTGAAATTGATCCCGAAAGAGTAATTGTTGAATATCAAGAGGGAAAAGTGTATCCTACGGGGGTAAAAGAAAATCTTATAAATACTCTTAGGTATCAGGGTTATATTAAGCGAGAAGAAGAAATGGCTAATAGACTAAAAAAAGCTGAAGAAAAGAGAATTCCTCCTGATATTGACTACAAGATAATACCGAATTTATCTGCTGAAGCAAAAGAAAAGCTCGAAAAGATAAGACCTATGTCAATGGGTCAAGTGACTAGGATAAGTGGAGTAAGTCCTGCTGACCAGTGCGCTCTGCTCTTTTTTATTCAAAAGAAGGTGAAAAAGAATGACTGAACAGTCACAGTCAAATAACTCAAGAGTATTCGAACCTGATATTAATAATTCGATATTAAATTACCTCACGATATTATTTGAGCATAACAAAACAACAAACCTTACTGCTATAACTGATTGGGATGAAGCAATAGTTAAACACTTACATGACTCACTAGCAATAGGGATGTGGAAAGAAGCAGAAGGAGCAAGGAGTATTTTGGATTTAGGATCAGGTGCCGGTATACCGGGTATACCATTGGCACTTTACTATCCAAAGAAGGAAGTTTTTTTGTTAGAAGCAAATACAAAGAAGAAGAGATTCATTGAATTTGCAATAGAAGAACTCAAGCTTTCAAACTGCACTGTACTTCACGGACGGGCTGAAGATCTCGGTCGTAAAGATGAATTTAGGGAAAAATTCGATATAGTGGCAACAAGGGCAGTAGCAAAACTAGCAGTTTTGCTGGAGTTATCATTTCCATTTATAAAAATTGGCGGTCATTTAGTTGCTTACAAAGGGCCATCAATAAATGATGAGATTAGTCAAGCAAAGGCTGCGATCTGTGAGCTAAGAGCTAATGACCCATTAGTCATAAACTACTCTTTAAAAGAACAAAGAGGCGAAAGAAATCTTTTAATATTGAAAAAGAAGGGATATACTCCACTCAAATATCCAAGAAGAGCGGGGATACCAGAAAAAAAACCCTTATAAATTCTAGGTTCCAGAATTTCCTGGTAGTTTTTCATCGTTAGATGGCAGGAAGATCTCCTTCAATCGCGAAAATTGAATTGGTAAACAAAAATCAGGAGATCACATTGAGGGAGCGACCATGAAAAAGAAAAACTCAAAACAGAGAGAACACTTTCAACAGGTTACTCAGAGGCTTCTTGGTCACACCAAAAAAGAGTTTTATACTCCTCAACAAAAATTGAATGAGCAAAAGGAGGCATATACCAATATGGGAAGAGTAATCGCGATAGCCAATCAAAAGGGTGGTGTCGGCAAAACGACAACTGCGGTTAATCTCAGTGCCTGCCTTGCCCAGTTGGGGAGGAAAGTATTGTTGGTTGACGCTGACCCTCAAGGAAACGCAACAAGTGGAATTGGAATTCAAAAAAATGAAATAAAGCAGTGTATATACGATGTTCTTGTCAGTGAAGTTGATCTCCATGACATTATTATTGAGACCCAAGTAAAAGGCCTATGGATTGCTCCTGCAACCATTCGACTTGCCGGAGCGGAGGCTGAGTTGGTTGGTATGATGGCAAGAGATCAACGTTTACGAAGAGCGATTGAAAAAGTCGTTAGCGAATTTGATTATATACTAATTGATTGTCCCCCCTCACTTGGCAACCTAACACTGAACGCACTAGCAGCTGCTAATTCCGTAATAGTACCAATACAATGCGAGTATTATGCACTTGAAGGACTAAGCCAATTAACCAAAACAATACAGCTTGTTCAACGATATTCGAACGCTAACTTGGAGATCGAAGGAGTCGTACTGACTATGTATGATAACAGAACAAACTTATCAACATTAGTCACCGACGATGTCAAAAAGTTCTTTCAGGACAAAGTCTATAAGACGATTATTCCGAGAAACATTAGGCTAAGCGAAGCACCAAGTTATGGAATGCCTATTTCACTTTATGATGGCCGCTCTAAAGGTGCCGAAACTTACATGGAACTTGCGAAGGAAGTGAATGCTTCATGACAAAGCCCCCACGCGGACTTGGCCGCGGATTAGGAGCTCTTATTCCACAGCTTGATGAGGAAGAAATATCAAAAGCGCAAGAAATACCAGTACAATCAATAAGACCCAATCCATTTCAACCCAGAAAAGAGTTTGATAGTAACGCCTTAAATGAATTAGCGGAGTCTATCAAGGAGCACGGAATCATTCAACCCCTACTCGTAAGAGACACAGATGAAGGATATCAATTAATTGCTGGCGAGAGAAGATGGCGCGCAGCACAAATTGTCGGTCTAAGACAGGTTCCAGTAGTCATCAGAGAATTCACTGACCAGCAGATGATGGAAGTTGCACTAGTTGAAAATATTCAGCGTGAAAACTTAAATCCAATGGAAGAAGCTCAAGCATACCAAAGACTTATGGATGAGTTTGAATTAACTCAAGAAGTCGTTGCACAAAAAGTAGGTAAAAGCAGACCCGCAGTTGCTAACACTCTCCGACTCCTTCAGCTACCGCAAGACATTCAGAAGCTTGTATCTGGAAATGCAATAACTATGGGACACGCAAGAACCCTACTATCTTTGAACAACGCTGAGTTACAGCGAAGAACATGTCAAGAGATTATACAGAAAGGACTATCTGTTCGAGAGACAGAAGAGCTTATTAGAAAACTCCTTCACGGTGATGTTTCACGTGAAACAAGAAAGAAGCCCTTCAAGAAGAGTACTACTCAAAAACAAGACCCCCATTGGAAAGCGGTAGAAGAAAGATTAGTACAACACTTTGGAACGAAAGCTGGTATCAGCAATACTGGTAATGGCGGAAAGATCGAAATTCAGTTTTACTCAGAAGAAGAACTAGAACGTATATTAGAGATTATATTTAATGAAGAGTCTTTAATTAACTAATGAGAATAAATACGATTGATATACAAATTACTCTGCAATGAAGACAATTCTTTTCTCATCGTACCCCTTATCGTAAGATGAGGGGTTTTTATAATATTAATATGTTTCACGTGAAACATAATGGAGGAATTGGCGATGCAATCATTCTGGCTTGAACTACTAAACAAGGTTAGTAGGGGCGAGAGGTCTCCGGACGAAGCCTATCAGGACATGAAGGCGCTTCCATATGAAGAGATGGGATTTGCCAAGGTGGATCACCACAGAAGAGTGAGGCAAGGAACGGCTGAAGTTATTTATTGTCCTGGAAAGACGGATGATCAAATAGGTAAAATATTTAAGGAGCTGTCAGTGCGCGGTGGAAACATTATGGCCACTCGAGCAAATAAAAACATATACCAACAGGTAATAAAAGATTGTCCTGATGCGGAATACTATGAGATCCCAGAATTGATCGTACTATGGAGTGAGCGGAAAAAGACCGAAGGAAAAATTCTTGTTGTATCAGCGGGAACGGCTGATCAGAAAGTTGCTGAAGAAGCGGCAATAACCGCCGAAGTCTTGGGAAATACAGTTGGCAGACTATATGATGTTGGTGTGGCGGGAATTCATCGTCTATTGGCTAATCAGAGTGAGCTTGATACGGCTCGAGTAATTATCGTAGTTGCTGGGATGGAAGGAGCACTTGCAAGCGTTGTTGGTGGTCTGGTTAGTGCACCGGTGATTTCTGTACCGACAAGTGTGGGTTACGGGGCAAATTTTGCGGGCTTGGCTCCCCTGCTTACGATGTTAAACTCTTGTGCTAATGGATCGGCTGTTGTTAATATTGATAATGGATTTGGTGCGGCAATGATTGCCCATAGAATAAACAGGATCGGAGAGTAAATACTATGAGAATTGGTTACGTTGACGCTTCGGCGGGTATAAGTGGAGATATGCTATTAGGGGCTTTAATAGGAGCTGGTTGGGACCTGGGAGAACTAATGACTATTCCCGAAAAGCTTAACTTACGAAATGTAAATATTACCTTAGATAAAGTTAATAGAAGAGGGATCACTGGAAATAAAATTAATGTTATTATTCCACATGAACATGAACATCGTCACTTGAGTGATATAGTAACAAGGATAGGTAGCGCTTCGTTGCCCGAGGCAGTGAAGGGGAGGGCAATTAGAGTTTTTCGATGTCTAGCTGATGCCGAGGGGAATGTCCATGGAGTTTCTCCAGAACAAATTCATTTTCATGAGGTTGGAGCCGTCGATGCGATGATTGATATAGTTGGTGTCTGTTATGGTCTATTTTCGTTAGGCGTAGAGCATCTTGTAGTATCACCAATTAGATTGGGGAGTGGAACAGTTAGATGTGCACACGGTGATCTGCCGGTTCCTGCTCCAGCGACAGCTGAGTTAATTAAAGGTATGAAAGTATTTGCAGGTTATGTTCCTGGTGAGTGGACAACTCCTACTGGCGCAGCATTGACGAAAGAATGGGCAGTTGATTATGGAGAGTTACCAATGATGACTGTTGAGGATATTGGATTAGGTGCTGGACAAGCAGACCCGGAGTTTCCAAATATACTAAGACTTTTTACTGGAGAAGATCATGAACAGACACAAAGTTCGATAGGTGATGAAGTAAATGTTCTAGAAACCGTAATTGACGATATGCCAGGGGAGCATTTTGCCTTTCTTATAGACAGATTACTTAGTATTCCAGTTAAGGATGCATATCTAGTACCAGTTATAATGAAAAAAGGAAGACCTGGCCAACAACTGACAGTTATTGTTGACCAATCAAAGACTGACCAAGCGGTCAGCGTTATATTCAAAGAATCTTCGAGCTTTGGATTGAGAATTAACAAGACAAAAAGGATTTGCCTCAGAAGAGACTGGATGGATATTACATTCAATGATGAGAAAATAAAGACAAAGCTAGGTTACTACAATGGCGAATTAGTGCAAGTTTCTCCTGAGTTTGAAGACTGTAAGAAGTTGTCATTGAAGTTGGGTATACCATTAAAACATGTGTATGAAGAAGTTCGAGCCATTACGAAAAATCTTTTAGACAAGGAAGGAAGTAACTAGATCTTAGTTGAATAATGTACATGCTATTACATTAAGGGGGTACTACAGTTGTCAAGTTGGTACCAAGAGTTAACCCGATTAATTCAAGCCAATCAGTCATCAATATTTGTATGGATGACATTGTTGCAGGTTGTTGCCTTATTTGTTCTAGGATACTATATATTTTCCCTTTGGAGATTACGAAACACCTATAACCAACTGATCGATGGAGTAGAAGGCAAGAATCTGGAGTCAGTTTTATTACAACTAATAGATCGGGTTAGAATAACAGAAGATGGTCTCAGCCGGATCAAGGAAGCCGTAGACGAGTACAAAAAAAATGGGGAGTTTCATCTTCAACGCTGGTCATTGCTTCGTTATAAAGCCTTCTCGAACACTGGAGGGGATCAGAGTTTCTCCTTGGCATTGTTGGATAGTAAAGGAAATGGCGTGGTTTTAAGTAGTATTTATGGACGAGAAGAATCCCGAGTATATGCAAAAAGCATTCAGGAAGGAAAATCAACCTATCCCATGTCGGCTGAGGAGGAAGAAACATTACGGCAGGCACTAGGCGAGGAGAAATCAACAACAAAAGTTGGATAAATTATGAAATAAATTTATATACATTGCAGGATTTCTGGCTTTTATGTGGAAGATATTAAGTCCAGATATTATTTGTGAACATTATATTAATTTAGCGAGCCTAGGATATGCTATTTACAACAAGATTTAACATGATGTAAAATGTCATGTTTGATAATGGTATGTCCATTGGAGAACCTAACTACCGAGAGGAGCAGGTTTATCCATGTGGAAACGGATTGGAAAATACTGGCGAAAAAAGCGCTCAAAAGGCTTCACCTTTATGGTGGTGCCAAATTCTCAAGGGGATGTAAAATCCATTAACATCCCGTTTTTCGCTATGCTTATTATTATATCAATCATTGTCATTAACGTATACTATCTTTGCGATTACCAAAGCCGTGTGATTAAGATCAAAAAATTAAACAACGAAATATCAGACAAACAATATCGAATTACGCAATTGTCCAAAGATTTAGAACGGATCGAACCATCGCTGAAAAAGACAGAGGAATTAACGGAGCAGATAAATCGGCAGAAGAAATTAGCTGCGGAGATCCGTACGTTTTATCAATCAGTACGCCATAAGGTTGGACATCGTACTGGGGTCAGTAGAAGCATACGTCCGGTTAGTCTAATTCCTCCTAGTCGCGAAGACAAGACGGAAAACAAAGGCGGATACAATTTACAACTCTTGGATAACAACTTAAAGTTTCTTGAAGAGCAAATTCCGGTCGCAGAAGAAGACCTAAATAAATTGATGAGAGAGTTAAAGGATTTTAGTGCAGAATATGACCATACTCCAACAATATGGCCTACTAATGGAAGAATAACTTCAGGTTATGGTAGAAGAATTCATCCGATTACTCAAAAAGTACAAGTACATAATGGAGTGGATATTCGGGTTCGTAAAGGCACTTCTGTTAAAGCGGCAGCAGATGGAGTCGTTGAGTTTTCAGGCTACCGTGGAGGTTACGGTTGGACTGTTATTTTACGACATGGGCATGGCTATAAGACGCTATACGCTCATAATTCGGACTTATTGGTAAAAGTCGGGCAAAGGGTTAAAAAAGGTAGCGCAATAGCTCTTTCGGGAAATAGTGGTACAAGTACTGGACCTCATCTTCATTATGAGGTTTGGGTCAATAATCAACGAACGAATCCTATTAGCTTTTTGGGAAGGTAATTTTGAGAGGGGGACTGAATTGTGGGTCGGAATGATGTAGCTAGTCGTCGAATAGACACAATCATTGGAAAAGAATCGACCTTTGTGGGTAACATAGAGTCCAATGGAAGCATTCGCATTGACGGTCGTTATGAGGGTATGATGGCTGCCGGTGGAGATATTATTGTTGGTGAAACTGGAGTTGTTCAGGGGAAAATCAGTGCAAAAAATATCACTGTTGCTGGTAAAGTCTCTGGCGAACTTGAGGCCCGAGGAAAGCTCGAGTTAGTACCAACCGCAAATGTTCAGGGTGAAGCGCAAATGATGTTCCTTGTTGTGGAAGAAGGGGCCTTCTTCCAAGGACAATGCTCACAGGTATCCAGGGAAGACTTAAGGGAGCGGGGGAAATCATTACAGGTGGAGACACCAGCAGAATAAAGGGGGTAACCTTTATTCTATTTTAATTTTAGGAATTCAGTGATTAAATTCATTTAGGTGTGAAACACTATATAAGTGTTCGTCTAAATGATATTCTATTAAATATATCATTTATTCTAGTTATCACCTCGACTAATTAAAGTATAGTATATATGAGGCTGGAGGCCGTCAAGATCTGACCCTCCGGCTTTCTGGTTTTCTATCTATGGTAAATCATATCATTTGAGACATGGGTTTCACTCAAATACATTGCCACTCGTGTCGTAGAGATCGAGCGCATTAAGGGCTTTTTGTACACAGCTATTTTCTAGTTTTGAAATTTACTCTTAAGGAGTCGTTCGTTCGCTATTGTAAGTTCCAGGCTTCAAGAGTAGAAAAAAGGTAAAAACTTAATGGATCTCTAAAGCGTCGATGCTTCACACGCAACTGACCGCATAGTCATTAACGACAGTTTAAGTTTACATGCATGAATTATAAGTTAAAGTGAAAGCAGTGTGACTGAAAGGTCATGGCAGATAAATTTAAACGAATTTGAATTACGATGTAGAATAGATAAGCAACGCCCTTGCCATACTATTGTGGGAGGGTGAAAAATGAATAGTAAACATGTTGTTGCTGTTGAGGACGGTTTGACTAATGTAAAGCAAGCATTAATGGAAGAGGGCTATCGAGTCATTGATCTGGATGATGGTCTACAGCGGGCGGAGGCGTATGTAATAACTGGAATGGATGAAGATGTGAGTGGAGTAGAGGAGATAGTTGTAGATGGCTATATTGTAGATGCGACAGGGAGACAAGCAGAGGAAATAATCTATGATCTCGAGAAACATTTCCGACTAATGGATGAATGAAGTAAAAAAGAACCCTCAGGGTTCTTTAATTATTATAACGGAGAGTCCGAGGTTCTTTTTGGCGTTAATCATTATTAAGTAGGATTTAAAGATTGAGATCCTTTAACATAAAGAATAGACGCCTAAGGCGCCTCTTATAAATAACTCGATTGAACGAACGGTCAGTACAAAATTGGTTTATGAATGTAAACCAAGTGGAACTAAGATCAATTAGAATATACCTAGGTATTGGTCTAACTCCCATTTGTGAACCTGTGTACGGTAAACGTCCCATTCTATTGATTTTGCGTCGATAAATTGACGATAGAGATGATCACCTAAGGTCTGGGAGATAAGGGGATCTTGAGACATCTCATCGAGAGCCTCCCAAAGATTACTGGGAAGGCTGGTTATACCCTCGGCAATTCTCTCAGCCGGTGTCATGAGAAAAATATTCTTCTTAATTGATTCTGGTGGATTTATTTTATTCCGAATACCGTCTAAACCCGCTTGAATCATAACTGCAAAAGCTAAATATGGATTACAGGAAGGATCAGGATTTCTAAGCTCGACTCGAGTCGCCATCTCTCTTGAAGCGGGTACACGGACTAGCGCGCTACGATTTGTTGCCGACCAAGAGACATAAACTGGGGCTTCATATCCTGGAACAAGTCTTTTATATGAGTTAACCAGAGGATTGGTTATTGCGGTAATCCCTTTTGCGTGTTTGAGCAGACCTCCAATAAAATACAATGCTGTTTGACTAAGTTGATAAGGGCCATTTGGATCGAAGAATACATTATCACCATCCTTGAAGAGTGATAGATGGGCATGCATACCAGAACCGTTGATCCCGAAAAGAGGCTTTGGCATGAAGGTGGCATGTAAACCGTGAATTTGAGCAATACTTCGTGTAACAAATTTAAAAGTAGAAACGCGATCTGCAGTAGTTAGAGCATCAGCATATTTGAAGTCAACCTCATGTTGGCCAGGTGCTACTTCATGGTGAGATGCTTCAACCTCAAAGCCCATTTCAGTTAGGTTTAAAACGATGTCACGCCGAGCATTCTCACCACGATCAAGTGGAGATAGGTCAAAATAACCACCTTGGTCATGTGTGATTGTTGAGGGCATCTCGTTTTCGTCACGGCGGAAAAGGAAAAACTCACACTCAGGACCTAAATTAATAGTAAAACCATCACTTGCAGCATCATTAATAGTACGTTTTAAGATATAACGGGGATCACCTGCGAACGGCCTCCCATCCGGTGTATAAACATCGCATATCAAGCGCGCTACAGAATTTTCCTTGTTTCTCCAAGGAAAAACTGTAAAAGTATTGGGGTCTGGGCGTAAATTCATATCTGATTCTTCAATCCTCATAAAACCTTCAATAGAAGAACCATCGAACATAATCTCATTGTTTAATGCTTTTTCCAACTGTGATAGAGGAATAGCCACGTTCTTGACAATACCCAATATATCTGTAAACTGCAGTCTGATAAAGCTGATATTAAGTTGTTTTGCCTTAGCCAAAATCTCTTGTTTTGTCAAAGATATCACCCCGCTTAAAAATACTACCTGTGACGTTTCATGAGCAAGTTCTGCAATGTCAATTGGTTATTAACCGGGTATAGTGAAGTTAAAGGGGTCCCTTGCTGTAATTGTCGGATAATGTTGGAATGATCGATCTCAGGTACAAAGACTTCTTCTCCGTGGAGGGAACTAGGGACTTTTTGTTGAATAATTGCCTTAATGCCTTCAAGTGTCAATCCTTTGGCCAGTAATGCTTTGATGGCCAAGAGGGCATCCACATCCTCAGGGGTATATAGACGTTGGTTTCCTTTGGAACGTTCCGGCGTAATTAAACCCATTGTTTCGTAATAGCGAATTTGACGCGCGGAAAGCTTGGTGAGTTCAGATACTACACTCATGGGGTAAACAGCTCTTCCTTGTTCCATGGTACTCACCTCACAACATAAAATACTTTTATACAATAAAGGATCGGCTTTTTTTACTATATACGATATCTAAGTTTTTGTCAATGTTATGTAATGTTTGTGTCAGTGTAACTATAATCTTAAAGAAGGCGCTTTAATGAATGAAAAAATCTGTGTAGTAACAACCGCGCAACGGAGACTTGCTAAAGCCCTCCGTAAGCATGGAGTTCATATTCAGGAAAACTGCTTTATCATGGGTGGAGAGGCGGATATTGCTATTCCTGAGTTGAAATTGATCATTGAAGTTGATGGATTTACTCATTTATCGATAGGAACCCGCCTAAAAGATAAGAGTAAGGATAAAGTATGGAAAAATAGTGGATACCATGTCTTTAGGTTCTCAAACTATCAAGTTCTTAACAGGACAAATGATTGTGTAAAGCAGATAACTGACTGGATATATTCCTTGAAGAAAGCGCAAAAAGTGTCCGAAATTAATCAGCCCTTAAAAAGTCACAATGGTTTACGTCATATGCATAATCAGCTTCTTCGAGAGGAGAGACGGATGGACAAGATCCGTAGCAATGAGAGTGTTGAAGCCTTTTTCCTCCGATGCGGCGAGCAAGAAGACTCCGAATGATAACTTCAACTTATGTGTGTGTTTTAGAACAACGGGAAAGCTATTCGGCTCGTTTAGGCAGGTAAGAGCGGTTAAGGCTTTCGGTGCAGTACTTAGACCATATAATGGCGCTCTTAAACTGTTAAAGGGTATACGAGATAAAAAATTTGATGTTAGTTCTGAGGTTAGTCGTCTAACCTTCTTCCCGTAGTTTTGTGTTTCAAGGATTCGGGGAACTCGCCCGAGCCGTGCTACGCGTGTTGGTCCAGCGTTATATGCGGCTAATGTAAGAATTGTGTCATTGAATCTCTTAGATAACTTAGATAAGAATCTGCAACCTCCCTGGATGTTTTCTTCGATGTTAAAAGCATTATCTACGCCGAGTTCTGGTTGGATCATTGGCGTTAATTGCATTAATCCTTGTGCTCCACATGGAGAAACCACTTGTGGTCTAAATGAAGATTCGGCTGCAATAACTGCTGTGATCAGAAATGGATCAAGGCTATAGGTCTCTGAGGCTTCAATAATCTGATCAACGATTTGGTGTCGGGTCCAAACAGACAGACGAGGATTATAACGTACTACCATTTCCATGATGAGATCAAATCTGTGGTCCTGTAGAGATAAGTTCTGTAAAGGATTAAAATTAGCTTTTGAACTTTGAATCTCCAAAGGATAACGGTCAATAAGACAAGAAGTCGTTGATGCTTGTGAGTGATTAATTCCTTGTAGTGTCTGAGCAGTCCACGCACTATGTATTTGTCGGGATAACCATGGTGATAAAGAGATTAAGAGAAAAATAAAGGTATATTTCTTCAACATTAGTATTTCCTCCCTTTGCCAAACCAGGAAGCATGGATAATGGTTTGGAAAAATACGTAAAGATGGTCTTATTATGGGATGATCTTTGCAGACTTATACCTTAAGGTGATTACTCAAGATTTTGGAGGTTGTTATTATGCGGCGTTATGTTGTAAGATTTTTTTCATTGCTATTGCTATTGCTTGTGTTGGAATTGACTGTTGTTACACCTAAAGGAATGGCCAACCCTGATTATTACTTTAAATCAATCGACGATACAGGTAATGATGTACGTCTTCCGCATTGTCCTAAAAGAATTGTGTCGTTAGCGCCAAGCATGACTGAGATCTTATTTGCCGTTGGCGCAGGTGATCAGTTGGTCGGCGTATCGGATCTTTGTAATTATCCAGCTAGTGTGGAGGGACTCTCAAGAGTTGCTGGCATTAATTTACGTACAGAACAGATTTTAGCTCTTCGCCCTGAACTAGTGTTAGCCCACGCAGGACTTCATGGCTCGCAGTTAGAGGAACTTCGTCGATTAGGTCTTAGAGTTGCTGCATACTCACCGGAAAATTGGAGGAGTGTATTAAGGGTTATTCAAATAACAGGTGAGATGACAGGCCATAAAAAAAAGGCTACTTATATCATTAATAATATGGAGATACGCCGAAAGAGCTTGGCTAAAAGTACAGGTAGTAAACGCCCGCGGGTGTTTGTGGAGATCGGTAATACCCCACTCATGACAGCGGGGCCAAAAACATTTCTACATGAACTTATCCAATTTGCTGGAGGAGAAAACATTGCAGGAAGTGCCAATGGATCTTGGGTAGTTTTTCCAGCTGAACTAGTCTTAGCTCGTGATCCACAGATCATCCTGTTGACATGGAATAATGTAGACGAAGTCATGAACCGTCCGGGATGGAAAAACATTTCCGCTGTTAAGAACGGGAGATTATTTCAGATAGAACCGGATATCTATACTCGACCCGGACCTCGCTTAATTCAAGCTCTAGAGAATTTAACTGATATAATTAACGGAATCGGAGGAGACAAAATTGAATTCCAGTAAACAAAGAGATGAGAGTAAAAAGCTACTCGAGATATATCAATATTTGTTTGATCACTTTGGACCCCGTGGGTGGTGGCCTGCTAAGTCTAGTTTTGAAGTGATTGTGGGCGCTATTTTGACTCAATCTGTTTCATGGAGAAATGTGGAGAAGGCTATTTTGCGTATGTCACAGATAGGGGTGTTAGACCCAGTTGCTATGAGAAATCTGCCCCAGGAACAACTTGAGGATCTAATTCGCTCGACAAGATATTATAGAATGAAGGCGAAAAAGCTCAAAGCATTCTTGTGTTTTCTTCATGATAATTATCATGATAACTTAGAAAAACTCTTGAATCAGCCTTTGGATAAATTGCGTCAAGAACTTCTGTCTATATATGGCCTTGGTCCGGAGACGGTTGATTCGATACTCTTGTATGCGGGTGGACTCCCCATTTTTGTGGTGGATGCATATACCCGTCGAATATTTTATCGCCTAGGCTACTGGGAACCTAAGATAAGTTATGACCAGATGCAGAAGTATTTTCATCAACACCTGGCAGCAGAGACTCAACTCTATAATGAATACCATGCTTTAATCGTCGGCTTGGGACATAGTTACTGCCGACAGACACCGCGTTGCGAAAGTTGTCCTATTAACTCACTTTGCCATTGGGAGGGGAAGGAGGAGAAGATATGTCCGCCAGAGCCTTCCGTGTAACAATAATACTCTCCTTTTTCATGATCGTTATGCTGATTTTATCATGGAAAGTGGGTTCGGTTGAACTAAGTTGGTCTCAGTTCTTCCAAGAGATCTTAAAGAGGATTGTTGTGGGGATAGATTCTAATCCTACCTTGGAATCGATAATTTTGTGGGATTTACGCTTGCCTAGAATTATTCTCGCTCTTGGTGTGGGTGCCGCATTATCATTGGCCGGAACTGGCTATCAAGCTGTCTTAGGTAACTCCTTAGCAGATCCTTATCTCTTGGGGGTATCAGCTGGTGCTAGTTTTGGTGCCGTTTTAGTTATTTCTTTAATGCGGCTTGGAAGCATATTTCTACCTTTAGCTGCATTTTCAGCATCAATAGTTACAGTTATTGTAGTTCTTGCTTTAGCGCGGTCGACAGATGGTTCTTATCCGCCGGATCGATTAATTTTGTCTGGTGTTGCATTAAGTGCGATTCTCACTGCAGTAATCTCAGCATTATTGCTTTATTCCAGAGAGCAATTAGCCCATGCATTTGCATGGCTATTAGGCGGGTTTTCAGGTCGTGGCTGGCGGGAAGTAAAAATGTTTCTTCCTTATGCAGTACTGGGTGGAGCAGGACTCTTATTAATACCGAGAGAAATGAATCTTATTGCTCTTGGAGAACAGGCCGCAAGTAACCTTGGCTTATCCACTAGGAGATTTAAGCTTTGGGTCTTATTGATTGGTACCTTACTGGCGGCCTCGGCAGTCTCTGTCAGTGGTGTAATTGGGTTTGTCGGGCTAATAGTTCCCCATTCGGCGAGGATGTTGGTCGGACCTGATCATCGAGGTCTACTGCCTGTTGCAATGTTGGGCGGGGCTGTTTTGTTGTTGGGTGCAGATACATTATCTCGCGTAATTGGTATGGAATTACCGGTAGGAATTGTAACAGCTTTAATGGGAGGCCCATTTTTCTTGTGGATGCTCCGTAAAAGGCGTTATGGGGGATGAATATATTGAATAATGGTTTTTCGGAGTTGAGGATTGAAGGCTTGTCATTTTGTTATGCATCCGGAATCCCTATTCTCCATGAGATAGATCTACAGGTAAAAAGGGGAGAGCGAATTGTTATTGTTGGACCGAATGGTTCTGGAAAAAGTTCTTTATTAAGAGCTATTTCTGGAAACACACCTTTGTTAGCTGGGAATATTTTTTTAAATAGCATTGATATACAAACGATGAAGTCAAAGAATAGAGCAAAGATATTAACGTTGGTTCCACAAGCCCCAAAGACTGACCTGGCATTTGAAGTTAGGGAATTTGTAGCTATGGGAAGATATCCCCATCTGAGGTTCGGGTGTTCTGAACAAGAATCTGACTGGACCGTAATCGAACAGGCTCTACACTGGACTGGGTTGGAAGATATGGGAGAGCGTCGTCTTACTTCGCTCAGTGGCGGCGAAAGACAAAGAGCTGTGTTGGCTCAGGCCCTAGCTCAAGAGACGCCTGTTCTTATGCTGGATGAACCGAACACATACCTTGATTTGCTTCATCAATTATCATTACTTGATATTTTATTACGTCTAAATAAAGAATTAGAAAAGACCATTATTCTAGTTTTACATGACTTAAATCTGGCGCTTACTTTTGCTGATCGTATCGTGTTGTTATCCAAAGGTAAGATTGCAGGAGACGGCCTGCCGGGGGAGGTTTTGAATGATGAGATGATACTAAAGGTTTTTGGTGTTAGATCCACTCGGATTAATCTTCCGGATGGGAAGAGTCAATTTTTGTTCTCTGAAACGCCTAAGTAAAATAACCTAATTGATAGAATAACGCAAGTAACATGATGATGGTATATATATATTCTTAAGATACTACTTTACTGTGGTATTTTTATTATTCCGGTTCCGTCTTCATTCAGGAGGATTCTTAGGCCAAAAGGAGAAGAAAGCTCTTGTAGTTTACGAATAACTCTTTGTCCATCGGCACCTTTTCGAAGCCTAGTTTGAAAGTTAACCTCATGATTATTGACGTTTACTGGGTAGATGATCGCTTCTAGTATACCTTCTGTGTCAAGCAGTACTTTGAGAATAATACTATCCTTAACTTTATTTGAGTAAGTTCCAAAAGCAAAGTTGCCAAGGCTATATGCGATCAAACCTCCTCGATAGACTTCTAAACCTTGCAAAACATGGGGATGATGACCGATAATTAAGGAAGCACCGGCATCGATACATTTATGGGCAAATTGTTTTTGATAATCTTTTGGGTACTCTAAAAGTTCAGAGCTCCAATGAAAGGTAACCACAACAAAATTCGCCCCATTTTCTTTGGCTTTGTTAATGTCATCTATTATGTGGGGCAGTTTGCCATAAGCGGTTCCCGGCTTTTTATGACTAGCGTTAAATTCTAGAGGGAATGTATTGTTGTAAGCTAAAATTGCAATAGTAAGATTACCTGTTTTAACTACTGCCGGTTTGCGGGCTTCAGTCAAGTTGGCTCCAGCACCAGCATGAAGTATACCATGTTTATCTAAGATAGAAATTGTCTCATATAGGGCATCGGGCCCAAAATCCATTATATGATTATTTGCAAGGGTTACAACATGGAAATTCCCGGCCTTTAGTGCGTGGACGCCTCTAGGGTCACTTTGGAGTGTATAAGTCTTATCAAGCCATACCTTTCCCTTTAGGGACAGTGGGACTTCTAGATTACCCAAGAGCAAGTTAGAGTCTTTTAGTATGGGGAGAGTAGCAGCAAACGGATAGGTTGGATCTTTAATGACATGTTCTTGCATCCGCCCTCCAAGGTAAATGTCGCCGACTGCAGTAAGATTTATAACATGCTTGTCTTTGAGATTGTTACTGGTTTCAAGGGGGAGGAGATTATCTTGCGAATAAGTAAAGGTGAGAGGAATTAAGATAACCCATATCCATAAAACAATTAATAATCGGCGCAACTATTTTCCCTCCAAACACAGAATAAAAATAATTCAAGTTTACGTTTCACTCATTATTAATTAAATAAGAAATCTAAGAATCCTTTTTTGCTAAAGGGGTTTGAGGCGATTATTTTTTTTGGTAATTTAGGTGCGTTTTGGGAAAATAATATTAACATGAGTATATATAATGATTAAACTTTAAACCTATATATAAAAATGGGGGGCTTGCGATTGTTAGCTGTGGAGAGAGTTTCTGAGATGCAAGAAGAGATGGTTGAACTACTTCAGGCACTGATAAGGATTCCAAGTATTCGCTCGGATGAGCTTGCTATTGATGCACCATTTGGTCCTGCCATAGCAGAAGCTTTATCAACGGTATTGACTTGGGGAGAGAGACATGGCTTTAAAAGCAAAAACGTACAGGGCTACGCAGGTCACTTGGAATTTGGTGAGGGAGACGAGACTGTTGGGGTACTTGTTCATTTAGACGTTGTACCTTCTGGTGAGGGTTGGAGTGTTCCACCATTTTCAGGAGAAATAATAGATGGTAAGATCTATGGTCGAGGAACTATCGATGACAAAGGGCCCGCAGTCGCGGTTCTATTTGCGCTTAAAGCTATTAAAGAGGCGGCAGTTCCATTAGCGCGTAAAATTCGGGTAATTCTGGGATGCGATGAAGAAAGCCGCTGGGAGTGTATGGAGAAATACTTTAGTGTTGAAGCAAAACCGAATTTTGGGTTTACGCCTGATGCTGAGTTTCCCTTGGTCTATAGTGAAAAAGGTAGGATTGGGTTGAGTTTGTCTGGACAAATTCATATGAGTACTAATGAATTTCGGTTAATTCGGCTTAATGGCGGTACTCGCGCTAATGTAGTACCGGAAGAGGCTGAAGCAGTTATTCAGATTAGTAATATAAATAGTAGAGCTGCAGTTCTCAAAACTCTTAATGATCTTTTGATGAGCAATTCTAGGCTTCAGGTTGTTGAGGCAGACGAGCAAGTGATTTTGAGAGTTTCTGGAGTTGCTGCCCATGCCAGCCAGCCTGAATTGGGGGTAAATGCTGTTTCATTACTTGTAGCGGTTTTAAGTCAGCTAAATTTAGCAGGAGGGGCTTGGGATATCGTTCGGTTTATTAATGAAAAAATTGGGTTGTACTATGATGGATCAGGGTTAGGTATTGCTGAGGTGGATACCCAATCAGGAAAACTCACTCTAAACTTGGGAGTAATGAGTATTGATGAGACAAAGGTAGATATTGAGCTGGATATCCGTTATCCGAGAACTGTTGAGGGAGAAGTATTGCTTAAAAGTGTTGAAACGCAGGTTGGAGCAGTCGATTTAGTTGTCTCCGATAAAGTGATAATGCCTCCACATTTTGTTTCACCAGATCATTTACTTGTTAAAAGTCTAATGAAAGCGTACCAGGATCAAACGGGAGACTTTAGTCCTCCATTGGCCATTGGTGGACGAACATACGCTACCACACTTGGTACCGCAGTGGCTTTTGGTCCGGTTTTTCCTGGGGGACAGGAACTTGCTCATCAAAGAGACGAACATATAACCATTGATGAACTAGTAGAATCTGCAAAAATTTACGCCAGGGCGCTTTGTGAGCTTGCTGGCACCTAAAACCTTGGGGGAGGATCATCCTATGCGTCGTTTGCTTATCTTAGTAATGCTAATGATCGTTATTTGGGGAAACGGAAGCCTTTTTGCGTATGAAGATAATAATAAAACTTCTATTCCTATTACTGTATGGAATTTTTCTAAATATAGAGGGAAAAATCAACCATTCTTTGTGGGTGTGCCTCTCCCATTAGGACAGGTTATGTCTGTTGAAAATCTTAGTGTCGTTACCGATAAAGGGAAGACGCTTCCGACACAAGTCCAAGTGACGTCTAGATGGCCTCAAGACGGGAGTATCCGTTGGCTTGGGGTGGATTTTCTTGGGGATGTGGGCGCGAATAGAGGTACAAGGTTTCACTTGGTGTACAAACGGGATGAAGTTAAAACACCTGATTCAATTAGGGTGACCAAAGAGAATTCTGTATGGACCGTGGATACGGGAACGCTAAAATTCTTGGTGGATGCTAAACAATTTAGACTGTTGGAGAATCTTTGGCTAGACCCTCGGGGGAAGGGTAGGTACAGCGAGGAGAGTGTTATTGGGGCGGTTCCATTAGATGGTTTGACTCTAAGAGTAGGCGAACAAAGACTTGGTTTGGGAGATGGAATCCCAGTAAATATAGAGCTGGAGGAGTTGGGGCCGGTCAAGGTTGTTCTTCGAATGGATGGCGTATTTGGAGACCTAAGTAAAGATCCGGGCGTTGAATTTGGCTTTACTATTAGATGGACTGTTTATAGTGGCCAACCATATATAAGATGGGATTATATATTGACTAATCGGTCAAAACAAAACTGGGTTCAGGTTCAGGAGGCTACTGTCAACCTTCCTTTGCGGATGGAGAAAGGTGAGTCAATCTTCACGTTTGGTAGTTTAGAAGGGGCACCCTCTGCCACGTTGGGTGAGTATGATGTGGTGGAAATAGCACAACGGGGGGAAGACCAAGTTCAGATATCAGGGTTTAACGAATCATTCTCAAAGATAAAAGGATGGGTAGACTTAGAGAACGGAAAGACCGGTCTAGGTGTGGCTGTTAGATGGTTTTCTGAATTATATCCCAAGAAGTTATCAGGTGTAAAAGGCGGAATACGACTAGAGCTTATTCCGGCAGATGGAGAGCCAGTGACGTGGCCTAGTGGGACTGCAAAGACACACCGTTTTTACCAACTGTTTCATCCGACTGGTAACCGTGACGCCCGGCGCTTATTGGAGGATCTATCGGGTAGATTGCCAGTTGCGACGGCAGACCCGGATTGGATTTGTTCATCAAGAGTCTTTGGTAACATTGGCTCAACTAAACAATTGCAGTCCTACGAGATCCTAAATGGTATTGCTCAAGCATATGACAACCGTTGGCTGGCTGACCTTGAAAAGATACTCTTAACTGGTACTAAAGGTAGGCTAACACCAGAACAAGGCGCAACGGGGATATTTAATTTTGGAGACCTTCCTTTTATTTCGGATGATAAGTCTACTGCAGCTGCTCAGAAAACTGAAGAGATTTATTGGGGAAATCACTTTTACGATCTACCTCAAGTCTTCTGGGTTCAACTGGCGCGAACAGGAGATCCTGCTTGCATGGAGTTGGCTGAGATATTCGTTCTTCACTTAGAGGATGTTGACACTGTTAACCCGACAGGGTATGCTCGGGTCAGCCCCGCGCGGATGCATGCTCGGGATTACCGTACACGTGATCTTGGTTATGCAACAGACTTCAGCTTTATAAAAAACCGTAGTATGCTAAATCACTATTACTTATTGGGAGACAGACGAGGTTTGGAGCTGGCGATTAGCGTTGCAAATTTAGTCTTGAATAGTGATGGGATTGACTATCATGCCCCAAAATCTATTGGTCTGGCTATAATGGCGGTTTTGTCTGGATACGAGGCAACAGGAGATTCAAATTATCTTAAGCGGGCGAGAGATATTCTAGGAGCTGCTCTTGAATGGCAAAACAAATATGATGGGGCAATTCCTGCTGATTATACATATCAGACTGGTTTGGTATTAGAAGGTTATATGGAGTATCTTCGTTGGGTTGATGATCCAGAAATCTCTCAAAGTTTCTTAGAAGCCTTGGATAACGTGTTGTTCCATTTTTGGTCGCTTGAATCTATGCGAATCCAAGATGACGGTGGATTAGCGCTTTCTGGTCCGTTGGGTTTTGCATATCACCTGACGGGTGAGGAACGATATCGTGAGATTGCTCTCAAACAGTTGGTTTCTTGGTTATCGGAACCATCTTCAGTTCGTAACGCTAGGGATTTTGCCTTATATTACAGAAACGTACCGTATCTTTTAGGCTGGTTGACAGAGGGAAAAGAGAAACCAGTAAAGAACTAAAGATTGTCAAGACCCCTACTTTGGTGTAGAATGATTAATAATCCATTCGGCTTGTGTATACGCCTTTTGTCATGGTTGCTAATATTTTAAGATAAGTATCATGAATTATGGGTATTGCCCAGAAGGAGGAACCGTACTTGGAGAAGGGAACTTTTGCTGTTAAAAAAGGCTTGGCTGAGATGCTCAAAGGTGGTGTCATCATGGATGTAACCACTGCTGAGCAGGCTAAAATCGCTGAGGAAGCCGGAGCGGTTGCTGTCATGGCATTAGAACGTGTGCCCGCGGATATTCGTAAAGAGGGCGGCGTTGCTCGGATGTCGGATCCTGAGGTTATTCTTCGCATTATGGAGGCTGTTACGATTCCTGTTATGGCTAAGGCCCGAATCGGTCATTTTGTAGAGGCTCAAATTTTACAAGCTTTAGGTGTGGATTATATCGATGAGAGTGAAGTGTTAACGCCAGCTGATGATCGTTACCACATCAACAAAGACGAATTCACTGTCCCCTATGTGTGTGGAGCGCGTAATCTGGGAGAGGCGCTAAGACGGATCGGTGAAGGAGCTGCAATGATCAGAACTAAAGGCGAGGCGGGTACTGGAGATGTTGTAGAAGCAGTAACACATATTAGGACCGTTATGGATGAGATTCGTCGACTTTCAAATACCCCGGATGAGGAGCTAATGACTGTCGCTAAAGAGTTAGGTGCCCCCTATGATCTGGTAAAAGAAGTGAAACATTTAGGCCGATTGCCAGTGGTCAATTTTGCCGCCGGTGGGATCGCAACTCCTGCAGATGCTGCGCTTATGATGCAATTGGGTTGTGATGGTATTTTTGTGGGTTCTGGTATCTTCAAATCGGACAACCCTGCTGCGCGCGCAAAAGCCATTGTTGAAGCCACAGCTCACTATGAGGATCCCAAGATCTTAGCCGAGGTTTCACGGGGTATTGGAACGGCTATGCGTGGTATTCATGTGGCGGGAATGGATGAGGCCGAACGTATTGCTAGTCGGGGATGGGAATTTTTGCTGTAAAAGCGGAGAGTCGGAGATATTAAAAGGAATGAAATAGACGCCTATGCTTTTTGTGACAACGCAAATAGCCTTTAGCGCTATTCATTATTGAACGGGGAATTAGTATGAAGATCGGTGTATTGGGGCTTCAAGGGGCAGTTAGAGAACATCTGTGGGCTTTGGAGAAATCTGGAGTGAAGTCGGTTGTTGTTAAGCGAAGAGAGGAACTTGAAGGATTAGACGGCTTAATCATTCCCGGCGGTGAAAGTACAACAGTGGGAAAGCTCTTGGTACGCTTTGAAATGCTTGAACCCATAAAAGACAATGCTGTACGTGGCATGGGAGTATTTGGCACTTGTACAGGTATGATTTTGCTGGCTAAAGATATTCGCGGGAGTGAGCAACCGCGCTTAAATATAATGGATATAACAATCGAGCGAAATGCATTTGGTAGGCAGATAGATAGCTTTGAAGCCCAGTTGGATATCCCTTGTCTAGGGGAGGAGAGTTTTCCGGCTGTCTTTATTAGGGCACCCTATGCGATTGCTGCCGGTTCAGGAGTAGAAGTTTTGGCTCAGATCGACGAGAAGATAGTTCTTGCCCAGTTTGGGAGGCATTTAGCTGCTGCGTTTCATCCTGAACTTACAGAAGATCTAAGACTTCATAAGTATTTCATCTCATTGTTAAGAGAAGATTCTGGATTCGACTGATAATATTATGAGAATAAGAGGTTGTTACATAAGTCACAAAAAGACTACTTATATTTAATGACCCGCTATTTATAGTGGGTCATTTTCTATTACCAACGGATATTGCGTTTTTGACAACTCTATATTGCTAAAAATCATACATCTATTAGGTAAAGGTGTTTTGAGGAATGATTAATGCTTTAAAAGCAGAAACTGAATGTAAGTTTCATTAGCCTCAAAATGGAGAGGAAGATGACTGTGGCCAATTTATTGGAGATTCGTTGGCATGGTAGAGGAGGACAAGGAGCTAAGACCGGCGCGTTATTGTTGGGTGAAGCGTTAGTTAATACAGGGAAGTATATGCAAGCTTTCCCTGATTATGGGCCTGAACGAATGGGTGCGCCGATGAGGGCATTTAATCGAATTAGCGATGAACCAATTATGATCCATTCCGGTGTTACCCAACCTGAAGTGGTAATTGTCTTGGATTCGACACTCTTGGGGAAGGTTGACGTAATTTCTGGTCTTCCGGATGAAGGTACTCTACTTGTCAATACTTCAAAATCTCCCAAGGAGATTCGTACAGAACTAAATTTATGTGGTCGTAGAGTATTTACGGTAGACGCAAGTCAAATTGCGTCGGAGACCATCGGACGTCCAATTCCCAATACGCCAATGCTGGGAGCATTAGTTAAAGTTGCAAAAATCATCGATTTTGACCTCCTTCTAGCAGATACAAAAGTAAGATTAGAGAAGAAATTTAAGAACAAACCGAAAGTTATTGCTGGAAACACCGAAGCTATTCAGCGGGCGTATCGGGAGGTGCTAGGGGAATGAAGGACCAAGCAGCGCCTGGCTGGAGGGAACTACCGATCGGGGGTGTCATTGTAGAAGGAGGAAGCGCCGAACGTTATGAAACAGGAGATTGGCGGAATGTACGCCCTCTCCATAGTAAGGAGAAGTGCATTAACTGCTTGATTTGCTGGATTTACTGTCCCGATTCAGCAATTATCGTGAAAGACGGAAAGGTTGAAGGGATTGATTATGATCATTGTAAGGGCTGTGGAATATGTTCGAGAGAATGTCCTGTTAAAGTTCACGCTATTGAGATGGTAGATGAAAAGTTCTAAAAAGACAAGTAAACCGACTAAGAACAATATTTAGGGGGAGTAAAGATGCCAGCGAAACAGTTGGCCGCCCGTACAGGCAATGAAGCCATGGCTGAGGCCATGCGCCAGATCAACCCAGATGTTGTAGCGGCTTATCCGATCACTCCAGCAACAGAGATTGTCCAAATCTTCTCGGGTTACGTCGCCGATGGACTTGTTGAATCAGAGTTTGTTACGGTAGAAAGTGAACACTCTGCAATGAGCGCTTGTATTGGGGCTTCGGCGGCTGGAGCACGGGTTATGACTGGGACTTCATCTCAAGGATTAAGCTTAATGGCTGAAATGCTCTATATCGCCGCAGGTATGCGCTGTCCAATTGTTCTGGCAGAAGTTAACCGGGCATTATCAGCTCCCATTAATATTCATTGCGATCATAGCGATACTATGAGTATTAGAGATTCTGGCTGGATTCAGATCTTTTCGGAAAATTCCCAAGAGGCCTATGATAATCTGATTCAAGCGATTAGAATCGCAGAACATCCTAATGTTCTACTGCCAGCTATGGTTACTACCGATGGATTTATTATCAGCCATGGATTAGAGGCGGTAGAACTTGCTAACGACGATGAGGTGAAAGGGTTTATAGGTGAATACCATCCCAGATATACGTTGTTAGATGTGAAACACCCAGTAACCTTTGGTGCGCTGGATTTTACCGATTACTATTATGAACATCGACGTCAGATTGCTGATGCCATCGAGCAAGCTAAAATAGTCATTTTACAAATAGGAAAAGAATTTGGGGATAAGTTTGGCCGACACTATGAGTATTTTGAGGAATATCGTTTAGACGAAGCCGAAATAGTCATGGTAGCGCTGGGTTCTACAGCTGGAACAGTGCGGACTGCTGTGGATTGCCTTAGGAACCAGGGGATCAAGGCAGGTCTTTTAAAAATTAGAGTTTTTCGACCGTTTCCATCAAAGGAGTTAGCGGATGCTTTATCCAATATAGATACTGTGGTAGTATTAGATCGCTCCGACACTTTAGCGGGAACCGGCGGACCTGTCTTTCATGAAATTCGTTCAGCGCTATATGACAAGAATAAGAGACCCAAGGTTGTAAATGTGATTTATGGGCTAGGCGGACGAGATATCACAACTGAAGATCTACAAGCTATTTATAAGGACGCATTGAACTCAGGCTTTCCAAAGATCCAATACTATGGTGTTCGGGAATGAATCTTAACCAAAATTATTAGAAGAGCTGGTTATGGGGGTTGTACTATTGAAAACCCGAAATATATCCCTTTCATTTGAAATAGATTCGGTGTCTCTTATTAAAAAACTACATATTCGAGAAGGGACTCAGGCAGAAAGGACTGTATTAAATCTCGTGCGGGAGGGTTGGCCTTGCCTTAAACCACAGGGAGTATACGGAGAAGCCTCGGTGTTCATTGAACAGGAAGAGAAGGTTGTGATGGATAAGACTCCATTTAGCAGTCGTATTCTCCAATGCAATCTAGCCAGAAACAATAAGGTTTATCCATTTCTTCTCACCTGTGGCTCACAGGCAGATGAATGGATTGCGTCCAAAGAGGACAATCTAGAGCACTATTGGGCTGATGCCATAGCAGAAGAAGTTTTGCAATTGGCGCTAACCAATCTGCTGGCAATGGTTCAGGAGATATATCAGTTAGATGATGTAGCAATGATGAATCCAGGCGCCTTAGACTGGTCTATTGAGGATCAAAAACATCTTTTTTGTCTCTTTGGAGAAGATACGGCGGGAATTAAGTTGACCGAAGACTGCTTAATGATACCAATGAAGACTTTGTCTGGGGTCTTTTTTGAAGATGACAATCAGTTTGTCAATTGTAGATTATGCCCAGAAATAAGGTGTGAACACCGGCGCGCGAAAATGTCTCAGTGTTAATGGAGAAAATACCAACTAAGCAGTTTGACGCTCCATAAGGTGAGCAAGGCTATTACTATATAAAGTGGCGATAGTTGAAGCTCTATTCTAATAGGGCGTTTCTTTAAGATAGAGAAGGCGTAAATAAAATTCATAACAAGCAATGATAGATAGAACAAGGGGCCCCACGGATTCGCTACCCACGCATGAACCAAATCTCCTCTAACAATCAAAGCGAAGCTGGTCGTCATTCCGCAGAAGGGGCAAGGAATACCTGTGATGTAGTGAAAGAAACAAGGTGGTAATGAGAGTTGGGTATGGGTTCCTACCAACTTGCTATTCGGAGTTAGCATAAAAGGCACTAGTAACAAAGCTGTGCAAAATAGCGTAATGACAACTTCTCCCACCATGTGCTTATAGTTTGGCGGTTGGTTCTTATAATGGATCTTCAGAGGCCAATTGTTCATAAGGCGGCACCTCCGTGCAAGGAACTAGGTCGTTATAAGCTACTGCTAAGCTGATTGTGCCAAGAACTGAAGTGAAGACCAAACCAACGCAACAAAATAAGAACCCAAGGAGATTTAGTAAGCCGATTAGTAAAAAAAGTGCGAAATGTCGGCCGTAATCCTGGGACACCAGATTCCAACTGGCCTTAATAGCATCCATCGCTTTCATATTTTTGTCGATGACGAAGGCAAAAGGGTAAAAGAAGAAGGGAGCCAGGAAGATGTATGGTAGACAGCACATACCTATTGCAAAAGCGTGAATTATGGCAACTAGTAAGCCTGTTAAGATCGCTTCGCTAAAAACATCTAGTCCTTTAAAAAGGTCATTAAAATCATAGGGCTGATTTCGAATGGCGCGTAATGCTACGTACATCTTTCCGACCATAGCTGGTCCCCAAAAAACTAGGCTGCCC
>OBJA01000415.1_pt1 | contig 37968 bp, 30 predicted proteins | sample 1519751 | NCBI WGS metagenome assembly OBJA01 (sample SAMEA3881238, study PRJEB22517) | soil metagenome | biome: lake sediment; feature: soda lake sediment; material: sediment, water from around vicinity | place: India | collected 2013-12-23 | depth 3 m
GACCGTAGCGCTACGGTCAAACTACGGTCCAACTACGGTCAAACTACGGTCAAACCCCGGGGATGGATTGTTTTTTTTGGCTACTGAGGTAGATAAGGTTAAGAATCGGATGGGGTGGGGTCTGCTACTGAGGTAGATTAGGTTATATAGGGTAATGCTAAAAAATCCAAAACCTTATTTACCTCAGTAAGAAAAATTGGGGGGCCACTACCAATTTCTGAAGCCTAATCTACCTTATCCGGGCCGTTGAGGCAGGGAAGGTTATCGTAAATAAATGTTTTGGCTGCTGCTAAACCCCCTCCACCAAAACCTTATTTACCTCAGTAGGAAAAATTGGGCTCCGCATCTCTGAAACCTTATCTACCTTATCCGGGCCGTTGAGGCAGGGAAGGTTTTGTTTATTCAATGGAAGGTTTTTTGTATTAAATGGTTTTGTTGCCCTTGAAAACCCTCCTGGTTCCAAACCTTATTTACCTCAGTAGGGGGCAGGGAATGTTTATTCCTCCTTGAGCTGCATTGAAAACAGGGCTGCCAGGTGAGATTTCACCTTCTGCTTCACTTCATCCATTGGAAATTCCCTGCCAAGCTCGGCCTGCATGGAGGTGGCCTTTTTATCTGTGAAGCCGCAGGGGTTGATCAGGTCGAAGAAGCTAAGATCGGTATTCACGTTGAATGCAAAGCCGTGCATGGTGACCCAGCGGCTGGTGCGGATGCCAATGGCGCAGATTTTGCGGGCCCTGGCCGGGTTTGTGGCATCCAGCCAAACGCCCGAGGCCCCTTTCAGGCGCTCGCCCCTGAGCCCGTATTCAGCAATGGTCAGGATGATTGCCTCCTCCAGCAGGGCGACGTATTTGTGGATGTCGGCAAAGAAGTTGTCAAGGTCAATGATGGGGTACCCCACGATTTGCCCCGGTCCATGATAGGTGATGTCGCCCCCGCGATCTATCTTATAAAAGGTGGCCTGTTTTTTCTGCAGTTCAAGCATACCGGCCAGCAGGTTCTCCTGCGAGCCATGCTTGCCCAGGGTATACACATGTGGATGCTCAACAAAAAGCAGGAAATTATCGGTGGGCTGCTGATCTTCAGGCTGCAGGTTGCGATTGCTGACCTTGCGGCTGATGATCTTCTGAAAAAGCTCCTCCTGGTAATCCCATGCCTGTTTGTAATCCATGGACCCCAGGTCGCGGAAAATCACTTGTTTGTTTTGCATTGTTAATTAGGGTTGAGAAGACAAAATTAACATTTTAAAGGATTATTTATTTGAATACAAAAACACCAGATTAATTGCAATGGCACAAAATGAGATAACTCCCCACCAGAATCCACTCCAATTCAGACTTTTTATTATCCGCAGATGCTCGCAGATCAAAAAAAAAGCAGATTTTCCCAGATGGATGCCTGCGGTTATGAAAATCTTATTTCTATCTGTAAAATTCTGACGATCCATTATCCACTTCTCACCTTTTTGTTACACCAAAAGCCTGACACCTGAAACCGGGAATGTCGGGCACAAGTGGGTCAATCTCCTGATAATTATGTACCTTTGCAGCCTTATGAAAGAGTCTTCAATTGAGATCATGGCCCCTGCGGGTTCCTGGGAAGCGCTGCAGGCAGGATTGCAAGCCGGAGCCCATTCCATTTATTTTGGTGTGGGTAAATTAAACATGCGCTCGCGTTCGGCCAACAATTTCACGGCAGCCGACCTGGATCAGATCGTTGGTCGCTGCCGTGAGAGAAATGCCAAAAGTTACCTCACCCTCAATACCATCATTTACGATGAGGAAATGGAGGAGATGCAGCACACGGTACAGCGTGCCAAAGAAGCCGGTATTACCGCTATTATTGCCTCCGACCTTTCGGTAATAGAATATTGCCACAGCCAGGGGGTGGAGGTACATATTTCCACACAGTGCAACATTACAAACCTTTCGGCAGTTAGATTTTTCTCGCGCTATGCCGATGTGATGGTCACAGCCCGTGAGCTGAACCTGAAGCAGGTGGCCTCCATCGTTGAAGGGATACGGCGTGAAAATATTACCGGTCCCTCGGGCAGGCTTGTTGAGATTGAGGTTTTTGCTCATGGGGCCCTTTGCATGGCCGTCAGCGGCAAATGCTACCTGAGCCTCGACAACATGAACGCCTCGGCCAACCGCGGGGCCTGCCTGCAGCTGTGCCGGCGATCATACCTTGTTTCGGATAAAGACGAAGGCATTCAGCTGGAAATTGACAACGAATACATTATGTCGCCAAAGGATCTGTGCACCATTGGTTTTCTTGACCGCATCCTCATGGCCGGGGTCACAGTGCTGAAGATAGAGGGCAGGGGACGGGGCCCGGAATATGTGAAGACCGTTACAGAGTGTTACCGTGAGGCTGCTGAAGCCATCCAGCAGGGCAGTTATACCCAGGAGAAGGTGGAAGCCTGGATGAAGCGGCTAAGGAGTGTCTACAACCGGGGCTTCTGGGAGGGATACTACCTGGGCCGCAAAATGGGGGAATGGACGCAAAGATATGGCTCGATGGCCACACGCAAGAAACAATATCTTGGTTTGGTGACCAACTATTTCTCCAATTTAGGGGTTGCAGAAGTGAAAATGGAAACCCAGCAGATGGAGGTGGGCGAAAACCTGCTGATTACAGGGCCTACAACCGGAGTTGCTGAGTTTGTGGTTACTGAGATCCGGGTGGACCTGAAAGCCACCTCCGCGACCCGAAAGGGGGAAACCTGCTCAATTCCGGTTCCTGGCCTTGTCAGGCGCGGAGATAAAGTATTCAAATGGATTGAAGTGGACGAAATGTTCTAGAACATGGTATACACATCTTCATTTGAATAATAGTAGTATTCTACTTTCAAAAAGGGCACTTCCCCGGCTTCGGAAACCTGGTACCAGTGGCTGGTGATGAGCCTGTCCCATTCGTCGTATACCAGTACCTCCCTGAGCTCTGGCTTGCCTTTTTCAAGCACCCTTTTGCCTGTTATTTTTCCTTGGGTGTCGTGGGTAAAATAAATATCCTGCCATTCAGTTCCCCCCAAACGGGTAAAAAACTTGCCTTTTATATGGTTCAGCCTTCCGGTTCCCGGCTCGTAATTCAGTTGCAGATTAGCCGTCAGATTATTTTCCCCCTGGTAATTACGCCTTGTGATAAAACCATTGTTTGCTATTCTTTCCTTCCACTGGGGCCCTTTCTGCTCAACAAGGAATTCGTATGAATAGATCTTGATGAAGTTTTCATAATAGTAATTCCCAACCCCTTTTTCCAATGACTGGACTTCGAAGATCTGGTTATCGAAGTCAGGAAACAGGTTGGCTGCCAGTTCAAAAGTATCCTTTTCAGCGTTCCAGACATAAAGCTGATTCACGTACCTGTAGTTGTGCAGGTAGTCAACATTTTCTTTAAAAATAACCCCCAGGCCTGAAAGCTGCTGGTATTCCCTTAGCCGATCGCTGTAATCCCATCTCTGCACAAGCTCCTTGCCCATGATGATCACCGCATCAACCCCTGCACGCCTGGCCCTGAAGCGCATTTCCTCCACAAGGCTGGGATAGGGTGCATTGCCCGGGCCGCGTACTTCAAAAAGGTGCGTCTGTATATAAGGTTGATCGGGCTGGGCCTCCCCCGGAAAAAAGAACTGGGGTTCTGCGGCCCCGGGGCGGCTGGGAAAATTGCTGATACGCTCGCGATCCTGAAAGTTATCAGGGCCCTCGCTGGATATTTCCTGCAAAGCAATTAAGGTGGCTACGCATCCCTGGAGGGTAAAGAAAATTATGATGAAAATGGCAGTACGGGTAAGAGTGTTTTTCATAGGAACAGGTTTTTCACAATTATTAACAAACACCAGACCAAATGCAGGATATGTGGCAATAAAAATGAAATATTTTTTAAGAAAGGATGTATGGGTTTAGGTGGAATTCCTGATAATCAGCGAACTTTCAAATACTTTGATTCGCGGATAAATCATTTTGGAGGGATTCTCGATACGTTCGATCAGCAGCCGGGCACTTTCCCTGCCCATTTCAAAGCCCCTTTGTTCTACTGTAGTTAGTGAGGGATATACAATGGAGGCAATGGGATCATTTCCAAAACCTGCTACGGCAATATCATCAGGTATGGTATATCCGTTCTCCTGCAACAGTTGCATAACGGCAATGGCTGAAAAATCATTCACTGCAAAAACAGCATCTATCTGGGGAGCTATCCTAAGGATCTGGTCTTTCATGCGAATCACATCTTGCCGGGTGTCGCACTGAAGAACATATGCATCAGCGGGGTTGATCTGGTAGTCGCTCAGGGCCTGCTGGAATCCCCTGTAGCGGTCTTTCCCCAGCAAAAGGTTCTTGGGCGTTGCCAGGTGAAGAAATTTGCGGCGGCCCTTTTCAAGCAGGTGCCTGCTGATGCTTCGGGCACCTTCAAAGTCGTCGGTTATTACCCTGTCGGTGGGAAGCTCGTCGCTGATGCGATCAAAAAAAACTATGGGAATTTCTTTTTCAAGAACCTTGCGGAAATGCTCAAAGTTGACAGTGTTCTTGCTTGCCGACACCAGTATCCCGTCTACGCGGTGATCGATCAGGGCCTGCAGGTTGATGAACTCTCTGGCCTGATCTTCGTTGCTCTGGCAGATAATGACCCGGAAAGAGTTGCCATAGGCAAACTCTTCAATGCCGCTTACAATGGAAGAAAAAAAATGATGTGCGATTTCGGGGATAATCAGCCCCAGGGTATTGGTGCGCCGGCTTCTCAAACTTAATGCCAAAACATTGGGCCGGTAATTAACTTTCTGAGCAAAATCTTTAACAAGCTTTTTTGTTTCCTCGCTTATGTCAGGGTGGTCTTTCAGCGCCCTTGACACAGTTGAGGCAGAGATATTCAACTCTCTGGCAATGTCATTGATGGAAAAAATCCGGCTCTTCATGGTAACGGGCCAATAAGATTTTTAGTAAGTATTAAACAGGCATTTAGCTGCAAATATAGCCTTTTTTTCTGACTGCAAACGTTTGCGGAATCGTTTGCATAAATTAATACTATTCGTCGATTGAATACTATAAAATTTTGTTAAATTTACATTCTTCTAATCACTCGTTTTTAATACCTTAAAAACTTTTTATATGGGAAAAATACATCTGGTCTTCTTGTTTCTCGGATTGTTTTTCACACAGGTAATTGCCCAAACGGGTACCATTACCGGTGTAGTAACCGATCGTGTTACAGGTGAGACATTGCCCGGCGCAAACATTGTGATACAGGGCACTACTACCGGAGCCGTTTCCGACATTGACGGTCGCTACAGCTTTTCTGCCCCGGCAGGAAGCGTAACCCTGGTTGCCTCCTTCATTGGTTATGACCCGCTGATGCGGGAAGTTACTGTAGTTGCAGGGCAGACCATCCGGGTTAATTTTGAACTGACGCAGGATATTGCCTTGCTTCAGGAATTTATCGTAATTGGTTATGGTGTCCAGCGAAGGGAAGATGCCACGGGTTCGGTAGCCGTGATTGATTCACGTGACTTTAACCGGGGCAACATCACCACTCCTTCAGAGCTACTGACGGGCAAGATCCCCGGATTGCAGATCACCACTGCCGGCGGAGCTCCCGGTTCAGGTGCTACCATCCGCATCAGGGGAGGGTCTTCTCTGGCGGCAACCAACGATCCGCTGATCGTGATCGATGGGGTTCCTGTTGCCACCGAAGGAATTGTTGGTATGCGTAACCCCCTTAGCACGCTGAACCCTAATGATATTGAGTCTTTTACTGTATTGAAGGACGCCTCTGCTGCCGCTATTTATGGATCCAGGGCCTCCAACGGGGTTATCATCATCACCACCAAAAAAGGTGTTGAAGGAGCTCCCACACGCGTAGATTATATTGGTAACTATTCATTGGGTACCAATGCCAACCGCATACAGGTCCTTGACAGGGACCGCTTCAGGGAGATCATCCAGGAGCGATATGCCAATCAGCCCAATGTGCTGAACCGCATGGGGCCGGCCAATACTGTCTGGCAGGATCAGATATATCGTGATGCATTTGGGCAGGACCACAACGTTACCATCTCGGGATCGCTGAATGTGGTGCCTTATCGTCTTTCCATCGGATATGGTGATTTTGACGGGGTGCTTCGTACCGACAACATGAACCGTGCTTCTGCAGCCCTTGCCCTGAACCCTACTTTGCTTGACGGAACTCTTAAAGTGAACCTGAATGCCAGAGGTACCCGGGTAAACAATAATTTTGCTGATGTTGGCGCTATCAGTGCAGCTGTGATGTTCGATCCCACCCAGCCTGTGCGCGTTGATGCCAGTTCACCTGCCGGGCGCTACGGTGGTTATTTCGCATGGCTCGACGCCCAGAACAGGCCCATGCCGGTTGCTACCACCAACCCGGTAGCATTGCTGGATCTGCGCGAGGATGTTTCTACCGTTGACCGCTTCCTGGGTAATGTGCAATTTGATTACCAGCTGCCATTTATCCCCCAGCTGCATGCCAACCTGAACCTGGCCTACGACTGGTCGCAAACTGATGGCTCTGTCTTTGTGCCCGATTATGCTGCCTGGGAATTTGTAGCCGGAGGGGTAGACAACATCTACGATCAGAATAAGCGCAATGAGTTGCTTGACTTTTACCTGAACTATGTTTCTGATTTTTCGGCAGATCACCGATTTGATCTGATGGGTGGTTACTCATGGCAGCGTTTTTACAGGCAAGGCTCGGCCCTGAACCGTAATATTCCAGGCAATATTGCCCAGACCGAATACCGGGAAATCCCTTCAGATTACGAAACACAGAGCTTCCTGATCTCTTTCTTCGGAAGGTTGAACTATTCGCTGCTGGACCGTTATCTGTTTACAGCAACCCTGCGTAATGATGGTTCCTCGCGTTTCATTGGCGACAACAAGTGGGGATTGTTCCCATCGTTTGCCTTTGCCTGGAGAGTGATCAATGAGCCGTTTATGGGAGGTGACGATGGCTTCCTCTCTGATCTGAAGCTTCGCCTGGGTTATGGGGTTACCGGTCAGCAGGCAATTACCGACAACAACCACCCTGCACTTGCCCGCTACTCATTGGCCCAGGCCGGTGCTTATTATCAGTTTGGGGATGAACTTATCCGTACGCTTCGTCCGGAAGGTTATGATGCCAACCTGAAATGGGAAGAAACCACTACCTATAACGTGGGTCTTGATTTTGGATTCCTTCAGGGGCGCTATTACGGGAACCTTGATGTTTATTTCCGCGAAACCCGCGACCTGATCAACGAGATCCCGGTTCCTGCAGGTACCAACCTGACAAACTTTATACTGACCAATATCGGGAGCCTGGAGAACCAGGGGGTGGAATTCAATATTTTTACCCGCCCCATAGTCAGACGCGATATGAACTGGACCCTGGGCTTCAATGCCACCTATAATGAGACAAAGATCACCCAGCTAACGGCAGTTCAGGATCCAACATATCAGGGAGTACTGGTGGGAGGAATTTCAGGGGGTGTGGGTAACACCATCCAGATCCATTCAGTTGGGCATGCCCCCAACAGTTTTTACGTGTTTCAGCAGGTTTATGATCCCCAGGGCAACCCCATTGAGGGGGTTTATGTTGACCGCAGCGGGGATGGTACAATCACCGATGATGACCGCTACAGGCTGAATTCACCCGTACCCACCTATTACTTTGGGCTTACCTCGGATTTTGCACTTCGCAACTGGAACCTCTCGTTCACCGGACGGGCCAACCTGGGCAACTGGATCTACGATAACGTGCGGTCCATGAATGTTGACCTGAGCCGTCTGCACCGCCCCGAAGGACCTTACCTGAGCAATATCATGCCTGATGCCATTGATATTGGTTTCCGTAATGCACAGTATATTTCGGATTTCTTTATCCGCGATGCTTCATTCTTCAAGATGGACAACATCTCACTGGGTTACAATCTGCGGGAGATCCTTGGTGCACGCACCAACCTGTTTATCTCGGCTACCGTGCAGAACGCCTTCGTCATCACCCGCTACCAGGGGCTTGATCCCGAGGTGGCCGGCGGAATTGATAACAACATGTATCCGCGTCCGCGCAATTTCGTTCTTGGCGTGAACCTCCAGTTATAATCACCAAAAAATTCTTAACGATGAAGAAATTTGCATTTTTCACGATAATTTCTGCGGTCTTCCTGTTCACCTTCTCTTCCTGCCTGGATGACCTTGACCGGGCTCCCCTGGATCGGAATGTGATCACTTCCGCAACCGTTTTCAACGATCCAGCTGCTTACCGCCAGGTTCTTGCTAAGCTGTATGCTGGTCTGGCTGTTTCCGGTCAGGAAGGACCTGCCGGACAACCTGATATCCAGGGTATTGATGAAGGGTTTGGGCAATACCTAAGGGGGTTCTTCAACCACCAGGTACTTACCACCGATGAAGCAGTCATTGGCTGGGATGACCAGACTATAAAAGATTTCATTTACCACAGGTGGACTTCAAGCGACGTGTTCATTGCTGCTATGTATTACAGGATCTTTTACCAGATTGCTGCCACCAATGAATATATTCGCGAAACAACCGATGCCCGGCTCAACGACCGGGGTGTAACGGGTGATCTGCGTACAAGAGTAGAACAATACCGTGCAGAAGCCCGTTTCCTGAGGGCCCTTAGCTACTGGCATGCCCTTGATTTGTTCCGCAATGTGCCTTTTGTTACTGAAGAACATGGTGTTGGAGCCTTCCTGCCCGAGCAGATTCTGGCTGCCGACTTGTTCAACTATATTGAAAGCGAGCTGCTGGAGATTGCACCCCTGATGGGAGCACCCGGTACGGTAGAATACGGGCGGGCCGACAGGGCTGCTGCCTGGATGGTTCTTGCAAAGCTTTATATGAATGCTCAGGTTTATACTGATACACCCAGGTATACCGATGCAATGACCTATATCCAGGAGATATTGAATGCAGGATACCTGCTCGAACCTGAGTACGCTAATTTGTTTAATGCCGACAACCATCTCTCTGTCAGTGAGATCATTTTTGCCATCAGGTATGATGGCATCAATACCCAGACATTTGGGGGTACCAACTTTATCATTCATGCCGCCATCGGGGGCAATATGGTTCCCGGAGAATATGGTATGGATGGTGGCTGGGGTGGCTTGCGCACAACCCGGAACCTTGTGGAACTTTTCTCTCCCGGGGATGGTAGGGCCATGTTCTTCACCGACGGGCAGCAGCTGGACATTACCGATCTCTCGAATTTCAGCCATGGATATGCCGTGGAAAAATGGACCAATATGCGCAGAGATGGTGAAACCCCGGGTAGTAACATTCAGTATGCCGATACCGATTTCCCGATGTTCCGCCTGGGCGATGTCTACCTGATGTATGCCGAGGCCCATCTCAGGGGTGGTGGTGGCAATCGTCAAACAGCCATCGATTATGTGAACCAGCTTCGCGAGCGTGCTTACGGGAACACTAGCGGAAATGTGTCAGATATTAACCTGGACTTCATCCTGGATGAAAGGGCCCGTGAGCTTTATTGGGAGGGCCACCGCCGCACCGACCTTGTGCGTTATGGGCGATTCACCGGGGGGGCGTACGTGTGGCCATGGAAAGGGTTTTCGCCCCAGGGGCTTGCAACAGACCAGCGCTATAACATATTCCCCTTGCCCTCTTCCGATGTTACCGCTAACCCCAACCTGAGTCAAAATCCGGGTTATTAACAATTATTTGGCGCAATTACCAAAAAATACATTCAGATGAAAAAACTCGTTTTAATATTCGCTGCAATCTTTAGCCTGGGTCTGTTCTTCGGTTGCGAAACCGATCTGGCGGACGCAGTGCTGGATATAGAGCAATCTACTCCCCCGGCCTTTACAAGCCCTTCCGCTGGAAGCACCTTTGATCTGGCCGAATTTGATCCTGCTGATACAGTGATGACCCTTCAGTGGTCGCCTGCCCAGTATAATGTTCCCAACCTGCCCAACCCAAGGTATGTGATCCAGATGGCAGAGGCAGGAACCGATTTTGCTACCATGCGTGAATTGGCTGCTGTTAGGGGAAACTCCTTTGCCGTGACACAGGAGCTTCTTAACGCCAGGATGACTGCAATGGGTTTTGAACCTGGCGAACCTGTAGATATTCAGCTACGTTTGTTTGCCAGCATCAGCGACAATGCCGTTTACGAAAACATGATGTCGGCTCCTGTAACTATTACTGTTGTGCCTTTCGAGGCGGTGATTGCCGTGCCCAGTCTTTGGGTGCCTGGCGACTACCAGGGTTGGGCTCCAGATGCTGCACCCACTATATTCTCTCCGGCTGACGATGGCGTGTACAGGGGATATGTTCACATGCCTGGTGGCAGTGGTGAATTCAAGTTCACTTCTGAGCCCAGCTGGGGTGGTATCAATTATGGAAGTGCGGGAGCCGGACAGCTTAGCACTGATGGTGGAGCAAGCAACCTTTCTGTGCCCAACACTGGAACCTGGTATTTCGTTGCCAATATCAACGATCTAACCTGGACTCAGGAGCTTCGCAATTATGCTCTGGTAGGAAATCTTACCGATTGGGGCGGACAGCCCGACCTTCCCCTTGAATGGGATGCTACCAACAGGGTATTCACCATTACTACCGACTTCCCTGCCAATGCTGAGTTCAAGTTCAGGGCCAACAGCGCCTGGGATGTAGATCTTGGGCAAAAAAGGGATGGAGAGCCAGGAATCCTGGCATATGGTGGTGCCAATATCGTAATAGAAAATCCGGGTACTTACACCATTATCCTTAACCTCTACAGGCCGGTGCCAACTTATGAGATCATTCCCCAATAAATGATCAGGAATTCATTGCAGCCCCCGGCCTGAAGGGCCGGGGGTTTTTTGTGGCTGATGCCTCAAAACTTTATGGTTCAATAAATGTTACTTGTTTATAATCATAAAACATGAGTTATGAAAAAAGTGATCGTGTTTCTGGAAGACATGGTTGAGGATTCTGAGTTCCTGTATCCTTACATGCGCCTGAAAGAAGAAGGCTTTGATGTGATATCTGCTGCTCCCGATAGCCGCAGTTATAGCGGGAAAGCAGGAATGAGCTTCAAACCCGACAAAACTTTTGATGAAGTGAAAGATCAAATGTTTGATCTGGTGTTTGTGCCCGGTGGTTATGCTCCCGACCGGCTGCGCCGTCATGAAGGGATACTGCAGTTTATCAGGCAGCATCACCAAAAGGGCAAACTCATTGCCTCGGTCTGCCATGGCCCCTGGGTGCTGATATCTGCCGGTATCGTACGCGACAGGCGCATCACAGGATTTTTTGCCATCAAGGACGACCTGGTCAATGCTGGTGCCCAGTACCAGGGCAATGACACAGAAGAAGACGGGAACATCCTTACCAGCACCGACCCCAAAACCCTGCTGCCAATGATGAAAAGGCTGGTGGAGATGTTGAAGGGCCAATAAGTCCTGGAATTACAATAAAAGAAAAGGGACCTGATTTAAAGGTCCCTGCTAGTTAACGAAATCTTCTTCCGGAACTATTGCAATTTTTGGGGTCCTCTGGTTTCTATCAAAAAGGCTGTTAGTAATCCCAGTCCGCCGAAAATCAATACAGAAGCCCCAAGGATGAGCTCCATGGCTGCATGGAGGCCACCGGGTGCAGCCACAGAATATTTCAGGCTGATAAAAAACCCAACCAGCAGTCCCAGGCCTATCCCTATCAACAGACAGGCAATCTTTAAAGTGCCAAAGCCTGCTATTATATTTATACCTGGCCTGTTCAGAAGACCTATCAGGCTGGCGTTATCAGGATTTTCTCCTAGCTTTTCGATAATCGCCATCCTTTCCTTGCGGCGGACGAATAATTCGAACAATCCATAAATGCCAATGGTAACTATTCCAAACACAACAGGGACGAAAATAAATTCCATATTTTTTAATTTTAGGGTGAATGAATCGTCGTTTGCCTTTTAGACGCTGGTATTCAATTTTGGTTACATACATTTGGGTAATGAAAAAAGACCAGCCTGTGTAACCAAACCTGAAAACCTGCGTCAAAAAGGATGATATGGAAAGAAAGGATGAGGCCAAACTAATTAAGGATATTCTTGGAGGAGAGACCCGGGCCTTTTCCTACGTTGTAAAACGTTACCAGGGACCTGTTCACAGCCTGATCAGCCAGATCATCAATTGCCGTGAAGATGCCGAAGAACTCACCCAGGATGTTTTTGTGAAGGCCTTTATTCATTTTGATACATTCAGGGGAGGATCAAGCCTGTCAACCTGGCTCCATCGCATTGCCTACAACACGGCAATTTCTTCTGTGCGAAAGAAGAAACAGGTTTTTCTTGACCTGAACGGAGCATTTGAGAATATTGCAGATCAGGATGCCGACAAGGTACTTGACCAGGAAGAGGATGAGAAGCTCATTGAGCGAATGAGGCAAGCAATTGAAAAATTGCCCCCGGAAGAAAGGGCCCTGTTGTCGCTTTATTACAACCAGTCACTTCCTGTAGCCCAGGTGGCAGAAATTACAGGTTTGTCCCCTGAGAATGTTAAGGTGAGGCTGCACAGGGTAAGAAAAAAGATAGTGTACATTTTACAGAACTGCAATGAATCAGGATAAAGCTTTAAGAAAAAGCCTCAGCACCCTGCAGCATCCACTGCCTTATGGCTTTGAAAGCCAGCTGATGAACCGTATTATAAGGATTTCAGAAAAAGCTGCCCGCAGGAAATATATCCTGGGCATTATTGCTTTGGCAACTGTTTCAGGTGTAATGTTTTCGGGCGCCGTAATTGCCCTTAACTATTATTTCGATTTCAATGCCGGGGCTTTACTGTTTTACTTACAATTGCCTGATAACTATTTATCCTGGCAGTGGGGGATTGTTTTTTCAGCAGGCTTGCTGCTCATGCTGGGAGATTATTTTTTAAGAAGCAAAAAGTCAAAAATCAGGAATAGTTTCTGACAGGTCCTCCTGATGAAAAAAACAGGAGGCCGGATTATTCCAACCTCCTGTTTTTTTATCCATTTTGAAAGCAATTACACAAGGGTATTTCCTTCCATCACCTCAGGGATTTGAATTTGCATGATCTTCAGGATGGTAGGGGCCAGGTCGGCCAGCCGGCCCTCGCGAACCTCGCGGTACTGATCGTCGAGCAGCCACAGGGGTACGGGGTTTGTGGTATGGGCTGTGTTGGGCGAGCCATCCGGGTTCAGTGCATAATCGGCATTGCCATGGTCGGAAGTGATGATCACGGAGTATCCGCTTTTCTGTGCTGCCGCAACCACCCGTTCAAGGCATGAGTCAACAGTTTCAACAGCCTTTTTTATTGCATCCATTATCCCGGTATGCCCAACCATGTCGGCATTGGCATAGTTAAGGCATACAAAATCAAACCTTCCGGTTTCCAGCTCCCTGACAACGGCATCGGTTACCTCAGGGGCGCTCATCTCGGGCTGCAGGTCGTAGGTGGCTACTTTGGGTGAAGCGATCATGATGCGCTCCTCGCCTTCAAATTTGTCTTCACGTCCCCCGCTGAAAAAGAAGGTAACATGGGGGTATTTCTCAGTCTCTGCTATCCTGAGCTGGGTTTTCCCGGCCTTTGAAAGAATCTCGCCCAGGGTTTGGGAGAGGTCGTCCTTTTCAAAAATTACCTTAACATCGCGGAATGACTCATCATACTTTGCCATGGTAACATAATACAGGGGGATGGTTTTCATGCCATGCCCGGGCATATCGGTTTGGGAGAGCACCATAGTCATTTCGCGCAAGCGGTCGGTGCGGAAATTAAAGCAGATCACAACATCTCCTTCTTCGATTACAGCAAGGGGAGTTCCGTCGGATCGGATGATCACCCGGGGGGTGATAAATTCATCGGTGACACCTTCGGCGTAAGAGGCTTCAATGGCTTCCTGCCAGCTTGAATGCAATTTGCCCTGCCCATAAACAAGCATATCGTATGCCAGTTTGATTCGTTCCCAGCGTTTGTCGCGGTCCATGGCATAATAGCGGCCGCAAACCGAAGCAATCTTTCCGGCTGAATGCTGCAGGTGATCTTCCAGCTGCTGCAGGTAACCCAAACCGCTGCGCGGGTCGGTGTCTCTGCCATCGGTAAAAGCATGTATAAACAAACGGTCAAAATCCTGCATTTTGGCCATATCACACAGCCCGAAGAGGTGATCCATGGCCGAATGTACCCCGCCATCGGAAACCAGCCCCAGCAGGTGTATTTTGCGGTTGTTCTGCTTTGCATAGGCAAAGGCATCCAGCAGCACCTGGTTCTCAAAAAAACTGCCATCCTCGATGGCTTTACTGATTTTCACCAGGTCCTGGTAAACAACCCTGCCGGCTCCAATATTCAGGTGGCCTACTTCAGAATTTCCCATCTGCCCGGAAGGCAGCCCTACATCCTTGCCCGACGTTTTTAGCCTGCTGCAGGCTGCTTTTTCATACAAGCTGCGGGTAAAGGGTACATTGGCATTGTATATAATGTCCGACTGGCTGCGGTCGCCTTCGCCCCAGCCATCCAGTATTGCCAGAAGAACTTTTTTCTGATTCATGCAGTCAACAATTAAATTTAGGTAAGAAAAATTCTTTGTCCTGTTCACAGGGCTTTGTCAGCCAGTGCTTCTGATGGCTTCCACCGGGTCGAGGCGCGAGGCTGTCCATGCAGGAATAAAACCCGAAACAAGCCCTATTATAGCAGAAACATTTATTCCCAGCAGAATGTTTCCCAGGGTGAGGCTGAAATCGAAACCTGCCAGCTCGGTGGCAACCATGCTGCCGGCAAAAACAAGCAACAGGCCAATGATGCCTCCCAGGATACTAAGCAGGGTGGCTTCAAACAGGAACTGTAAAAGGATGAAATAGTTTTTTGCTCCAAGGGCTTTTTGAATACCAATGATTGAGGTTCGCTCGCGTACCGAAACAAACATGATGTTGGCAATGCCAAAGCCTCCAACAAGAATTGAAAAACCCCCGATGATCCAGCCTGCCAGGGTGATAACAGAAAATAAACCATCGAAGCCTTTTGTGATCATGGAGGTTTCATTCAGGGCGAAATTATCATCTGCCATGGGGCTAAGGCGCCTTACAGCGCGCATTACCCCGGTAAGCTCATCGATCATTTCTTCATTGCTTATCCCGGGGCGGGCTTTGGCAAGGATCATGGGTGAAAAACGCTCATTGTTGATGTCGATAAACTGTGCCAGGTACAACAGGGGAAGAACCACAAAATCATCATGGCTGCTGCCAAAGCCGGTTCCTTCCTTCGCAAACACCCCTATCACTTCAGCATAACGACCAAACACCTTGATCTGTTTGCCAATGGGATCGGTATTGGGCAGCAGATTCCTTGCCACCTCATGGCCCAAAATAACCACGTTGCGCCCTGCAGCCGACTCCACCATGGAAAAGTACCGGCCTTCGTGTATGTTGAAATTGCGCAGCTGATCGTAATCGGTCGTCACACCTACTATAGGTACCCGCTCAATGCTGTTGTTCTGGTATTCGATGGTGCGGAAAGTATTGGCCATATAAGCCACCGCCTCTACTGTTGCAGCCCGGCGTATAACTTCAGCCATCTCGGGGTAACGCACTTGCGGGCGGTTCAAATATCGCCACCAGGGAAAATCGCTACCCCCGAACTGCCAGGGCCACTTCTCGATATACACCACATTGTCGCCCAGGTTGCTGATGCTTTTTCGTATCTGCCGCTCCAGGGCATCCACGGCCGAAAATACAGAGATGATGGCAAAGATGCCAATTGTAATGCCAAGCAAGGTTAGCAAGGTCCTCAGCTTGTTTGCCATGATAGACCCAAAAGCAAATATTGCACTTTCCTTAATGAGTTTGATGATCAGGATCATAATCAGGGTTTTCTTTTCAGGGCTTTTTGAGGGTTCGCATCAATTCGGATGCATAAACAAAATCGTTCACTTCTTTGTTATCGGTGTCCAGTATTTGCAGGTTGGATCCTTCCCACCACAGATTGCCCTTATAGATAAAGGCTACCTTATCACCAATTTCAATCACGCTGTTCATGTCGTGGGTGTTGATCACCGTTGTAATGCCAAAATCCTGGGTGATCTCGCGTATCAGGTTATCTATCACAATAGCTGTTCGTGGATCAAGCCCCGAGTTGGGTTCGTCGCAGAACAGGTACTTTGGGTGATTGGCAATAGCGCGGGCAATGGCCACGCGTTTTTTCATCCCTCCGCTGATCTCGGCCGGGTACAGGTGGTTCACATTTTCCAGGTTAACGCGCTTCAGGCAGAAATTGGCCCTTTCTATTTTTTCCTCGCTGCTCATTTTGGTAAACATGTTCAGGGGGAAAATGATGTTTTCCTGTACCGTGAGGGAGTCAAAAAGAGCCCCGCCCTGGAAGAGCATGCCCAGCTCCTGGCGGATCACCCGGCGCTGGTAAAAATCCATGGCCGAAAAATCCCGTTCATCATACATGATGCGGCCCTGATCGGCATCCAGTAAGCCTACCAGGCACTTCATCAGCACGGTCTTGCCCGAGCCGCTCTGCCCGATGATGATATTGATCTTACCCGGCTCAAAGTAAGTTGAGATGCCCTTGAGCACACTGACGCCTTCGAAATTCTTTGAAACATTTTCCACCCGTATCATGCCAGAAGTATTTGAGTAAGGATCAGGTTGAACACGATGATAAAAATGCTGCTGAAAACCACCGCCCGGGTGCTTGAATTGCCCACTTCAAGGGCGCCCCCCTGGGTATAATAACCATAATAACCCGAAATGGTGGTGATCAGGAATGCAAAAACTACCGTCTTGATCAGTGCGTAGCTGATATCGAAGGTGGAAAATTCAAACATGATGCCGTAAACATAATGGCTAAGGGGCACAACTCCTGTTAGGAAAGATACCATATATCCTCCGGCAATGCCCAGAAACATGCTGATGACAATCAGTACCGGGTTGATGATCATGGCGGCTATCACCTTGGGAAGGATCAGGTAGCCTGCCGCGTTGATCCCCATGATCTCCAGGGCATCGATTTGTTCTGTCACCCGCATGGTGCCTATTTCTGAGGCAATTCGCGAACCCACCTTGCCGGCCAGGATCAGGCTGATGATGGTGGGCGCAAATTCAAGAATTATTGCCTGTCGGGTGGCAAAGCCTATGGCGTAGGTGGGCAGAAGCGGATGATCGGTATTGAAGGCTGTTTGTATGGTAAGTACCGCCCCCATGAATACGGAGATGATGGTTACTATGCCCAGGCTATCCATCCCCAGGTTATCCATTTCAACAATGATCTGCCTGCGATAAATGGAAGCTTTCTCGGGCTTTCGTATGATGATTCCGATTAGCAGAAGGTATCTGCCCAGATGATAAAAGAGTTTCATGAAATATCTTTCTCTTTATGCTAAATTACTTATAATTTTGTCTTCTGAAAGATTTAAATTGAGTCAGGGTTTGCACAAAGTTTGTTTTTGTTATTTTTAAGATTTTATTCAAACCAGGAATGATTAGACCCATAAAATCCGGCCTGTTGATGCTGGGGCTGTTTATCTGCCTGCTGCTGATGGGTTCCTGCTCTGTGCTGCGAAAAAAAAACTGCAATTGCCCCCAATGGAGATTTGAGCAGACACCACGGTCAGTTTCAGTGAATTATCATGCTTCATAAACAAATAGAGACACTTGCCCGTTTTATTCCTGTTGAGGCTGCCGGGCATGTGGCCCAATTGATCTCCCAGAAGAATATACAACTAAAGATCAGCCGGGGACGTATAAGCAAACTGGGGGATTTTCGCCCTGCTGTGGCGGGCAGCTTCCATAGGATCACTGTAAATGCAACACTCAATGTTTATGCCTTTCTGCTGGTTTTTCTCCATGAGCTGGCCCATTTGCTTGTATGGGAGCAATACGGCAAACATGCCAGCCCGCACGGCAGGGAGTGGAAACAGCAGTTTGCTGCACTGATCCGCCAATATATTAACCTTGGCTTTTTTCATCCTACCCTGGAGGAGCCCCTGCTGGATTTTGCAGGCAACATTAAAGCCACAGGCCTGGGCAATGCCAAGCTTGCCCGGGCGTTACGATTATTTGACAGTGAGTGTCGGGCTGATGAGCTGGTGTTCCTGGAAGAGCTTCCCGCGGAAAGTATCTTCAGGGCCTCCAATGGCAGGCGCTTCCTTAAAGAGGAAAGGCTGCGAAAAAGGTACCGCTGTCTTTGCCTGGAGAATAACCGCAGGTATTTGTTTCATCCCCTGGCCAAAGTGGCCAGGATAGAACCTGAGAATCAAAAAAGGATCCCATAAATAAAACAAACCGTAATGGATGCAAACAATTATACAGTGATCATGGCCGGTGGGGTGGGAGAGCGTTTCTGGCCCATGAGCCGTACCTCCCGGCCAAAACAGTTCATTGATATTCTTGGAACGGGAAAAACACTGATCCATCAGACTTATGAACGTTTCGTTGATATTTGCCTGCCCGAAAATATTTATATCGTAACCAACAAAAGGTACAAGGAGCTGGTGCTGGAACAAATTCCCGGCCTGAAGCCTGAGCAGGTGATCAGTGAACCCACCCGCAAAAACACCGCCCCCTGTATTGCCTATGCTGCCTACAAAATCCACGCCCTGAACCCCGATGCACGGATTGTGGTGGCTCCTTCCGACCATATCATCCTGAAGGAGGAGATCTTCAGGAATATTATCCTCTCGGCATTGGATGCTGCCTCAAAACATGAATGGCTGCTTACCCTGGGCATAACCCCTAGCAGGCCCGACACGGGGTACGGCTACATCCAGTTTGTGAATGAAAACCTGCCCGGGGAGAACCCCCTGCTCAAAAAGGTTAAAACCTTCACCGAGAAACCCGTGCTTGAAATGGCGGAATCTTTTTTGAAAAGTGGGGATTTTCTCTGGAATTCAGGTATCTTTATCTGGTCAAGCAAGGCTATAATTGATGCCTTTGAAAAATATCAACCCGAGATCAGCTATGTGTTCCGCGAGGCTATGGACAAATACAACAAACCCGCGGAACAACCTTATATGGATATTGCATACGCTACCTGTAAAAGCATTTCTATTGATTATGCCATCATGGAAAAAGCAGATAATGTTTATGTATTTGTATCTGATTTTGGCTGGTCGGATCTGGGAACATGGGGAGCCTTGTATGAAGTACGGCAGAAGGATGAGAACGAAAATGCAGTAATGGGCAAAAATGTAATGCTTTATAACTCATCACGCTGCATCGTGAATGTTCCCGACGAAAAGCTGGTTGTTTTGCAGGGCCTGGAAGATTATATTGTTTCTGAGTCGGAAAATGCCCTGCTGATCTGCCCAAGGGCACAGGAACAGCAGCTTCGTAAAGTAGTGAGTGATATCAAGATTGTGAAAGGAAAGCAATTTATTTAACCAACTAGTTAATTTTCATATTTAACCATCAATTTTCAACAATAACATGTTAAGAAGACGACTGATTGTTTTGTTTTTTGCGCTGATACTTCCCTTTGGCTCCCTGAAAGCCGTAGAGGGGATGTGGCTGCCCTTTTTATTGAATGATGCCCTTTATCAGGAGATGAAGGACATGGGACTTGAGCTCACGCGCGAGCAGGTATTCAGCTTTACTGATTCCAGCCTGAAAGATGCCATAGTAAGCTTTGGTGGCTTTTGTACGGGTGAGATCATTTCCGACAAAGGTTTGGTACTGACCAACCATCATTGCGGCAAAGGCCGTATCCAGGCGCATAGCGCCATTGGCAACGACCTGCTGCGCGATGGGTTCTGGGCGGCCAACCTGGCAGAAGAACTGCCCAACCCGGGCCTTTTCGTGCGCTTTCTTTACCGGGTGGAAGATGTTACCGATAAATTCAATGCCGTGTTGAATTCGTCAATGAGCGAGGCCGAACGCAATGCTGCCATCATGAGGCTTAGCAGTACCCTGGTGCGTGAGGCAACCAGCAACAACCATTTTACGGCCCAGGTGCGCCCCATGTTTGCAGGCAATGAATTTTTCCTGTTTGTTTATGAAACATTTACCGATGTACGCCTGGTAGGTGCACCTCCCGCCTCTATTGGTGAGTTTGGCGGAGACACCGACAACTGGATGTGGCCCCGGCACACGGGCGATTTTGCCCTCTTCAGGGTATATTCGGGCCCCGATGGCAAACCGGCCGATTACAGCCCCGAAAACATCCCCCTGAAACCTCGTCACCACCTGCCCATCTCCATCCGGGGAGTTGAGCAAGGCGACTATGCCATGATCCTTGGATACCCTGGAAGCACCTCGCGTTATCTTACCAGCCATGGGATCAATTTCAACCTGGAGAACATGTACCAGACACGCATCGATATCCGCCGCAGCAAGCTCGATATCATTGAAGCCGCAATGGCTGCATGCGACGAAACCCGTATCAAGTATGCTTCCAAGCAGTCGGGTATTTCCAACTACTGGAAAAACTTCATCGGCATGAGTCGTTCACTGCGTCGCCTGGATGTTGCTTCCACCAAGCTGGAACTGGAAAATGAATTTGATCGGTGGGTGAAGGCCCATCCTGCCCGCATGGCCGAATACGGCACCGTGCTGGAGGATTTCCGAAAGGCTTATGAGGGATTGCGCTACTTCAACTCCCAGAATTTCGTGTTCATGGAAGCCAAAGCATCCGGGCCCGAGATCCTTGGACTGGCAAATGCCTTCAGCAACCTGCTGAACCTGATGGAGAACCCCGATAAGGCATCCGAAGTACCCGGGGAACTTGAAAGGGTTGGGGCAGCTGCCGCGCGTATGTTCCGTAATTTTAATGCCGATGTGGATCAACAGCTCTGGGCTGCCATGTTCAGGGAATATTCCCAGCGTATTCCATCCGAAAACCTGCCCGATGTCTACCAGGTTATCGCCAAAAAATACCGCAACGACTTCAACAGGTATGCAGCCGATGTTTATAAAAAGAGTATTTTCAGCGACCAGGCCCGCCTGGAGAGGTTCCTTGAAAAACCCTCGGTGAAGGTTCTAAGAAACGACCCTGCCCTGCAGGCTGCCATTTCGGTATGGAGCAATAACCAGGAGATCTCCCGGCGTATGGTACCCTACAACCAGCAGATACAGCGCGCCGAACGCCTTTTCATCAAAGGCTTGCGCGAAATGCGCCCCAACGACCTGTTCTATCCCGATGCCAACGGTACCATGCGCTTTACCTATGGTAAGGTTGCCGGTTATCAGCCCGCCAATGCAGTATATTATCATCATTTTACTACCCTTGAAGGGGTGATGGAAAAGGAAGATCCCAATCATCATGAATTCAGGGTACACCCCAGGCTGAAGGAATTGTTTGAAAACAAGGACTATGGCCGCTATGGCAAAGACGGCAAGATGGTTGTCAACTTCCTTTCCGACAGCGATATCACCGGAGGTAACTCGGGAAGCCCCGTGATCAATGCCCATGGGCATCTTATCGGGCTGGCTTTTGACGGCAACTGGGAAGCCATGAGCGGCGATATTCTGTTTGAACCCAATGTGCAACGCTGCATCAACGTGGATGCCAGGTATATCCTTTTCATTATCGAGAAATTTGCCGGTGCCAAACACCTGATAGATGAAATGACTATTATCGAGGCCGATTTTACAGAGAACCTGTAAGCCCGATAGATTGCAAAAAAAGGCTGCCCTATTCAAGGGGCGGCCTTTTTTGTTTTATGGGTCTTAAAGATGAAAAACAATACAATAAAAGCCACCTTCGAAGCTCAGAACTCTATTTGAACTTCTGCAAGAAAAAATTGATGGATGCTCCCCTCCCCCAGGTTGGACCCCTGGTTTTTTACAATAGCCTGACCATGGTTTGACCGTAGTTTGACCGTAGTTTGACCGTAGTTTGACCGTACGGCTACGGTCCAACTACGGTCCAACTACGGTCAAACTACGGTCAAACTACGGAGGAATTATTTCCTGATCAGCCTGGTAGTTGCTGTATGTGAAAGGATAAAGCCGGGCCAGGCGGGTAGCTGTTGATTTTTCTTCATTCTGAAAAAAAAACCGCCCCGGAATTTACTCCGGGGCGGCCTCCTTAGCTGAAAAAAGCTATTTTATTCAGAACCTGGGTCTTATTCCCATGTTGTACCAGGTGAAGGCAAGGGCATCGGCCACCTCCTCAATAATCATGGAGGTAGGTTTTCCTGCTCCGTGACCTGCCTTGGTTTCAATTCGTATCAGCACGGGGTTGGGGCCACGGTGATTGCGCTGCAGCTGGGCAATGTACTTGAAGCTATGGGCAGGAACCACCCGGTCGTCGTGGTCGGCAGTGGTCACCAGGGTAGCAGGATAATTTACCCCTTCGCGGATGTTGTGCAGGGGCGAATAGCCATACAGGTAGTGAAACTCTTCCTCGTTATCGCTTGAGCCATAATCATCGACCCATGCCCAACCAATGGTGAATTTGTGGAATTTGAGCATGTCCATTACCCCAACAGCAGGAAGAGCCACTTTGAAAAGCTCGGGGCGCTGGTTTGCCACAGCCCCTACCAGCAGACCCCCATTTGAGCCCCCTTCGATGGCGAGCTTTTCGGGCGAAGTGTAGCTTTCCTGGATCAGGTATTCAGCAGCAGCAATAAAATCGTCGAACACATTTTGTTTTTGCAGTTTGGTGCCTGCTTCGTGCCATGGCCTGCCGTATTCGCCACCTCCGCGGATATTGGCAACGGCATAGATGCCACCCTGCTCAAGCCACAGCACTCTGGCAATGCTGAAGCCGGGAGTCATGCTGATGTTGAATCCACCATAACCATAAAGGATGGTGGGATTGCTGCCATCCATCTTCAGGCCTTTTTTATGGGTGATGAACATGGGTACACGGGTGCCGTCCTTGCTGGTATAGAATACCTGGCGGGTTTCATAGTCTTGCGGGTTGAAATCGATCTCTGGGCTGAAGTATGCCTGGTACTCGTTGGTCTGAACATCAAACCGGAATACAGTGGAGGGATTGATGTATGATGAAAAGGTAAAGAATGCCAGTTCTTCATCTTTTTTACCACTGATGCCCCCCAGGGTGCCCAGGCCGGGAAGCTTCATTTCTGCTTCCAGGTTACCATCTAAATCGTGGATATAAGCCTTGCTGTATGCGTCCTGCAGGTAGCTTGAAATGATCTTTCCGTTCACCAGCGATACCCCGCTAAGCACGTTTTCCCCCTGGGGAATGATCTCCCTCCAGTTGGCAGGCGCTGGCCGCGCAGGATCAATCAGTACCAGGCGGTAGCGGGGGGCGTTGTGGTTTGTAAGTACCAGCAGCTCTCCACCGATATTGTCGATCACCCAGTTTGTATACCTGAAGCCGTCGATGATGGTTACAAAGCGGCTTTCTGGCTTTGTCAGGTCCTTGACGATCAGCGAGTTGCCACTTGTCGACTGGGTTTCGCTGATGATCAGGAAGCGTTCATCTTCGGTGGTCTGTGCTCCCATATTGCGGCGGGGGTGCTGGCGGTTCTCAAAGACCAGCTCATCCTGATCCTGTAGGTCCCCCAGGGTGTGGTAGTAAATCTTATGGTATTCGTTGGCTGCCGAAAGCTCCATACCGGGAGCTGGCTGATCGTAGCGGCTGTAGTAAAAGCCATTGCCCTTCCAGGCGATGCCCGAAAATTTCACCCACCTGATATGATCCTGCAGGTCGTTGCCCGTGGCAATCTCGCGTACGAAGATCTCGTTCCAGTCGGAGCCACCGCGCGAAATGCCGTATGCCAGGTAACGCCCGTCGTCGGAGATGCTCAGTGATGAAATCGAAACGGTACCATCTTCCGAAAGCTGATTGGGATCAAGCAATACCCGTGACTGGCCATGAAGGCCTTCTTTCACATACAGTACACTGTGGTTCTGCATGCCATCGTTCTTGTAATAAAAGAATGTGTTGTCCTTCCAGAAGGGCGCTGAATACCTTTCAAAATCCCAGAGGGCGGTGAGTCTTTCGCGGATCTGATCGCGAAATCGGATCCCTCCCAGGTAATCGAAGGTCACCTTGTTCTGTGCCTGAACCCAGGCTTTGGTTTCTTCCGAGTTGTCGTCCTCGAGCCAGGAATAGGGATCGGCAACCTGTACACCGAAATAGGTATCTACAACATCCCCCATGCGGGTCTCGGGGTATTGAAGCTGTTTCTCGCCCTGGCAGCCTGCTAAAATTATCGTCATGCTTATGGCGGTGAAAAATAAAAATGATTTTTCCTTCATATTGCCTGGAATGGTTATGTTTGACAATGTAAAAATAGATATTATTTTCAGAATAGCTACCTTTGCCATATTATTGGCTTTCACTATAAGAACGTAAAACAGACAATCTTATGTCCAGAAACCTGAAATCCTTATCCGTAGTACGCAGGTATTACCTGCCCGATGATCAGGGTAATGAAAAGACTCCTTTGCAGGAGGTGATTGTATCGCAAATCCTGTACCATCCTGAGTTTGAAAAGCCCATTAGCGAGATACATTTCAGCCCTGAAGGGGAGCCCGAGCATATTGTGAATTACCAATATGATGATCAGGGATTCATGATTCGGGAAGAAAACCGCGAGGGTGATCAGACCATCAGCTCGCAAAGGACTTTTGAGCCGGATGAGAAAGGGCGCATCGGGCGCGAATACCTTCATTATGCCGATGGTTCGCGCGATATGGTAAGCTATCGTTATGATGAAAAGGGGCGGCTTCTCCAGAAGGTGACCACCGACGAGGAAGGGCAGGAGGAAAGCCGTGAGATTTTCGAATATGAAAATGAGCTGTTGTTGCGTGAGGCCCTGGTGGAAGGTGAGGGCTTCCTTGTAAGGGAAAAGATCATGGAGTATGATTCTGAGGGGTTACTGGATGAGATTATTATCCGCGACTTTATAGAGGGCAGCGAGGTGCGAAAACATTACGATTATGATGAGCACAACCGCCGCAGGGGCTATGTGATCTTCAACGAGAATGATGAGCCCGTTGAGCGGGTATTGTTTGATTATGACGATCAGGGAAGGTTGGTGCAGATAGTTGATGAAACGCGCCGGCAGAAGAACACCACCCACATGCAGTACAACGGGAAGGGCGAGGTCGTCAGGCAGGAGGAGTTCGACATGAACGGCGGGCTGATCAGCCGCATTGAAAGATCCTTCGAACCCGGGGGCAGGCTTGTGCAAAGCAAGGTTTTTACCAGCTCCCAGGGCCATAGTGAGGGACAATGGTACATCATGCGCCATGAATACAGCTGGTATGATGAAGCTGAGTAAAAAAAAGCAAAACATGTTTTAAAACATGGTCTTCAAAAATGCGTTACCTATTTCTACAAAGACTCAGTTTACGGATAATTAAATAATCTATGACGCAGGAACTATTCTTTAACTCCTTCTGGTGGGCCTGGGTGGTATTGCCTATACTCATCTTTTTTTCAAGAATACTGGACCAGAGTATCGGCACCATGCGCTTGATCTTTGTTTCCAAGGGCTTTCGTACCATAGCCCCCATCCTTGGTTTTTTTGAAGTGATCATCTGGCTGCTGGCCGTCACCCAGGTAATGAAACACCTTTACAACCCGCTTAGCTATATTGCTTACGGGGCAGGATTTGCCATGGGCAATTACATCGGCATGCGCCTGGAGGAGAAGATTTCCATAGGCAATGTGCTCATACGCATCATCCCCAAAAAAGACACCAGCCAGCTGATCCAGCAGCTTCGCAAGGACGGCTTTGGCGTTACGGTGGTGGATGCCGAAGGAGGCATGGGCAAGGTGAAGATCGTTTTTACCATCATCAAGCGCAAGAATGCCCCACAGGTAATAGCCCTGATCAATCAGTTCAACCCCAATGCCTTTTACACCATCGAGGAGATCAAGGCTGTTAAGGAAGGCTTCTTTGGATATCAATCGCAGGGCACCGGGCTTGACCGCTGGCGTATGTTCGGGCGAAAAAGCAAATAGAAAATTGGGAGATTGGGAGATTGGGAGATTGGGAGATTAGGAGATAGGAGATAGGAGAGGCCCAACCAACGTCAACAGCCAATTGCCAACTGCCAATATTTCTTTCTCACATTCTCACATTCTCACATTCTCACATTATCAAATTAAAAAAAAACCGCCCTGCAGCGATGCGGGGCGGTTTTGGTATTGAGTGATGAAGGCAATTATCGTCTTCCGGCCACGGCTACATCCCCTCGAACGGTTGAGTAGTTGATCTTCAGAGCATTTACCTTTCTGAGTTCCTGTTTCACATCGGTGACAATACCCATTCGGGTGTCGCGGTCAACCTTCAGGGAAGTTGTCATCAGAGGCCTTTCGGCTTCAGCTCTTGCTTCTCTTTCTGCAGCCACAAATGAAGCAATATCATTAAGGCTTGCAAATTCGTCGTTGAGCTGTATCCTGGGCTCTGTGCCAAATACCTGGTATTGAAGCGGAGGTCCGATGTTGATAAAGCTAACCAGTGACTTACGCTCCAGCTTTTGTACTTCGGTTGCCGGGGGCAACTGAACACGTACAAACAGGGTTGTTTCGCGCATGGTAGTGGTTACCATGAAGAAGAACAGAAGCATGAAGATAATATCAGGCAAAGAAGCTGTATTGATCTTTTGCGACTTGGGTGCGCTGTCTTTTTTAAATCGTCCCATTATCGTCTTCCTCCTATATCTTTAGGCTCGGCTTCAGAGATCTGCATGGGAACAGCCCTTCTGACGGCGGTGATCAGGTCCTCGTCGGTTAGATCTGCAAACCGGATGCCGAAGTACTGCCGGGAGACGTCATCACGAATTTCGTTGATGGCAGCTGCCAGCTCGTTCTGCACCGCGATATACATCTCGTAGGATGTTCCCCGGTCATTCTGAAGCGAAATAACGCCCCTTGAAACCAATACCTCTCCCAGGTTATCGATGGTTTCGCGCCGCATTTCGGGCAGGTTGGGGTCATTATTGGGGTTTAACAAAAATTCTTTGGTTTGTTCCCGCAATGTTTCAAGGCGGCCCGGCTGACCTTCCACCAAAAGACGGTCCTGGGCATCAACCAGTACCACGTAAACGTTACGCTCTCTTACAGGTGGTGGTGGTGGGGCATTGGGATCAATGGGGGGCGGCAGCATCCTTAACAGCCCTGAGTCAACGTCCATGGTTGTGGTAACCAGGAAGAAGATCAGAAGAAGGAAGGCAATGTCGGCCATTGATCCTGCATTGATCTCGGGATTCATTCTAGCCATAGAAAGTCTCCTTTATATTGAAATATTATTATCTGAAAAACTTATAAACTTCAGTAAATATTGCCGCCAGAAAAGCCAGGGCAACAAGAACAAAGGTGGCTGTGATGCCTCCCCCCACCCACTGGGAAACAGTGGGGCCAGCATTCTCATATACTTCGCTGGTGCTGGTCAGGTAGGAGATGTAAACAATCAGTGCCAGGATTCCTACCCCGATCAGGCCGTTTTTGGCCTTGGAGAAATTGGCAAACAGCTGGTAGATGGAAAAACCTATCACGGCCAAAGCTGCCAATCCCACCAAAATGTATGCGATGATTATCGCAATGTTAATGACTTGTTCGCTCATGATACCGTGTTATTTTTTGTACTTAATAAGAATGTCCATGAAGGAAATGGTTGCATCTTCCATGGAGTTCACGATGCTGTCGATCTTTGATACGATGTAGTTGAAGAATACCTGCAGGATAACAGCTACGATAAGACCAAATACGGTAGTCAAAAGAGCAATTTTAATACCATCGGCCACGATAGTGGGGGAGATGTCACCAGCCTGTGCGATGGCATCGAAGGCACCGATCATACCGATTACCGTACCCATAAACCCGAGCATGGGGGCAATGGCAATAAACAGGGAGATCCAGGTAAGGTTCATTTCCAGGCGGCCCATCAGAACGCTGCCATAGGAAACAATGGATTTTTCAACAATCTCCATGCCTTCGTTGTGGCGGTCAAGACCCTGATAATAAATGCTGGCAACCGGGCCACGGGTGTTTTTGCAAACGTCCTTGGCTGCTTCAATGCCACCTGTTTTCAGAGCGTCTTCTACCTTGTTCAGAAGCTTGGTGGTGTTGGTGGTGGCCAGGTTCAGGTAAATGATCCTTTCAACGCAAAGGCCAAGACCAATGATCAAACACAAAAGGATGATACCCATAAACTCGGGACCACCTTCAATAAACTGCTCCTTCAGGATAAAATGGAAAGATTCAGCGTCATCGGCGTCGTCCAGCGTGGGTATCTGAGCGGGGGCCTGAGGGGCTTCCTCAACAATGGTATCCTGAGTGACTTCAGTTTCAGTTGCGCCTTGCTCTTGTGCTTGGACCATGGTATTGAGGCCAAAAGTAAGCATCCCTGCTACTGTCAGAAAGACAAATAATTTTTTCATAACTTCTTCTGTTGGTTTTTGGTTTTTGAAACAAAATAATTAATTGAAAAATCGGTTTTTGTGGAAAACTGGCGGAGAGAAAGGGATTCGAACCCTTGATCCGCTTTCGGCGGATACACACTTTCCAGGCGTGCGCCTTCGACCACTCGGCCACCTCTCCCTGATATTGGAATGAACCCGGAGGGGTCATTTTTCAAGCTGCTAAAATACAAAAAATAATTTATGGAAATCAAAATCGCTTTTTTTAAAACTGGAAATTAGCAACTTCCTGTACCTTGTTATAAAAAACTTACCTAACTTTATGCTACCTGTAGGAATTTTAAGTCCGCTAATGGAAATTATTTATGGAAAAACCTGCTGCTGATCCCGTTAAATCAAAGAAAAAAAAGTCAGTTATCTCGGTAAAATCTCCAGGTAAAAGTAAAATTTTCGTCCTGGACACTTCCGTGATCATCTACAATCATCATGCCATAGCAAGCTTCAAGGAGCATGATGTTGCCATCCCCATCACGGTGCTTGAGGAACTGGATTATTTTAAAAAGGGAAATGACACCAAAAACTTTGAAGCCCGGGAATTTACAAGAATACTGGATGATCTCTCACAGCACAGTACCCTTAGGGATTGGGTTGCTGTTGGCAACCCCCAGGGGGGGCGCATCAAGGTGGTGATGGAGCAATCCAGCGACCCGGATGCCTGCCTGATCTTCGGGGAAGACAAACCCGATCACCGGATTCTAAATTCTGCTTTATTTTTACACCGCCAATACCCCAATCATAAGGTGATCCTGGTTTCAAAGGACATCAACCTGCGCCTGAAAGCAAAGTCACTAAGTATTGCTGCCGAGGATTTTGAAACGGGCAAAGTCAAGAACATAGATGAGTTATATACGGGGATGACCCGGCTGAATGGGGTTGATTCTTCGGTGATCGATCAGCTTTACGAAGAGGGCAACTGCCTGCTGGATCAGATCGCCAAAGACCTTCAGCCCATTCCCAACCATTATTATATCATCACCAATGGCAAGAGCTCCGCCCTGGCTTATTACAACCCGGTCAGCAAGATGGTGGAGCGCATTGAAAAACGCAGCGTGCAGCGCATCACCCCCCGCAATGCCGAACAGATTTTTGCACTGCATGCCATACTCAATCCCCAGGTGCGGCTGGTCACCCTCCAGGGTGTGGCCGGCACGGGAAAAACATTGCTTGCCCTGGCTGGGGCCCTTGATCAAAGACGGGAATTTGAACAGCTCTTTGTGGCAAGGCCCATTGTGCCCCTTAGCAACCGTGACATTGGCTTCCTGCCCGGGGATATCAGCTCCAAGATCAGCCCCTACATGGAGCCCCTGTACGATAACCTGAAATTCATACAGACCCACTACCGGGAAAAGGACAAGGAGTTCAAAAACATTTCCGATGCCCTGGAAAGTGAAAAGATCGTGGTGGCTCCCCTGGCTTATATCAGGGGGCGCAGCCTGTCGAACATTATTTTCATTATTGATGAGGCCCAGAACCTCACCCCCCACGAGGTGAAAACCATCATAACCCGGGCAGGGGAGAATACCAAGATGATCTTTACGGGCGATGTCTACCAGATCGATACCCCATATCTTGATTCGCAGAGCAACGGGCTGTCCTACCTTATCGATCGGGTAAAGCATCATCCCATATATGCCCATGTGCGTCTTGAGAAAGGCGAGCGCAGTGAGCTGGCCAACCTTGCCAATAACCTCTGACAGGGGCTTTTCCTGCTGTTACAAGCCGCTGCGGAAGATTACCTCTCTAAGAGTTTGCCCCACGGCATCCAGCGTGTTCAGGTCGATGTATTCCATGGTGTCATCCACCGTGTGCCACTGGGGGAAGAAACCATGGGGAGTGGAATCGTCCTGGTGGATGATGTTGATGGTTGGGATGTTCCGGATCTTATTGATATAATAATGATCGTCGGTAACAAAACCTGAAGTCCGGTTCAGGAAGTAATGGCCGTAGCCGATGCTTTGTGCTCTTGCCCAAACCTCGCGCACGATATTGGGGGCATACATCATGCTGTAGCCTTCATGGCGGAAAGTAGCCCCTTTTGCACCCACCATATCCAGCAGTATGCCATAGCGGGCCATGTAGTCGGGGCGGTGGGGATTGCGCGACCAGTATTGCGAGCCCAGTGCCCATGAATCGGGATAATGCCCCCTGTTCTGATCGTGCTGGCCGTAATCTTCGGCATCGAATAAAATGATATCCACTCCAAATCCGGGTTGTTGCTGACTAAGCATTCGGGCAATTTCCAGCAAAACGCCTACCCCGCTGGCCCCGTCGTTGGCACCATCAATAGGTTCGAAGTGATTGGCAGGGTCAGGATCATGATCGGCCCAGGGGCGGCTGTCCCAGTGGGCAGCAAGCAGTATGCGGTTGTGGTTCTGAGGATCAAATGAACCGATGATGTTGCGGATGTTCAGAAGAGTCCCGTCCCAGGCCCTGACCCTTGCCTGTTGAACATGAACCTGAGGGGCAAATCTTTCCAGGGTCTGTTCCAGCCATTGGGCACACTCAAGGTGAGCCTGGCTGTTGGGCACCCTGGGGCCGAAAGATACCTGCCGTTCAATAAAGGCATAGGCTGAATCGGCCCTGAATTCCGGGATTTGAATAGTATCCTGTACCGGGCTGCGGGTGGCGGCATGGTTCTGGGTTTGGTTCTGCTGAACGGGTCCTCCGCATGAGGCTGCAAGCATCAGCAGCAGGCCAAGCAGACGGATCAGCAAGGGCTGAAATAGGATCATGTGTTTTACTTTTTATACAAAAATACGAATTAGCAAATTAGCAAATTAGAAAATTAGCAGATGAGATTAGATTAGCAATTTTCAATAACTGGATGATGATTCGCAAAGATGCATACCAACCTTATGAATCTTACCAATTTGCTAGTTCTTGCTAATTAATTTGCTCATCCACTAATCCGCTCATCCGCTAATCTGCTAATTTGCTAATTAACAAACATTCTTAGCCCGATCAGTACCCGGCGTCCGCGAACAGGGCCATAAACGTATGAGGTATCGAAAGTTTCATCAAATGGGTTTGCCGGGTTGATCAGGGGGCTGTCCTGGGTATAGTTTCCAAGGTTGCGCACCCCCAGGTACAGGCTGGTATTGTTGCCCAAACGCTGGGTAAACTGCAGGTTATGGACCATGAAAGCTGCTGAATTTTCGGGTCTGCTGAACGGCTCATCAAACTGCGGCATTCGCATGGAGCTGGTGTAGGTGCCGTTGAAATCTACCGTGGTACGTGCCCGGTTAAAATCGTAAGCCAGGGAATAAACGCCCGTCAGCCCGGGGACTTTTATGCGCCTTGTTTTTTCGGTAATACCCTCTTCGTTTTCCTGCATGGCAAAAACATCCTGGAATGTCATCCCCAGGTTGGCCCTAAGGGGGAAAGCAAATGAGGCCTGCAGGGAGGAGGCCATACCACGGCTCACGGCAAACTCCTCATCTTCCAGGTTGCGGTAGATCAGTTTGGTGGGATCTGTGTCATAATCAGCCTCTATCTTATTGGTAAAATGGGTGTAAAAAACATCCACATCCCAGGTAAACACACTGTTGGAAACATTAAATACATGATTCAGGCTGAGGGTTGCGTTGCGTGAGCGCTCGGGCTTTATTTCATTTACGATGACCACCTCCCTGATACCATGATAGGCAGCATGATCCTCGCTGAAAACATTTACGATCCGGAATCCGGTTCCTGTGTTCAATCTAAGGGTTGTAAAGGTTGCAGGTTTCCAGCTGGCGTTAAAGCGGGGGGAGAAAATAGGGCCATGGTTTTTATGGAGATCCAGGCGGGCCCCACCCAGCAGCTTCACCTCACGGGGCAGGTTGAACTGGTTCTGCACAAACAAACCGGGAATGAACTGTACATCCTTCTCCGGGATGATCTCGGTATTGTCGTCGTAGGTCTGATGGCGTGCCGAAAGTCCTGCCAGGAATTCATTGGCCGGACCGAAGTCCTTTGTCCAGATCAGGTTGGCAAACGAAATGCTTTGACGGGCAGCATAATGATCTTCGGCATACCAGCTGTCCTGGTCGTGAAAGCTGTAGGAGAAATCCAGGCGCAGGTTTTCGCTGTTTATGGGAAGTTGCCAGGAGCCCAGAAGCTCCAGGCGGTTTGTAAAGATCGATTCGCCATAAATGCTGTCATTTCCGCGCAGGGGGTCGTTTCGCTTCCAGCTGTATTGCTCCAGGAAATCACTGCTTCCCCCGAAGCGGTTCTCGTGATAGAATTTTCCGGCAATGGTAAAGATCCTGTTGGCCGGGCGATCGATGGTCCATTTGTTGAACAGGCTGATTCGCGGGCGACTAAGAACAACATCAGCAAAATGATCGGCATTGTAGTCCATATAATTCTGCATCATGAACAAGTTTGCAGCCAGCAGGGTGCTGGCCCTTCCCTGTGTAAGGGGAGCCAGGGTGATGTCAAGGTTTTTTTCGAAATCACTGGTCATATAGGTGTTCAGGGCCAAAAGGGAGGCATCGCGGGGGTTTCTGGTGATCACGTTGATCACACCGGCTACTGCCTCCGAGCCATACAGGGTGGAGGAAGGCCCTTTGAGCACCTCAATGCGGTCGATCATCTCGGTAGGAATGCCATTAAGGCCGTAAACCGAAGCCAGGGCTCCCATAATGGGCATGCCATCAATGAGAACCGCCGTATTGGAAGATTCCATGCCGTTGATATTGATGCCCGTCGTACCGCAAACACTGCATTCCTGGTCCACCTCCAGCCCATTGATCAGGCCAATGGCATCAATCAGGTTGTTGCCTGCCGACTTTTTCAGGTAGCCACCACTAATCACCTCCATTTTTACCGGGGAATCCTTCAGGGATACCTCGCGCATGGTGCCGGTAACAACCACCTGCTCCAGGTTTAATATGGCCTCTTCAAGTTCAATGTTCAAGTTTAATGGCTGGGCGGCGGTGACCAGCAGCTCCAGTTCCCGTGAGCGGTACCCTACCATACTTACCAGCAGGGTTTGACGCCCTGCAGGAACCTTTTCCAGCTCAAAACGACCCGACAGGTCGCTGACAGCTCCCTGGGTGCTGCCTTTCAGGGCAATACTGGCAAATTCAACAGGCTTGCCCATGTGGGTGACCGTGCCTGATATCATGGGTGAGGTTTTGTTTTCGGCCGAAGCAATAAGGGTTGCGGATGCAATAAAAACAATTATATATGAAATGATGCGATTCATAGTTCTAAAATTTGAAATGAATGATGAGCCTGATCTGCAGGCTGCCCCGGTGCTTAAAAAAAAGCATCAGGCCTGGCCCGTGTGGAGCGGAACTATGAAATGGCGGGTGGGCCTCTTAAAATGTTCTCTGAAAAGGGCTGAGTGAAAAAATGGAAAGAATATGAGCCGGAAACAAAAATGTCCCTGAAGGAAGGAGCATTTAGCTGGAAATAATGGGTTTTTGCCTCCGGGGAGCAGGGATTTGAAAATTGCTCCAGCAGGGAATATGCCTGGGCCGAATGTTCGTGATTCTCTGATGGAGCATTTGGTTTTTCCCCGGAAGTTTTTTTGCTGTATGGGTGGCTGTGCTTGACTACCTCACCGCAGGGAAGCTGATGGTAATGCCAGTTGGTGGCTGAATTGAACGACAACCATGCCATAAATGGCACCATCAGCAAGGATAAGAATTTCCCCGGGTTGTTTTTCAGTATCATTTAACAAAAAGTTAACAATTCGGCCCGGCAAAATTAATTAAATGTCCGGGTTTTTGAAACAGCTTAAATCTGGTTTATATTTTATTAAATAAAATTTGGCTAAAAGCCCTAAATTACCTGTTGCATGCCGGATGCAAACCGACTAAAAAAATCCCGCCAAATCGGGCTGATCAGCGGGAAAATCAATATTTTTACATTTTATTAACATCTATTAGGAACATACATGAATAATGTTTTTTTCAGTAAAAAAAATTCTCAGAAATATGGATATAGATAGTGACGGACATAGCAAGACAGCCTTGCTTCAAAGTAACCTGCAGCTGAAAAAACAACTGCTGTTTTATGATAAGCTGCTGGAAGAGGTGAATTCGGTTATTATGATATTTGATTTGCACCGGTTTGGGGTTGTCTGGGCCAATGATCATTTTTATAAGTTACTTGGTATCCGCAGAAACAAGAAGACTTCTGTAGACAGGGTATTCGAGCTCTACCATCCTGAAGACCGTGACTTTCTGTTGCAGATGAAAAAGTTTTTTGAAACCAACCGCAAGGCCTCTTTTTCTGCACTTTACCGTTTCAAAAACCGTAAGCATGAATATGTATGGTTTTTTACCATAGCCAATGTCTTTCGCTATATTCCCGAGCAGGAGATTTTTGAGGTGGTTGCCGTAAGTATGGATTTCGACAAGCAGATCAACTACCACAAGAACCTTAAGTTTTTCTCCCAGGAACAGCTTCAGAATCTGAACCGAAAGCATATCTGCAAGATCACTTCCCGTGAACAACAGGTAGTGAAATATTTTGCCAACGGATTCAAGACCCGGGAGATCGCAGAACTCTTAGGCCTCAGCTTCCATACGGTGAACAACCACCGGAAGAATATCCTAAGAAAACTGGAGTTGAAAAACCTGGCCGCCCTGGTGAATTTTGCAGTAGAAAACGGTCTGGATTGATTAGACAATGGGACAATGAGACAATTAAAAAATTAGAAAATAACAATTAGACAATTAGACAATTAGACAATTAGACAATTAGACAATTAGACAATTAGATAATTATACAATTAGAAGATTGTTCTAAGACAAAAAAAAGAGGCTGTCTGCATTTGAGACAGCCTCTTTTTTGATTTTGCCGGGCTTGTTAGCGCTGGTAGATTGCTTTTCCGGTAAATGACTCCTCACCGATTGTGATGCGGAACAGGTAGATGCCAGGCCGCTGATTGCGCGGTGTCCAGGTTTCCTTATAAGATCCCTGCTCAAGATATTCGTCCCTAAGCACCTCAATTACCTGACCCAGCATATTCATCACCTCCACACGCACCTGGTTGCCCGAGGTGGTTATGTATTCGATTGAGGTCTGCTCGCTGAAGGGGTTGGGGAATGCCGGGTAGAATGTACCGTTGGCATTGCTGGCAGACAGGCTGCTGGTGAAATGCAGGTTTGAAACATTCACTTCAACGCCAGTAGATGTTTTGCCATTTCCAAGTGGATTGAAGATCACAGATATCAGGTCTTCGGCAGTAAAGCCGCTTTTGCCATCCTGAGTCACCAGGTCTTTGAAATTGACCCGGTACTGCTTTTCTTCGGGGCTAAGGAAGACCACCTTGCGGTACTGGTGCTGCCAGGCTTTCACGCCAGCCTTGGCAAGCATTACCTCTACCTGTCCTGTTCCGGAGGCAGTAAAGGCAATCTGATCGTATTCTGTCATATCCATTGGGAAGGTTCCCGGGCCCAGGCGGCGGAACATCGATGCCCAGGTAGTGACCTGTCCTTTTAATGTGGCGTCGCGTTCAATGTTGTAGCTGCGCTCGTGCAACAGGCCTTTTTCGGGCTTGGTGCTGAACTGGGTGACAGTTGCAAATCCCGGATCATAGTCAAAGAACCAGGGGCCATCGGCATAGTAGAGCACGTCCATTGCCTGGTCTTTGTTGTTTGCAATGGAGAAGCCGGCATCAAAAAGATAACCTACGGGCACCTCAACCTGTGAAGCAACCGTTGTGGGGATGTTGATCTTTGTGCGGAAGCGCTCGCGGCTGCCGTTCTCAACGACTGCCTTGGTTCCGTTCAGGGTGATTTCGGAAGCTCCGGCAAGGTTCACCAGGTTCAGCATCAGCTTGCCGTTGCGGTAACTGCCCGACTCAACATACACCTGGGGGATTCCGGGGGTTTTTTCCGAGTTCCTGAAGTTGATATTCCCAATGAAGCTCATCTCATGCAAGATGTTGGATACCAGTTCGCGGGTGTATTGCGGGCTGACCGACCATACCTGGAAGTTGAACACATTGTTGTTGCCCTTGATATCGTATTCCTCGTTGTACCAGCGGTTGTCGATGGTAAAGCCAGAGGAGGTGCGGGTGGCAACGAAACTCACGGCATAGTCAATATACCCGTTTGGATGAACCAGTTTGGAGAGGATGAACTCATGGCCCTGGATGCGGATGTGGCGGATATCCTGCAGGCTTGCACCGGTGAGACGGTCGCAGATCACTTTTGTGTGCTCATAGACCCTTCCCGGATCGGTAGCAATGGCCAGGATGGCTGCCTGACGGGTATTGTCGGGCTGCAGGTAATCAACAGCAAACATCTCCCTGGCATTGGTGATTGCCAGCAGGTCCGCGGGCGTTGAAACATAGGCACGTGTGTTGGCCGGTCCGCTTTCGGGGATGAAGTATGCGATGCCCGTTGAAGCATGCCCCTCTTCTACTGAAGACTGCACATCTCCAGTGAGCATCTGCACCATGCTGAACATGGGCATTTCGCGGGTGCGGCTGGCCTTTTCAATAAAGTTGCCTTCTACCAGCCTTTTGTGGTTGCGTAGGGCAATCCAGGAAGCCATGTTGCCATCGCTCTCGATGCCGTTATCGTCACCGCCCGAAGTTTCGGTAATGCTTGCCACGTCGCAGTCGTTATCAGGATTGTTGTCTTCCTGGTCAGCCGAGATGATGCAGGCCTCATTGTCGCCCTTGGCTTTGACGATCGCGTCGATGGTCAGGGTCACGCTGCTTCCAGCGGCCACCGTGCCAACAGTCCAGATGCCGGTGGTATGATCGTAATCACCTCCCTGGTGCGACTGGTAAACAAACATCTCACCCAGGATATCTTTTACAACCACCGATGTGGCATTAAAACGCTCATTGTGATTGGTGACCGTGAGTGTGAAGGTTACAACCTCGTCAATTTTTGGCTTATGGTTGTTCACCGTTTTGGTGATCCCCAGGTCGACATACAGCTGGGTGACCTCAATGGTAAACTGGCAGCTGAAATCACAGCCATCATCACTGATTACCGTGTAAAGGATGTCGTGGATCCCAAGGCCTGCAGCGGCCGGATCAAAACGATAGAGTCCGGACTCTGAATCGTATGAAACACCAGCGCCGCTGTAAGAGCCACCTTCGGGTGTTGCGCCCGTCAGTACAAAGGCCTCTTCAGCTTCAATCACTGTCATGTCCTCAGGACATTCAACCACAAGCTCCTGGAAGGTTTTTATTTCTACCTCAACACTGGCCTCACAAAGGTTCTTGTCGGTAACAGTGAAGGTATGCTTGCCTGCTGATACAGTGAAATCGCCAGTACCTGTATAGGGGGCTATGCCTCCCAGGGCCGTAATGGTCACGGTGGTTTCAGCACCCGGGCAAATTTCCGGGGTATAGCCGGTGGCCGATGCAATCAGTTCTTCGGGCTCGGTGATCACCACCTTCTCAACAGTTATGCAGCCGTTGGCGCCGGTAACAATCACATAATATGTTCCGGCTTGTAACCCGCTGTATACGACACCGCCAATATTCTTGTCGTAGCCGCACTGGGAGGTTTTTTCTCCTTCATTTTCATATTCCAGGCAGATGTCTACCACATCGCCACAGTCTTTATCTATGGTCACGGTAATGGTGCCGTCTGCTCCCCCATTACAAATGACATTGGTAAAGGATATTTCCAAGCAGGGGGTGGGTAATACCTCAATGCTTGCAGAGGCAAATCCTGTACAGCCATT